>Ga0209486_10000100_pt1 | contig 42444 bp, 38 predicted proteins | sample NCCompost_FD_187518 | JGI IMG/M metagenome (GOLD analysis project Ga0209486, IMG submission 187518) | Agricultural soil microbial communities from Utah to study Nitrogen management - NC Compost (SPAdes) (version 2) | ecosystem: Environmental > Terrestrial > Soil > Agricultural land | place...
ATTCTTCAACAACTTACAAGCACGAGTCCGACAGACCCGAGTTCCCCATCTGGCCAATATCTGGCCAGAAAAAACAACAGCGGTTGGTAAAGAATAGTAGAGAAGGGGAACAGATAAGAAGACGCTGTCTGGTCCGCTGATTTTAAAGTATACAGAGAAAGCTCTTAACATCGTTTCGCGTAATGCGGAGGTCTGGAGTCACTTTGGACATGGCGAAACTTTCGTATTACCGTTCTTCGAGCGCGCCTTTACGAGAGACAGATCTAAGCACCAACGAAGCATAGCGTTCAGGCAACACCTGAACTAGATGTTCTTCGAGAGATGCCTGTGTTGAGTCTTAGCGATAGATGCATGGTCCAATATGAAGACTGGGGTGGTGTTACATTGATGAACTGTTTTTCGGATCGTTTCCAAGATCGTTGACGACAAATGGTTCGGTGCGCTAGGCCTCCTGCCAAGAGGAATCTAGGGATTTTCAATCTGCGCAAAACTGAAACTACGCCAGGGAGACTCGCCGACGTGCTGCCCATTCTCGCCCAAGGCGCGCACTGTCCAGCGCACAGTCTTCTGTCCTGCGCGTTCACGCAACCATGATGGGGCCCGATAACTTCCGACCCGCGCGGGTAGCACAGCCGTTATTAACCTTCGGCCGTCGACGGTTATTTCAAGCTGATAGAAGGCGCCCTTATCAATATCCAGCCACGCAAAATCGACAAACTCTTTGACTGCGAAGGTTTTGTTATCGGCGGGTGTTAGTTGGCGAATAATCCCCTGTGTCGAGTCTGCGGCTGCGCCTACGAAATACCGCAGGACTGGTAATGGAAACCCCGCAACCGCACCGCTATTCACGATACCTGGTCCAGCTCCCACAGCGGCTAAATTTGAACCTGTAACATCATCGTCCGAGGCTTCTATTCTGAGCAGTAAGAGATATTCACCGGCGACGGCTCGAGGCAACTCCGCTGGGTTTGGGCCAACAAGCGTGTACTTACCATCGGGAGGAAGGAAGACATTGAATCGACTTAGTTGAGTATAACGTCGCTGAGTACCACGTTTCTCAATAGGGAGAGTGGCCTCGGTCAGTAGATCACCGGACTTCGGCAATTCCTCGCCAGGTTGGACCACTTCCCAGCGGCCCTGGAGTCGACCTGTGCCCGTGTAGGTAATCTGAGCTTTAATTTGAGGCAATGTTTCGCCTTCTCGGACAAAGAGAATTGGTTTTTCAATATCTGAGAAACTCAACATGACATTTGTAAGGGAAAATGGACTACCTGCGAATCCTCCTGACATGCGACACGTTACAACCACGAACTCATCCGGTCCTCCAACGGTGCTCACAAATCGTCGGACAAAAAAGAAGCTCGACGTTGCGCCTGCCGCAGCTGCTTGATACGCGCGGCGCGCAACCGAAGCGGGCAACGTCATGATATCTGTGTAGGCTTTTATGCCACTAGCAGCTGTGCGGTCATAGCGAGCGGGAATTACGCCGAAGATAGTTGCTGGATTACATTTAACACCAAGCGCGGGTGCGGCTGGAATCAACGCGCCACACCACGTTGCTTCAGCTGGAATCTGGTTGTTGAGATTGCCAAACGTGAGGAAGGCTGAAGTAGGAGCTTGACTGCTCACATTGAGGCCTGTCGGATTGACTGCAATCTGACCTGACACCGAGCCGGGCAAACCGGCGAACACGCTCAGAAGAAAGAACCAGGTTAAGCGCGAACGAATCCCGTTTTTTGTTCTCATTGAAAGCTTGTTCATCGATACCTTTCGATCACTTGTTCTGTGTCATCCTATTAAATTAAAAAAATGTAAAATTTAGTCCGGCATTGACTGTTTGTAGCTTATGGAGATTGTTGAAGCCGAAGAGCAGATCGCGCGTCGCACCATATCGGTTTGCGTAACGAATGAAGAACTGTCCCTGCATTTTGCGCCATTGATTCTTTTCGGTATTCAGGAAACGCCACGTGTACTGAATCTCGAAATCCGCATCACGTCGGTGGGTAGTGTTTGCCCGATCACCGGCTCCAGTTGTGGATGCGTTGAGGGCCCATGCCATCGACGGCGTCATCCTCCAGGTTATGTTGGTTCCTACTCGGAAAGTGTTGTTGATTGTGTCTTGTTGAAAACTGCTGGCCCGCTCGGCACCAATGTCGAAATTTAAGTCGAGGTCTTTAATCAAATTTAAGCCTATGGTGACTGAGTTGTTTTCGCTCAACAGATCGCTGCGTTGGCGACCTTCCTGCCGGTTGTCCTGGAACGAATAGTTGAATCGATATCCGGCGCGCACCGTTGAAGTAAGTTGCCAGTCGGCTGAAAAGCTTTGATTTAGACTTACTTGATCAGGTATTTGCGTGGACGAAACAAAGTCACCGTTAACAGGAACAAACGCTGCGTACTGTTGCAATCGATCGAGGTTATAAGAGATGCGCGGATTCCAGCGTGATGTCGATTCGTGTCCCAGAAAAGAAGTGACGGCGGCGGAAATGTTAAAGGCAGAGCGTCGAGAGAGCGTTTGCAGTATCGACCTGATGCCGTTGAGATTGTCGTTACCTCTTGTGTAATTGCCGGCAAAGTTAATTGTGCCGAACGTTCCCGTGAGGTCCAATTGGTTATTGACATGATCCGCTTGAGCGAACGCCACTACGCTCTTATAAAGGGGATCAACGCGCTCGTGGCGATAACCAAGGCTCAAACTTAGCGGGTATTTATCCGTCAGCTTGTAACTACGTAGTAGATCATAATTGAGATCCAGGTATCGAGCGTTTCGCCAGACAGGCTTTACCGGAATTACATTGCGGCCTTGATAAAGCAACGGATCGCCGGGGTTTGTGAAGCGACTTCGCGCAAAGCCAGCATCGAAACGAAGTCGCTGTGACGTGTCGGATCCAACAAGTCGAATACTTCCCCCTTTGCTCTTTTCGGCATCGCTTACCAATCCCTGATTGAAGTTACTTAACGGTAATAAGGATCCATTCAACGCGGAGACTTCTAAGCGAAACCCACCTGGTCTTTTCTCGAGTACCTCGATACCGAGCGTTGCGCTGTAAACTCTGTGCTGCTTTCGCTTCACGCCAAAGAAGTTCTCGTAACCAACAATGCTAGTGCCGTTCATCATGGCGCCTGAGATGTCAAAGCGCTTCGTAATCGGGACCGTCAAAGAGATTCCGCGACTGGCGAAACTGTTGATTAAGTGGCGATTGCTTCCAAACGAAACATTCCCCAACCTTAACTTAGACCTAAATACCTGGTACTGCATTGTGTAAGCAGACAGATCGAATTGCGGCGCTTCGGATCCGAGTCGACCGAATCGCAAGGCCTCGTTCTCAACTGAGGAGCCCGCGAAATCAAACTGATTTTGAATCGAGACTACCTGGTTATGATAATTGCCCTGAAGCGTCATCTGTACTGCGATATCGGTGAAGTTGATGCGATCCGGCCTGCTCAATTCCGGAAAAAATAAGGCCGTTGACTGCGCCTTCACATTCACAGAGACGCTGGGAATGAACTGAAACGGGCCGGGGCTTTGAGACGACTGCGCCGGCGGTCTCGCCAGCGCCGGAGTTTCAGTTGCACTCTTGGTTGTAGTAACCGGACTGATCTTCGGTTCTTCAACCAACAATGGCAGGCGACTGACTTCAGTCCATTCGTTTTGAGCTGACACCAAATAAACAATGACGCTCGTTTCACCACGAGGAAGTGGCAAGGGCTTTGGTATGTAGACGATGTCATTCCCTGAAACAACACACAATGACGTTACATCCGTGTCGCCTATGACAACAGCGAAGCGTCCTTCCTTTTCCAGGAGAGAACGTGACGTGTGAAGTTCAATTCGACCTCTTGGTGATAGCGGTTGGTTAGCACCAAAATTTGCGCTGACATGTACTGCTTCGTCAGGCACAGCCGCCAGCGCAAGATAACTACTGTGCAAAAGCACAACAGCGACGGAGATGATCAACATCAGCAGCTTTGCGCGAAAAGCACCCTGCGGGGGAGATTGCGCCTTTGCACCTTTGCGGGCGGGTTTAGCCATAGAAACGCTTTCATGAGCGACCGAGTGCGAGACCGAGCTGTTCACGGTTACGTCGCAATGACTACGGAGCCTTCGGTAGTAGTGGTAGTGCCATCGGGGTTCGTGGTCGTGGTCTTGGCTTTCCCAACGCAAATCCCCGGTGAAGCGTGATGTTTGAAAACCCCTTCGACATCAGAGATCTCAACGGTGAGCCTGCCTCCCTTTTCGGCAACAACTTGAAGGACCTTGCGAACGTCATCCCACTTCTCCTTAGGGATCGACTTGACCCTTCGTTCCTGTAGCGGAGTGAGAGTGCATTGCCTGCCGATCCACCCGGTGATGTCAGCGCTTATTTCTTTGGCGACAGTCTTGATTCGACCGGATTTGTAATGTTCTTCGAACAGGCGGTTAAGGTTTTCGGCTGTTAGGGTAATTGTTCCAGTAGCTCTGGCGCGCGCCAGAGCCTCCCTTGCGCCGATGCTGAAACAGGTTGCGGCGCCCACTACGGCAACTGTGCTCGTAGCTACAAAGTCTCTACGGTTCATATTGTTTTTGTTGCGTTTGTTCATGACGGTCGTTCCTTTCAAGTGGTAGTTGGTTCAATGCAGTTCACTTTGGTTGATTCCAATGGATCTAATTAATAAGTAAGGCTTACCCCCGCTTTTTGAAGAGGGCTTCATCGATGGCACGACCCGTCACCTGCTGATCAAATATGATCTACCACTGCACTGCTGTTTACTCGACAAGCAGCTAATCGACTTGCCGACGCGGACTCTGACGGTGATTCCGATATCTTTTCGAATTTCCAAAACCTCAAAGTTGACGGTCGGCAAATAACTCCTAAGAAGGTTGGTGAATCCGGGAGTGTCTCCTTGAGTCAGAGTGTTAGCGGTCCCTGAAACCGTAATTAGGCTACTAACAGTTCCGAGATAGAGACCCATCTCGGCCGCTGCCATCGCTCTCTCGGCTTTCTCTTTAGCTTCTTTTATTGCTGAGTCAATCGCGTCGTTATCTGCCTGTAACTTCAATTCGGCGCTCACGAGAGCTTGCTCCTTCATTAGCCTTGCAGCTTGTTTGTCCTCGCGGGCCAAATCGTTTATCAACTCAGTAAACTTGGAGCTTGACAGGTTGAACTCAGCGAGACGCGTGTTGATCTTGGCGACAATGATCTTCAGATCCGAGTCAGCTTGATTCGACTCCGCCTCAAGTGCGGCCAGACTTTCTTTAGTCGCAAGTGCAAGCGTCGTAACTTCGTCTAGAGAAGGGATGGTGCTTGCCTTTACCCATCGACCGCAAACCGGTGTTAGGGACATGAGTGTTACCACTACGATCCAGGTGCGAACTTTTGTCCAAACATGCATAACCATCTAGCCTCATCTAGTAAGAAGGTAAGACTTGCCATTGCATTGACTTCCGACTGATAGGCAATGCGAGATCGAATCGACACGGAAAGCCACGAGTGGCCCGCTGACGACGTTTGCATCGCTGATCGCGAAATCTCCGCCGCCCGCTTCTCGATGCAGGAATTCGCTTAATCCAGTTCGGTTGTTACTTTTGATTAGTTGTACGAACTGTGAGGCCTTCGTTGGGTCTGCTGAAACCCTTGCTAAAACCCTTCGAACCTTTGCTGTCTTCTGGACCTGGTCTTCTAGTGTTCCGATTTGGCTAAGAACGCTTGCGCACGCTGCCTCAAGTTTTTTTAACGCTTCGGCACTCTTATTTTGGAGAGTCAGCAACTCTTCTTTGAACGCTGTTGTTGGTTGGTTCTTGGCCTCGGCCTCTGCGATTCTGGCTTTAACCTGAGTAATCAACTTGTCATACTCCTGTGTTAGAAGGCCTTTCATCGCTGTGCATTGTTCGAGAGCTCCAGCTTTAGCTTTTATCTCGTCCAGTTTTTGAGCGAGGTTTTCGATTTGGTTTCGCACGGCATTCATCTGTGCGCGTAGAGCTTCTATTTCTTCGATTAAACCCTGTATTTGGGCGGCGATAGCCGCGAGATCGTTTTGCTGCTGTGCAGCCGCTGCTGAAAGCGCATCAAACGCTACGGTTGCTTTCGCAATGAGAGCAACGTTGCTTGCATCCAGAGTCGAGATTCCGGCTTTCGCAGCTTGGACCATTTCGTCGACATCATCTGGCTGATAAGTAGCTGATGGTTTGGTTTTCACGATCAGGGCAACTGCTGAGGAACCTTGCGAAATCACTCCCCATTGAGTGATCGCGATACTTAATGCCAGCATCGTTGCTACAGATCGTCTTATGGTCAGTGTGCATTGGATTCTGTTCTTCATTGGAATGCCTTTCTTTTAGGTAAACGACCTCACAAGTTGATCGCTGCTCGCGCCTCAGCCAAGAACTTCACGAGTCTGCTTAAAGCATCCATTGCTTGCTGACTTGCCTCGTCGACCTCTCGGAACCTTTGCGTGTACTCGTTCCTCACTTCACGTATCGATTCCAGATCCTTGAGGAGGAGCTCCAGGGTCCTGACTTTGCTGACAGCCAGTTCTAATAGGGCGCTGAGTTCTGATTTCGGCACAATCAGAGTCGTATTCAGCGTTACGGTGTGAGTCTTGCCGTCGCACGCTGTTGCAACGGAGAAGCAAACGATGACTCTGCCAACTGAGAATTTCACAGTTGCTCCCACGTCTGACCGGACATCCACCACGCTGAGGTTTGCTACGGCAACATTCTTCTGGAGGTGGCTGGCTAACGCAGGGCGATCATTCTGGTTAATCAGATTCACGAGAATCGCCGAATGTTCGCGGCTTTTAGCAGCCTGAGAGACGACTTCGGTTGAACGCTGTGCGTCAGATATTTCAGATACCTTCCGGAGAAAGTCCGAAATCACGTTTTGCATCCGCTCACGCCGTGCTCTGGATTCTTGCGCAAACTCAGCATCTTTCGCGGCTTGATCCTCAAGACGTTTCGTCTGACGGTCGACAAGAGACTGTCTTATGTTTGCGACGTGGAGATTCAACGCGTCCGTTGCGACAAGTCCAGTGGCACTGATGCTCAGCGCCTCGGAATGTTTCGACTTGATGAAGTCGTTGAAGGTTGTCACCGAATGGGTGGCGACCTCGACAATCGAGTCCGCATCGTCCGGAGCACTATCGAAGCGAGCCGGTAAACCATCCGCCCCTTCCACAAGAAGGCCACTTTTTGTGATGGCCACCAACACTAAAAAACCTAGCAGTTTGATTTTCATTATTTAGCTTCCTCTGGATGCGACTGTACTCCGCGTTCATGAACCTCCCTGATTCGGTTAAGGCTGAATTGTGACGGGAGCGTCGAACCTACCGCTCCTTAACCGGACGGACACATTCATTGTTTCGATTGTTGAGACTGTGGCGGAGCAGACTTTGAACTGGTAAGTGGAGGTTCCCTGGACCAGTGGCAATCCATTAGATTCTGCATTCAAATCCGTTGGACCTGCTGCGGCACAACTCACGCCCAACGGCACCGCCCATAATTTGGCCGAACTGGTCTTGATTGGTCTGAGATATGCGCTTTCAGAATTACCGGGTGGGGCGGTCAAGGTGAACGTTGCCAGACCTTCGCCACCATTCAATGTCGATGGTTGTACCGATAATGAATTAACGCGAAGAGGAACAACTTCAAATATGACTTTCTTGGAAATGCCGGCAATGGCAGCCCATTGCTGTTTGGTATCTTGAGGCTCGAGTGCGACTACCAGCTCGACTGTTCGCGATTGTGAGTCGAAATCGGAAACCCCGAACACAGATATACTTTCGTAGCCCTGATAAAGTCCGTCGTACGGAATTTGAAAGTCGATCCTATCTTGACCGGCGGGAACTGACTGAGGCGGCACCTGAAGCGTTACAGGATCCCTTGTTGTTAAAAGTCCCGGCGATATCTTCAACGGACTTAGATAAAGCTGAATGCCGCCTGGAGGAGCAGGCGCTTTCAATTTCACGCTACAACCTGTTTTCGCCCCGTGAGTGCCAACGAAGGAACCAACTGAAAGCTGAACTGAAGCAATCAAGGCGGGTACCAGTTCAATACTTTTCTCAGCCTGAATCTGCTTGTCAGTACTCAGTTGAGCCTTAATGACGACCGTGGTCTTGATCGGTGTAGGTGAGGTCGTAATGATCACTCTGGCAAACGACTGTCCGGGGAGAAGCCTCACCTCATTAGATTCCAGCTGAAGCAAGCTACGGTTTGTGCTGGCAAGGTAAATCGCGACTTCATTCTCAGAGGTCTCAAGCACGGTAACTTTGCACTCACTTTTTTCACCACCGGACAGCTTGTTTTCACAACTAATCTTTAGAGTGGGGTCTGTATTGGACCGCGTCCGCGCGGCGTTTGTCGTTTTCACAAAGAACGCAAACATAACGACCGTCACTGCAAGCACCATCTTGGCGTAGCGTTTCATTTGTCCATCCTCCTTAAGTCATCCAGCCTTGGACCATTCGGCCTACTTGGACAGCCTCAAGTTAGGGCCAGACTGCCGAAGGCCTGCTTTCTCACTGGTCGCGTAGAGCAACGGGAAACGTATTGGCCGGTGCCACAAACGTGGAACTGCCCGGAGTAACTCGAACGACAAAACACCCGACCGCAAGCGGTTTCGTGCTCCAGTTGAAGACCCATGTCATCGTGGTCGCGTCATAGCGCAGCCCTCCGCTGTTCCCTGCATCTTCCATGGCTATCGTGTCGGTGAGTGTCGCCTGCTGTGAGCAGTTTGTCGGAGACACCGACACTGTCGGATTAGCGTTCGCACTGTCGATGATGACGCCGGCGGCATCGATCCAGTTGAACTTCAAAGGCACGACGCTACCGCGCTTGAATGTAGGCACAGTCGTGTGTGGTGGCTTTGGATACGGCGGCAGGAGGCCGTTGAAAGCACTCGTCGGAGCTGCATTAGGCGTGACAATAGCAACGGCCCACGTCGAAAAGTGCCCAACGATGTTAGAGAACCGCACGATGGCCGGTGTACCGGTGCTGGGCTGACCATTGCCGTCGAGCAATTGTGCGAGCACGCAGCCACCCACCGTGGGAACCTGGCCCGCACTGCAGATCGGAAACGCCTGGTACTGGCTGCTCTCGGCGTCGCCCTTGGTCGCGAGCGAGGCTGAGCCATTCGCAAGGGCGGCGAGCAGCGCGTCGGCGGTGGCAGTGTCGAGGGCGTTCAGGAACACATCGAAGGTGAGTGTGGCGTTCTGATTGAGCGTGGGCACGCCGAACGTGATCTGATAGGCCGCGACCGGATCGATCGTGGCTGGCGCGTTGTTCGCATCGAGGCCGGGCTCGGGCACGAGGGTCGCGGGATCGAGATGCGTGAGCGAGAAGCTCACCGGTGTGGTGAAGCTGCCCGCGGGCAGTTGTGCAGTCATCGACGCTTCAGAGGTTGTGTTGCTGAGGGTTGTCGTGCCGTTTGCAGTCGTTCCGTTGATGATGGTGTAGCCCGTGGTCGTCAGCGTCGTGTTGCCGCCTGGCGCCGCAGGACCAGGTGTGAACGTGCCGGTGCCGCACGATTCGACTATGAGGTTGCCCATAACATTTGTGAGCGCGGCAAGGATCACATTGGTACATGGGCCGTTATCGGCGATCGTAACGTCGCCGTTCGCCGTCGTCAGCGAGTTGAGATCGATGCCCGTTGCTGAAGTATTGCCTGTCACATCAACAGCGCCGGCTGATGTCAGTAACGGGAGATCGATGCCCGTTGCTGAAGTGTTGCCTGTCACATCAACAGCGCCGGCGGACGTCAGTAACGGGAGATCGATGCCCGTTGCTGAAGTGTTGCCTGTCACATCAACAGTGCCATCAACGCTTGTCAGCAACGGAAGATCGATGCCCGTTGCTGAAGTGTTGCCTGTCACATCAACAGCGCCGGCGGACGTCAGTAACGGGAGATCGATGCCCGTTGCTGAAGTGTTGCCTGTCACATCAACAGCGCCGGCGGACGTCAGTGCCGGGAGATCGATGCCCGTTGCTGAAGTGTTGCCTGTCACATCAACAGCGCCGGCGGACGTCAGTGCCGAAAGATTGATGACCGTCGCTGCCGTGTTGTCATCGATCACGACATTTCCGCTTGCGGTCTGAAGTGAGCCGAGATCGATGATCGTCGCTGCCGTGCTGTCATCGATCACGACATTCCCGCCTGCGGTCTGAAGTGAGCTGAGATCGATTACCGTCGCTGCCGTGTTTTCATCGATCACGACATTCCCACCAGCGGTCTGAAGGGTGCTGAGATCGATTACTGTCGCCGCCGCGTTGTCAACGATCACGACGTTACCCGTTACCTCGGTCACTCCGGCCAAACTAATCTCGCTCGCGTTGGTGCCAACGATGAAGATGTCGCCAGACACTACCGCCGGCAGGGCGACGAAGTTATTAATGATGTTCAGTTCCGGAATGTTGATGGTGTAGCCCGGCGGCAGGTTGAACACCGGAGTCCCGAACGGCAGCCTGAATCCATTTGCTCCCGAGAAGAAATCGCTCTGCGTCGCGCCAAGACCCGCCATGTCGCTAAACACCGACATCTGGAACTCCAACGTGAGCGGCTGATTCGGTGCTGCGTTCACCGTCGCCGTGGTGACCGCTTGATCAATTGTGGCGTTCGGAAACGTCACATTCATCGGTGCGAACACGCCCGTCTGATTCAGGATCCCAGACGGGCTCATGAAGATCTCACTCGTACTCATCATGAGGGTGTTGAAACCGTGCAGGGCCATGAAGAGTGTTATGCCCGCCTGTCCGAAGTCTGTGTGACTGTTTATCGTGCCTCGCAGATGGAAGTTAAGCGAAATGGGAATGCTGGCGGCGGCGGGTCCAGTGATCACGACATTCTCGATCTGGATACGCGACCTTCCGTTGACACTCGATGCTGAGCCGCAGCAGACGTGCGCAGAGTGACTTGATGCGCGCAAAGTGCCGGCGCCCGCTTCGGCCGCGGCGGTCCCGCTGCCGCTCACGCATGGCACAGTGACTGGACCGATAGAGGCCGGCGGCGTCGGCGAACTCACTGTCTGACTACCCGCACAGCCATTATCGAATCTGGTTGAGACGTGGAATCCAGGTCCACTGCCTTGCGCCTGCGCGGCAACAGTCACGAGGAACACAAAGAGGACGGTCATGATCATTTTGCCGAAGCTGTGGTGGGCGTTAGTCGAATTCTTTCTCATGTCTTTTCACTTCCTTGGATTTTTTGAAAGGATTACTCACTCGACGGATCGGCGGCTCTTACCATTTCACCTGGCTCAACGGGTCGCAGGTTTCTGAGCGACTCTGAACATATGTAGAGCAGGCCGTGGGAGTCTTCAGTGAAATGAAGCTGGCCGGAATTGACGAGCTCATAGATGTCCCTGGCTGTTACTTTCGCAATCATGGCCGCGTCGTTCGCCGGAATCATTCGCACTTCGCTCCGGCATGCTGGACAATCAGCCATTGAGATCCGATGCGCTCGGATAGCCACCTGCTCCTGAATCTCGAGGCTGATTTCTGTCTTAGTTCGCTTTTTCACGATGCATTCAAGTGGCGAATCGCAGGTCGGAGAATGCAGCGGAATCGGAAATGCTGTTTGAATCGCATTGCCTGATCTCCGTCTGCAAGTTCTCCGTCTGAGATTTTCTGGATTGCCGGCACCGCTGGTGCTATGATTGGCCCACTCTTAGATGGCCTTGCGGAATCCATAAAAACCTCGATGCTGCGATTCGCGGAGTGAGCTTATTGGTTCAGACACGAGAAGTCGTTCGGGAAAGGTTCTGAAAAACTTCGCAAAGGGTTCGCGGCTATGAAAAAGCAAATTAACCAGTTTTATGAGTTTGGTTCGATCAGGCTGGATGCGACCAACCGGCTGATTTATCGCGATGGTGTGTCGTTGGCAGCGCAACCAAGAGTCGTCGAGACACTGCTGGTACTCGTCAAGAACGCCAACCAGATCGTCGATAAAGACACTCTGCTGCATGCCGTCTGGCGCGACGCCGCCGTCGAGGAGGGCGGGCTCAAACGCAACATTTCGTTGCTTCGCAAGGCATTGGGGGATGAGGGTCGCCTTATCGAAACTTTGCCCAAGCGCGGTTATCGTTTCACGGCGGAAATCAAAGAGAGCTGGGAAGAGGCGCCTTTCTACGAAATTGAAGAGGTTATCCTGCAGCGCCGCGCTTCGCTGAAGATTACGCACGAAGAAGAAATCACGGACTCGAGCGTGGGTGTACCCTCAGTCACCGTCAAAAGTGATGCCGTTGCAGTGACGGTCTCCAAAAAGCAAAGGTTGATTTATTCCCTTCGCCTCTTAGCTTTGCCCGCCGTCGCAATTGCCGTCCTCGCCGGTTTCTTTTTACTGCGGGGAACTGAAAACAACGCGACTGCCATTGCGTCACGGCCCATTCGAAACATCGCAGTACTGCCTCTGCGAAATCTCGATGACAATGTACAGAATAGCTTCGCGCTGGGATTAACAGATTCGCTCATCAGTCGCTTGGGAAAATTCAATCGGCTTATCGTGCGTCCGTTTACCGCGGTCGAAAAATTCAATGAGCGCCGCAAAGACGCAATTACGTTTGGGCAGGAACTAAAAACTGACGCGGTCCTGGAAGGCACAATCCAGACGTTTGAGAATCGAGTGCGGGTGAATCTGAGATTGGTGGATGTCAAAACCGGTCAACAGGTATGGAGTGATAATTTTGAGGAAATAGCATCTGACGTTTTAAAGCTTCAAGACGTAATTTCCGGAAAAGTCGCGCGGGTACTGCTGGTCAAGCTCAAACATGAAGAGGAGCTACTGCTTTCAAAGAGTGCGACTACAAATGCTGAGGCATACCGGTTTTATTTAATAGGACGCGAAAAATGGATGAAGCGCGAATGGGACCGTGACTGTCTTGCGTTTTACCGCAAGGCACTCGAACTTGACCCGAATTTCGCGCTTCCCTATATGGGTATTGCCGATCTTTACGCCTTCACCTACGACACCAAACTAGCCGAAAACGCTTTGGCCAAAGCGATCGAGCTTGATCCCACTCTGCACGAGGCGTATGCGACGCGGGGTTTTCTACAGATGTTCCACCATTGGGATTGGGCAGGAGCGGAGACATCGCTCGGTCGCGCGATCGAGGTCGCTCCAAATTCGTCAAAGGTCCACCATTGGTACGGTGTTTATCTTTCGATCCGAGGGCGTTTCGACGAAGCTCAGCGCGAGATGGAAAAGGCTTTGGAACTGGATCCAACAGCTCTGGTAATTATGACCGACCTGGCGGAACTGCATTATTTCAAATCGGATTACGAACGCGCTGAAAGCGAACTTCAGAGGGTTTTAACAATTGATCCCAATTTCTTGAACGCGAGACTGCATCTCGTCAAAGTTCGCCACAAGAGAGGCGCATCGTATTTCCTGGAGGACGCCGAGTTCCAACTCTTCTGGCAGAAGTTGCGAAAATCAGAAACGCCGGCCCAGCAATATGACACCAGCAGGGTTGAAGAACTGCTGGCGAAGAAGGATGAAAAGGCTTTGCAAAAGGAATCTGAGGAGTCGTTGCTCAAGGATTTGAAAACCGACCTCCACTCATATCTCGCGCTTGCCAGGATCTATTCAATAACTGGCGAGAAGGAAAAATGTCTGCGTGCGCTGGAGAAAGCCTGGGCCGCCAAAGCTTTTACGATGCCTTTTGTTGCGGTTGACCCGCTCTGGGAAACCGTTCGGGCGGAGCCCGGTTTCAACGACATTCTGCGGCGAATGAATCTATAAACCGTCGGATTCTTGAATCTTTCAAATGGCGATGCAACTAGCCTGTTAGCGGCAGCGATAATGGCACGTGGCGTACACAGGATCGTAAGGTATGGGAATGAACGGGAAAAACTCTATTTCTTCGGTGGCTGCAACTGTGGAAAAGGCAAGCACTTACGTATTTGCCGAGCGTCTAATTCGCAATGCGGAGGTCAGGGGTTCGATCCCCCTCTGCTCCACCAGTAAATCTCACTTCTTCAATAACTAACAAATACCCCCCCCTACAGGCCCAGTTTTCCAACTGGCCAATATCTAGCCAGAAAAACAACAGCGGATGGTAAAGGACAGTAAAGAATGGGAACGAATCGTGTACGAGCGAAACATGATTGATACGCAACTCGCTGAAGCATAATAACTTGGATGTTTTGTGTGTAATGCGGAGGGCTGGCGTTTCAACTCGATTCTGAAATAGATAGGTCCGACATAAGTCTCAACGGGTTTCGCGGTCCTTTGCCGTGGGCCATGTTTGGGCCTTGCGCTTGAGTGTTATTGAACGACTGGTCTGTTACTCGTCTTCCTTTGCCTGCGCATTCAAAATGTCTCATTGTGGCTCTCTAAGACTTAATACTCATTAAGGCTCTAAGGAAGCCAGGAGGCCATCTCAGAAAGGTCCAACTCTGCTCCAATGCGACCCCATTGTCGCCGATCCCTTGACCTTTGCTGGAAGTGCTCAGGTTTTCAAGAGAGCGGAAAACTCCGAAGCCTGACCGGCGCAATCTGTTTCGCGGGGTGTTCTAAAGACGAGTGCTCTCTTCGCGCGAAGCCATTACCTTGACCTTTTTAAGCTCGGTTCCTTTCATTCCAAAAAAGGTTGCCATCTCGATGATCTGTCTTTCACTCACGAAATCCTTGGGATTAGCGCAGAATTTCTCCAGCGTCGCGCCAAAATTTTGGCAACTCATACTCTTCGGTAGGCGGAGGCCGAGCTTACATTCACCACTAAGGCCGTAATGCAAACACAAGTCACAAATTATCATTGTTCCCAACTTTGCGCTTTAGGTTTTGCGGCCGTCGCAAGTTTTTGACGGGCCACGATTGTAATACCAATAGGACCAATAGCTCAAAACCAACTCTCAATGAAAGTGATAACAACGGGGCTGATGGGAATCCATGAACAGCGATGTAATAGCACCGGGGCAGGAAAAGGTCTTGTGCGCCAAACACACATACGCTAAGCCAATCCCAGAACCGATCGACTCATCCCTGACCACCGATAGACGGTATCTTCCAGTTTCCGGTCGATCAGGATTGCAGTGCCGGTTTGCCCTCGCTTTGAGCATGTATGAGACGGCGCAACCGGTCCTGGAAGAGCACATCAATCTTTCGCGGCGCGATCACCTTTGTTACTTCTCCAACGCCGAAGGTCTCATGCGCCATGGTTTGCCCTGCACGGTAGGTGCGGGTTCTGTCATAAGGCGACGGAGCTTTACTGGATTGTCGAGGCGATGTTCTCGCACTGAGTTTGAACGTGCTGACAGTGCCGCATTTAGGACAGCTCACGCGGGAAATCTGGCCCCGTTTGGTTACTGCTGTCACGATGTGTCCACGTTCCTCCTCGCACTTTGCGCATAACTTATCTGCTCGCTCGCCCATTGCGAATATTTGTTTCTCCAAGGAGTTCTCCTCTTTCTATTATTTGTATTGCTCGAAACCCTTGCTGGTCGCAGCAGATCTAAGTCCCGTTTAAGTAAGCTTGCAGCTGGACGGACATCAGCATTGCCAACCATAAAGAGAAGAGGCTGAGGAATAGCGTGTGTGCTTTTGCCCTGAACGCTTTCTCTTCAGCGACTGCGTGTGCGTGGAGCAAACCCGGTTGAAGGGTTTGATAGCAACTCGCACAGGATGATGCATCAGTAAAGCAACAACGATGACAGCTCGGACATTGTGTAAGACTCATATTTCTATTCGTACCTCGCTCTCGATCATTCCGTGTAGGTCATTATCAAAATAACGATTTCAATAACTGAATCAGGAGAATCCGACTACATAAAGAAGGGCTGACGCTCAACAATCCGTAAGGTTTCGCCCACAAAGCTGGCAAGGGCTTCCGGCTCGTCATCATAAACATCGAAGACCGTTAGAAGTTTTGTGCTTGCCATTAGTTCATGGACGCTCCCCGTCATGTGCATTAGCTTGAGCGCTCCGCCTTTGTCGTCGAGAGTTACGTGGCTTGAGACAAGCTCGCCCAATCCGATTGCGTCAATATGCTTGACCCAGGCCAGGTCCAAAAGAATCTGAATCTTTCCCTCGTCAGCAAGGCAGCGAATCGACTTGTGCAACGCTACCGCGACACCGTGGATTCTCTCCCTGCCCTTTAGGTCGAGGATCGTCACGTCTTCGATCCTCCGCGCGTTGATATAAAGATTAATCACTTGGGTTTCCTGAAAGCTCTGGAAATTGTCAGCATCAGCATTTGCGGTGAGGGGGGCGGACATTGTCCACCCCTCCGCTGGGGGAAAACATCTATTTGCCTTACATCAACTTCGAAGTAGCAGCCTGGTGGAACGTCGAACGGGCGAACTCGAAGGTTTTTACTGTCGGCGTTCCGTCGATCACATTGGAAAGGGTCTTCAACACTTCCGGATATGCCGTGCGGTCATAGGCCTCCGCATCTGCCTTGGTATCCCAGAAGCTGTTGGCGATCGCTTCCGAGCGTTCGGGCGCGATAAACGTGCTCTCATCGCGGAATCCTTTCTGCTTGCGCAGGATCGGGAGAATCTCGACGTCGGCGATGCGAGCAAGTTCTGTAGCCGAATCGGCCTTGAGCTTTAAAGTAACTTGTCGTCCAAACATTTTTTGCTCCTCTATTATTGGGCTGTTGACTTCAGGTGATCTGGGAAATTCCAGAGGAGCTGAGAAGGGAGTAAGCGAAACTCGTTTCGCAGCCACCTTATGCCAACTACGGATATATGTCAAGAATAGAATATATTCCATATAGACACTATATCTCGTATATGGTTAATGGGATATGGGCGAAATTCATGATTGCGATTCTGAATAGACGAATTACTGGAACATTGCGGCCGTCTTTCTATTCTTATTAGTATCAGAGTGCACAACACCAGGTTGACACTTAAGCGTCTTGCAGATCTTCTCCAAAGTCATTGTTTAATTCACAACATTCCTGGAGCAAGCGCTTTTACCAGAACTGACGAGCGAGAGATGGTTTTGGCCGTCTGTTGAATCGAGGATCGTCTCTGGGGTTGCTTATTTAATCGTAGCGAGAGGCACTAGCGGATGCTGGACGAAGTCTCAACGGAAGGTCAGACGTCGTTTTGTGCGACGTAGTCTTTCCGTCGAAGCAGGCTGGCAAGGTCGACGGCTTCCTGGATCGTCATCAGATCGCTGTTGTCTCCGCCGTGGAACCTAACTCCGCTGGCGCGAAGTTCCCAGTCGTTATGTCCGTCGTAACTCCGCTGGTTGAATATTTCCACAGCCTCATAACCACTAACTGTCGTGAACGAGAGCAGAAGGACCTGAGTTCTATTTCGCTCATGCGTCGTTGTCTCTATCGCTGCTCGAATGGCTTCCCGATCTCGGACTTCCCTAGACAGAGAAGGTGTTGACTGTTGACGTACTCCTGGGAGGTCCTGCAGTTTGTAGAGTTGGATTCTGTATTCGGCGAGAAGTGCAAGATGCTGTTTGCATTGCTCGATGATGTTTTCACTGGTTGCGGTGTTCAGCGCCTGCTTTGATGCTTGCAGCTTTTCTTCCAATTGCGGAAACAACATGTATCACTTCCTCACTTAGGGCGACGCTCATCGTATCTCACGCCATGCTTTGAACCTCTTCAACTGCGACTGGTTTAAAGAGGATTAGACCTCTCTTCAATTCCTCAAGCGCGATGCTCGTATTCCTTCGCTTCAGTCTGTCGGCTACGATCCGCGGCTGTGCACCCAGTAAGAGTTGCTTGCTTCTGTGGGTTGCCAGGATGACCAACTGAAATCTGGATACGATACCCGGCCACGCTGCCGGTGTGGTGTCGTTAGGAATGTTGCTGCTGACTTCTACTATTCCAGTCATATTTTTAATCCTGCCCTTAACGGGCTGTGAATCTGAACCAAGTGCTTTGCCTGGTCTGCTTTTTAGATTTTCAGTTTCGAAGTTGAAAAAAGAGCAGCACGGCCAACGATCCCAGAAACACACTCAAGAATATCGCGTATGCATTCCCGTTGAACGTTTTCTCTCCGGCGATTGATACAGCCTGATAGATGAAACGGCTGCGGACGCCGAGAGAACAACTTCGTAGGCCTCTCTGCCGAATTACAAGGCGGCTCAAGAAGAAGGTTTGCTGACCCGATCCTGCAAGTCGAAACGTAATTTCGAAAGGAAGCTAACAACTTATAGCACTGGAGGAGGGGGTGGTCTGTGCGCTAACACACATACCAACGCGGATGAGGTTCTGCAGGTGGTCCATTTAGGGCAACCAACATTCGTAATGAAAAAGATCTCGCGTCTTTTTGAAACCCGAGATCCCTTCACTCCTCACAATGGTGCTCTTAACCTAAAAGCCGACGCGATTCTCACGCTGCTTGGCTTCGTTGACTTTCAACGTCCGTCCGCCTAGTTCCTGGCCGTTGAATTTCTCGATAGCCGCGGCGCCTTCCTCCTTCGTTGACATCTCGATGAAGCCAAAGCCACGCGAACGACCCGTTTCACGATCTTCGATCAACGATACGTTTTCGACTGTGCCCGTTTGTGCGAATAATGATTGTAGTTCATTCCTCGATGTGTCAAACGAGAGATTGCCGACATAAAGTTTCATAGACATAAGTTTCTTACCTTTCCCTAATAGGGTTTCTCACTTCCAGAAGACTTCTCTCCTTTGGCGGTTAACAGAAGCCCCCATGGTGAACATGTTGGCTTCCCAATTTGCCACCGAATTACATGTCCATGCCGCCGGGCATTGCCCTCGGCTTGTCATCTTCCTGTAGCTCAGAAATAAGCGCTTCAGTCGTGAGCATCAGCCCTGCGATTGAAGCGGCGTTTTGCAGCGCGCAACGTGTCACCTTGGCGGGATCAATCACACCCGCAGCCACAAGATCTTCAAACTTTTCGGTCACTGCGTTATAGCCGATGTTTGGGTTCTTCTCTAGACGAACTCTTTCGACAATGACGGCGCCTTCTTTGCCGGCGTTTGAAACAATCTGACGCAGCGGCTCTTCTAGGGCCCGTTTGACTATGCTGACGCCGATTTGTTCGTCTACGTCGCCAGCCGGCTCGTCCTTGTCATTTGCCTCGAAGAGTTTGAATTTGTCGAGCACTTTCGCGGCACGAATGAATACGACACCGCCGCCCGGCACGATGCCTTCTTCTACTGCCGCACGCGTCGCGTGCATCGCATCCTCAACCCGCGCCTTCTTCTCCTTGAGCTCGGTTTCCGTGGCTGCGCCAACGCGAATCACAGCAACGCCGCCAACGAGTTTCGCCAGCCGCTCTTGCAGTTTTTCGCGGTCATAGTCTGAGGTGGAGTCTTCAATTTGAGTTTTTAGTGTTTTCACGCGACCTTGGAGATCTTTGGTTTCGCCACCGCCATCGATGATAGTCGTGTTCTCTTTGTCGATCGTCACACGTCTTGCGGTACCCAGGTCTTCGACCTTGATATTCTCGAGTTTGATCCCGAGGTCTTCGCTGATGACCTTGCCACCCGTAAGGACTGCAATGTCTTCGAGCATCGCCTTACGACGATCACCGAAGCCTGGCGCCTTGACCGCCGCGACGTTGATCGTGCCACGCAGTCTGTTGACCACGAGAGTTGCGAGGGCTTCGCCTTCTACATCCTCCGCGATAATCAAGATTGGTTTGCCCAACTTAGCGACCTGCTCAAGAATGGGCAGCATGTCTCTCATCGCCGAAATCTTCTTTTCGCTGAGCAGAATCACCGGATTCTCGAGCACGGCTTTCATCGTTTCCGCGTCAGTGACGAAGTAAGGCGAAAGGTAGCCACGATCGAACTGCATCCCTTCGACAACTTCCAAAGCCGTCTCCATTGTTTTCGATTCTTCGACAGTGATGACGCCATCTTTACCAACCTTGTCCATCGCTTCGGCGATTAACTCGCCGATACTGTGGTCGCCATTTGCCGAAATGGTGCCGACCTGCGCGATCATGTCTCCAGTGACCGGCTTCGACATTTTCTTGATCTCTCGAGTTGCGCGCTCGACGGCTTTATCGATACCGCGCTTCAGAGCCATCGGGTTCGCCCCTGCGGCCACGGTTTTCACGCCCTCGCGGAAAATAGCTTGCGCAAGCACGGTCGCGGTGGTTGTGCCGTCGCCCGCAACGTCGCTGGTCTTCGAAGCAACTTCGCGCACCATCTGCGCACCCATATTCTCAGTCGCATCTTTCAATTCGATTTCTTTCGCTACTGTCACGCCGTCTTTAGTGATGGTCGGGCTGCCGTATTTCTTATCGAGAACTACGTTGCGCCCCTTTGGACCGAGGGTGATTTTCACTGCATCGGCGAGTTGATTCACGCCCCGCAAAATTGCCGCTCGCGATTCTTCGCCATGAACTATTTGCTTTGCCATAATCTTTGTCTCTTCTCCTATTTTTAGCGTGTGACGCAAACTCTCAGTTTGCGGGTCGTGGAATACACAGACTTCGCAAACCTTCCCATTTGCGCACTCCAGGACCTACTTGCTCTTTTTGCCGCCGGCAGCCGCACCCGCGCGGGTGATGATTCCCAAGATCTCATCCTCGCGCATAATCAACAGTTCTTCATCGTTGACCTTGATGTCTGAGCCACCGTACTTGCCGAACAACACGCGGTCGCCTTCATTGACATCCAATGACTGGCGCGATCCGTCTTCCCTGTATTTGCCAAGGCCTGCGGCAATCACTTCACCTTCCTGGGATTTCTCTTTCGCTGAGTCGGGAATGATGATGCCGCCGCGCACCCGCTCGCCTTCATCAATGCGTTTCACGATCACGCGGTCGTGCAGTGGTTGGATATTCGTCGTCATAACTTCTTTCAGTCTCCTTTTGGTTTCTACCGGGAGTTGGGCTGCGAGGCTGCGAACTGGTACGCCATTATCGCTGCGTTAACAAACGCGCAATAATGACAAACTGATAGCGCGGGTAAACACCCTTAACTTTTTGGTAGTTGAGCTATAAGTTTCAGACGAATCTGGCGGGTCCAGAAGAGCTGAGAATGGAGTTAGCTGGTCTCGGTTCGATCCAACCTTACGCTTTGTAGTACTATATGTCAAATGAAGCATATACTACATACGCACTATATCTGCTTGACGTGCGATGCGTTGGTTGTTATTAAGTCATGACAGCATGAAAGTCGGGTTTCCTCCTTTCGGTATCGCTTTCATTTTGAGCCACTCGCTCCCGAACCTTATGTTGCGCACCAACTCGCCAACAGTCACCAAAGAGAAAAGACAAACCCAGGGCGACGAGGAATACGGCGAACCCGAGGATGAAAATCGACGAGATGCCGCGCCCTTTATAAGTCCTAACCGTGGTCCATGCGGCACCACCTAACAGGATCACGGCTATTGCTATTTCTATCATTCGCACAGCTGTCGTTAACTCTGAAACGGGCTTGCCCCAAAAGGGTGGCGGATCCCTCCTTTGTTCGTCGCGATTGTAAATGACACACTGTCTGAGATCACTACCTACGGCTATGTGTGTTAAAGCACAGACCCCTGATCTCGGAATTGCTATACGATTCGGACCATCTGAAAAGAGAGGAAAGCAAGGCGAGAGAGTCAAAAGTGGAAATTACCAATACATTGTATGCTGAAAAGGACCAGCCGCAGCTAAGCGTCGTGGAGTTCCAGGCAACCGAAAGGATCTTCAGACAACCAACTGCAGCAGAAGTATCTACTCTTACCTTTTGTAAGTCGCGCTACGCTCGCAGTCGTGCACAGGAGTTGAGCAACGAATTCGCGCGTCTCTTGAATCGTGGATCATCGCTTGAATAGCGCCCAAACGTGATCTATAAACCGTTCAAGTGATCCCGTCGCCTCTCAAAATCAAGCTGTTTTACAAGACAGTCACCAGCGGCCAAAGCACCAGGGTTGCGAAGTAATCTTGTTTGGTAGCAATTCGATATTCATTACACTTCGGATAGACCTGATTAGGTAAACGCGCAGGTGCGTGATAAGGTGCGCGGCGAACCGAGTTGCAAGCTTACTCCCTTCTCAGCTCCTCTGGAATCACCCAGATCACCTGAAGTCCATAGCCAACAACCTAAAGGAGCTAACCATGTTTACACGCCATGTCATAATGGAACTGAAGCCGAACGCCACCACCGAGTTTACCAACGTTGTTGAGAGCAAGATTTTGCCACTCCTGCGTAAACAAAAGGGATTCCGCGATGAGATGACTTTTGTCGCCCCAGACCGCTCGGAAGCTATAGCTATCAGCTTCTGGGACACTAAAGAGGAGGCGGAGGCCTACAATGTCTCCGGATATCCCGAGGTATTGAAGACCCTCACGAGTCTGGTGGAGGGAACGCCCAGAGTTGGGGTAGCTGAGCTTGCCACTTCAACGCTTCACAAGCTCGCAGCTGCGAAAACAGCGTAAAGCAGACGTATTTTTAATCAGAGAGGGTGGACAACCGCCCTCTTTTTTCTTCGTTTGCAGAATTGATCGAGCATCGCATATACGGCTGCTGCTCGCTATTTTTCACGTTCGCGCTCGTTGCGTTAACTGCCGTAACCTCAGCCAAATCACTCGTGGATGGGTACCACTGGGCTCGTCAAGGCAATCCCTTTACCGTATCGTTGAGTGACAACGTCGCAGGTGCGTGGGATGCATCACCGCAGCCTGCGTAATATGTCTGTCTCCCGCTGGCCCAAACCAGCGCTATACCAAGCCACCCTTTATTACTGTAGGTGTCATTGCACACTTCAACTCGGCCACTCGTTGGCCGACAGGTTCTTGGTTTCAGTGGATTGGCTCCAATCCGACGCCGTTGTATTGAGAAGCAATGATATGTATCTCAACACACCTACTTATAACACCACCGCTTGGAGGAATCTGGTGTCCTGCCAAGAAGTGGGGCGACATGTTAGGGTTGGACCACCAGGAAGAATTTCAACAAAGCGAACTTGGGCACGTGCAGAGATCACACGAACAACCCGTCGACAAACCAGCATCCGAACAAACATGACTACGACGAGTTGTTTCATGTATTCGCACCTCAACAACAGACTCAACCTTCTATGTGGGGTAGCACACAGACGGATCTCCCCAGACAATGTAAACATTCATGGTCTGAGGCCAAACCAAATTTGTCGAACAAAACAACATAGTTATCGAGAGTCCCGATCAGTCACCGCCTATATTGGCAAGCGCCAGCCGATGAAACGACGCCTACGTCTGCAGCGAAGGTGCCGTCTCGATTCTCATGATTCAACGAGACTAGAGTTTCCGATGTCATCATCAGTGAAGCTTTTGCGGGTGAAGGGCGATGATATGTCATGACCGACGATGAGCTGCCCGCCCAAGACCAGACGCAATCACGACTGCTCATTTCAGAACTCCGCTACCGGCGTCTCTTCGAAGCTGCACGCGACGGAATACTCATTCTCGATGTGGTCACTCTGAAGATCACCGACGTAAATCCATTCATGACGGAGTTGTTGGGCTACTCACACGCCGAGTTTTTAGGAAAGGAGCTTTGGGAAATCGGTCTCTTCAGTGATAAGGAGGCGAGCCAGGAGGCCTTCAAAGAATTGCAGAGAACAGGTTATCTCCGCTACGAAGACTTGCCGCTTCAAGCCACAAACGGAAAGCTCAGGGATGTGGAGTTTGTGAGCAACGTATACGCGGAAGATAGTCAGGAAGTTATACAGTGCAACATCCGCGACATCACTGATCGAAAGCGAGCGGAGAAAGAACGGACGCTTCTGTTGGCAGCGGCACAATCAGCACGCGCGGAAGCTGATTTGGCTAACGGCGTCAAGGATGAGTTTCTTGCCATCTTGTCGCATGAATTGCGGACTCCTCTTACCTCGATCCTCGGCTGGTCACATCTGCTCACCGAAGGTAAGCTGGATAAACAGCAGACTGCTCGTGCGATCGAAACCATCGCTCGCAACGCTCAAGCTCAAGGGCGACTCATCGATGAACTGCTCGACATCTCGCGCATCATGACAGGCAAACTCTGCCTCGACCTACGCTCGGTTAAACTCGCGCCGTTGATTCATGCTGTCGTTAACGACGTGCGCCCTGCGGCAGATGCCAGAAGCATTAATCTGGAGGCCGCATTCAACTCAAACATCGGACCCATTTTGGGTGATCCTGACCGTCTTCAGCAGATTGTCTGGAACCTATTAACCAACGCGATCAAGTTCACACCTAAGGGAGGCGACGTGCAGGTACGCCTGGAGCGAAATGACTCGAACGCTCTGATCACTGTTAAAGACAGCGGACAAGGCATCGCCACCGAGCTGATGCCGCACGTCTTCGAGCGCTTTCGCCAAGCCGATTCCTCGAACACACGCAGCAATGGTGGGCTTGGACTAGGGCTCTCAATTGTGCGTCAGTTGGTTGAACTTCATCGAGGGACGGTAACGGTTGAAAGTTCCGGTGAAAATGCAGGTACCACATTCAGAGTCATGCTTCCGCTGCCGAGTCTTCATGAAGTACCTAATGCAGCAGAAAACACGGAACCAAAGAATCAACGGAATAGCTCGACGACAGCGCAACACTCGCTCAGTGGTCTGCGGGTCCTCGTCGTCGATGATGAATGGGATACTCGTGAGGTTGTCGCCGCGGTGCTGACGACGTGCGGAGCCGAAGTGGTCTCAGTAGGCTCTGCCACTGAAGCTCTGGATCAAATGGAGCGACAACGATTCGATCTGCTGATCTCAGACATCGGCATGCCGGAGATGAACGGTTATGATCTGATCAGCAGAATACGTCAGCTCGGCGAAGATCATGGCGGAAGAACTCCTGCTGTGGCATTAACGGCCTATGCTGGAATCGACGACCGAAAGCGCGCGCTGGCCGCTGGATACGGAATGCACATTCCGAAGCCATTCGTTGCCACCGAGTTAATCAGCGCTGCGATTTTTCTTACCGAACGACACAGCGGCTTGGCATGAGCCTTTTATATGCAAGAGTCACCCGCCAGATTTTGTGAAGAAGCGATTTGAGGTCAGCCTTGATGACCTTCCTGAAGTTGAACATCCGTTGTTCAGCCTCTCGGCGAACGCCGGCATATCAGTCGCGACATCAACTTAGAGTTTGAGAAGACGCTAACACTTGGCCAACGACTCGCCGACAGGGTTGCTGCTTTTGGAGGCTCGTGGACCTTCGTCAGTATCTTCGCCGCCATTTTACTTTCCTGGGTGCTGCTCAACACTCTCGCGCGCTATAGCGCTTCATTTGATCCTTACCCCTATATTGCTGAAACTTTTTTTCAATGCTCGATGCCGTCCAGTCGCTGGATGATTGCCCTCTGCGGATAGATGCTCCTTCAACAAACTGCGTCAACAATCGAAGCTGATCTTGCTGCCTAGGGATCAGGGTAATGCCTCAACAGAATAAAGTTCAACCGATGCGGCTCACGATTATGAGGTGAATTTGAAGGCGGAACTTGAGATTCTGAGCCTGCTTGAAAAGCTAGACGAATTGCGCGAGATGGATCCGCGCCGCGTGGCTCGAGGCCGGTGACGGAGACATTGGCGTGGAGTTGGGCGCCTGCATGGAAAAGTGCTTTCGCTGCTGCGTTAGTACGGGGATGGTCCCTGGCGAATTGATCCAGATCGCCGATCTGTTTCAGAATCTGCCCGGGATCCAACATGAGCAGGTCAACCTACGTGAGTAGTGCCGCCTCGGTGCCGTCGTAATCTCGGACGAACTTCGTCAGCCGCTCGGGCCATTTCTCTCTGGCTTGCGCCCCCTCTAACAACTGATCGATTGACAGCAACTCCAGCGCAAGCCGCGCCGCATCCTCACGTGGCAGCTGTGCGATACGAGCGCGCGCGGGCGCGATGGTTTGGCGAATCGTGTCGGGGTAAGGGCGCGTTTGATCGTGCTGAAACGTATACATCGTTTCGCTAAGGGCATGAAGCGCGGCGATCGTCTGCGCGGCATCGCGTGCTTCGAGTATTCGCTTCAATTCGACTAACGCATCGTCGCGCCGTTCAGCGGCGACGAGCCGCCTGAAAGTGTCAACAGACGCGGAGTCCTGCGCGAGGAGACGCTTGCCCTCTTTGGCATCTGCGCCTCGGCGCAGGTACCACACAAGCGTTTGATCGTATGAGGGGAAGTCGAGCCAGGGATCAGACCTGGACGACTGGCCGCAGAGCGACGGCACACTGAGAACCGTAAAGAATAAAGCGCCAACGACCTGGATTCGTCTAGCGTTCAAGAAACCGATCCCTTGATATTCTGACACCAGTGGATGATACGCTTACGAGCGTATTTGGCTGAACCTAAATGTCAGTACCACTAGCGACGGATTTAGAGTCCACACTTTTCACATTTACGGAACTGGCTAATACTTGGACCATTTTGTGGGATTTAGCCTCACTGCCAATATCTAAGTGTCCACGTAACTGCGCAATCGTAAACGCATCGCATCCGGCTTCAGCGAGTCGAGTGCCAAGAGGAACAGCCTATGAGCTTGTCACCTGATTTCAAGCTTGTTGATGACATCGTCGTAAAGATCGCGGCAAAAGAAGAGAATCTCGGCTCTGCGTCTCTAAGCAACGAACAGCAGATAGTGGGCACGGTTTGGCAGGTCTACGGCATCGTTAGCAACGGAGGTATCCAGTATCTTCTTGAGCATATTGCAATCGACATCGAGCAGGTAGCGGGCTACTACGAAGCCGTCGATATGCGTGAATCAGCAGCGCTGTTAAGAAAAGCGATAGCGAAATTTCCAAATGGGAAACGGCCGGCCGACTTCAAGAAGTTTCTTGCCTGCATCGAGCGGCACGAAGACTTCTTTGATGAGCTCAGCAACGAGTTCTGGGCGACTCAAGACAAAGTTGAAAAAGTCCTGGCCGCGTACATCAAACAACACCCCGACGCGTTCAAGGAGTTGGTGGGAAAATGAAAGGTTATCGTTAATTCTGGAAAACTGCCGTCTAACCATTCTAATCAGGGTGACTGGCGCACCTCAGTCCGGTGTCCAAGGATTCTCAAATCTGGGCATTTAGGAATTCACGCTCACTTTGATAAAGGACGCCGAATGTTCCGACTGATAATTCCCGACCAGCTCAGCCGGCGGCCGCGGATCTTCCGAGCAACGGTGCGTGTGCGGTTCAGGTCTGTCATGCGTTCCATTGGTACTCAACCTGTTTGCGAATTTGCAGGTCTTGATTTATTTCGTAGTTCCGCTTTATTGTGCTTGTAGCCCCGCCCTGGACGAAGGTCCAAGTGCAATCTCCTCTCTTCGAGCAAATTCCCAAAATGCCAAAACTCTCTCTCGTTTTACTCTTATCGGCTTGTTCGCTTGCTTGTATGGTCAGAGGTGAAATCACGAAAGAAGCTGAACCTCCGCCCAAACGGCAGCACGCCAAGTTGTTTCCGATCACGGTAGATGATAAGCACGGGTTTATAGACGAAACCGGCAATGTCAAATTCATGCTTCCGGAGGAGGTCTATACGACCTACGCGTTTTCAGAAGGTTTGGCAGTCGCCGGCAAGCGAGTCCCGAATACTAACGGCCGTTGGGGCTTCATTGATGAGACCGGCAAGTATGTGATTGAAGCAAAGTTTATTATGGTAAAACCGTTTTCGGAGGGACTAGCCGCTGTCGTCTTCAAGGAGAATGAAAACGCGGATAGCAAGGTTGGCTATATCAATCAAACTGGTCGCATGGTAATTCCGCCGCGGTTTAGTGGTGAAGGCGGGGGTAGTGAGCGCGGTTTTTCAGAAGGACTTGCCGCAGTCAAGGTCTACGTCGACAGAATCGATAAATGGGGCTACATCGATAAGTCCGGCAAGTTTGTAATTGAGCCAAAGTTCGCGGCTGCTGGTCCATTTTCAGAGGGCCGGGCTATGGTCGGGATCGCCGAGCCTTCCTGGTCGATCGATTACAAATGGGGATTCATTGACACGGAAGGACGGTGGATCGCAAGACCGCAATACGAGAGTGCCAACCAGTTCTCCGAGGGACTGGCGCCGGTACTGGTTAAAGACAAGGTCGGATTTATCGACTTACAAGGCCAGATGGTCATCGAGCCGCAGTTCGAGCCGGATGGTACTGGTGGTTGTGTGTTATTGGGGAGAGTTGGAGCGAGTCGCTTCTCAGAAGGGCTCGCGGCAGTTCAGCAAAAAAGACAAGAGTGGGGAAAAGAGTGGGGTTTCATCGATCGTCTGGGCAATTGGGTGATCAAGCCCGCGTTCGCGTGCGCGGCGCCTTTTAGTGAGGGACTGGCGGTCGTAGGCGTTCGCGACGAACAAGGTCACTGGCTATATGGCTACATCGACAAAACCGGCGCGACAGTGATCAAGCCCCAATTCTCAGGAGCCGGTTCGTTTGTTGGTAAGCTCGCGCTCGTTACGATCAGCATGACGGAGGAGCAAGCCTTCATCAAGGCCCTGGAAGATCAAAAGGCCGGCAAACCGGAAGCGGAAATCGAAAAAGAAGTCAAGAAATTCAAGGAGAAGCACGCCTACATCGATCGCACTGGCAAGCTTGTGTGGCAGAGTCCTGATTAGATGTGTCTACATGAAGATTTCATGTTGCTGATGGACTGGGTCACTGCAGAAGTGTTCTGTCTTCGTCTGTTTTGCGAGCTTTAGACAAGGCCGTGCCGTCAACGCCACAAGAAGCTAAGGCCTAGTCAGTCTCGACACGATGACATTAGGTCAGCGTTTCGTAAAACTTAAACGAGCTCAATAAACTCCGCTCCTAATGGTCACGTACTCTTCTTGCACGGAGAAATTCCTATTCCGGCAGATTCAGTCGCTTGATCAAGGCTTTGAATCGAGGTTCGGAACGTAACCCATCAACCTCAGGCGTTACCGCAAGTGTGCTCGCCCAATAACCGCGTTCGGCGACCTCTTTCTCAAGCATCCGTAGGGCTTCCTCTTTTTCATTCAGCCCGATATGTGCCAGCGCGAAAGCGATGCTCGGTACATCACGCCGCAAGGAGTCTTTTTTTAACTCGTCAAGTAGTTTCCTTGCTTCCTCGCGTTGTCCGGCCCGCCCTAAAACGAGGCTAAGGTAGCCCGTATTGAACGCATCCGGTACCTGTTCACGGGTTTTGCGGCAGATGGTAATTGCCCGATCAAACGCACCCTTTGCATAGTAGCCCCAACATAAACCGGCCGACGCAAGCGCAAAGTCGGGATAGAGCGCAGCAGTACGTTCGAACTCTCTAATCGCCTCATCGTAGTTACGAGCGAGGAAATGTTTCCAGCCTATGTTGAAGCTTACAACCGGCGATAATGGATCGGCTTCTAGCGCCCGTCTCATTTCAGTTTCGCTCTCGTCAAACCTCTTGGTTTGGGCCAGCAGTTCGCCGAGCCATTGGTGAGCCGTGGCATACTTCGGATTGAGTTCGATAGCTCGACGAAGTTCTCTCTCGCCACCCGCCCAGTCGTAGTCGAAGGTAAAGAGGTACCAACCGAGCGCCGTATGTGCCTCAGCCAAGGTATCATCAAGTTCGAGTGCACGGAGCGCGGCTGCCTTGGCCTGCGGCATGGAATCTTTCGACGAAGCAACGTCGTAGTTTGGGAACAGTACGTAGGTCTCGGCCAATCCTGAGTAGGCGAGCGCAAAGGTGGGGTCTCTGCCGATCGCCTGGTTGTAATATTCGACGGCTTGTTTGAGGGATTCGATCGTCCGCTTGTTCCATTGGAAGCGACCTTTGAGATAAAGCTGATAGGCCTCGTTGCTTTCTGTATATTGCTTTGTGATGCCCTTGGCCACTTCTCCAGACAGCTTTACCTGGAGCTTTTGCGTGATCGTGGTCGCGATTTCACGCTGTGTAGTAAGTAAGTCCGACATCTTTCGCTCATATTGTTCGCCCCAAATGATCTTGTTACTCGCCGCGTCGATTAGTTCAACGCTGATGCTGAGATTCTCTCCGCGTTGGGTCATTCTTCCGGACATAACTGCCTGCACACCAAGTTCAGCGGCTATTTTCTGAGCGTCGAATTCCTTGCCTCTGTAACGCATAACGGCACTTGTCGGACTGACCTTCAGATTTGGCAGTTGCGACAGCCTATAGATGAGCGATTCGGCCAAACCGTCCGACAAATATTCGGAGTCAGCATCCGAGCTACGGTTTTGGAACGGCAGCACCGCGATCGAGCTAATCGCGCGTTCGGCATTGCGCGCGCGCATGAACAGACTAAGTGAGACGACACCGGCGACGAGCAATAAGACGACAACGCCAACCCCAAGTTTGTGATGCATTATTCCGCTGACGACGTATTCGGCACTGGATGCAGTTCGCATTTGAGAAGATCCAGCCGTGTCGCCGGTCGTTGTTGCGCGTTGGGTGCTTGCCGCGCCGGCACCCGCACTCGTGCCGCGCTGATTAGGCGCGACCGTGCGTTCGATTTCTGCATCGACGTCTAGTCTTCGTCTAAGGTTGCGGAGATCAATCAATAAGTCCTTGGCGGTTTGATAGCGCTCGTCTTTCTCTTTTGCTAAGCACTTGGTAACGATCTCCTCGAGTCGATCGGGAACGCCTTCGACCAATTGCGACAGCGGGGCAGGGTCGTTCTCCTGGATGGCAATTATTTGCCGGTGAATATCTTTGCCGGGAAAGGGCACTGAGCCGGCCAGCATTTCATAAAGCACGACTCCGAAGCTCCAGATGTCCGTGCGTTGGTCCACACCTTTCCCGACTGACTGCTCAGGAGACATGTAGCTAACCGTTCCCATCACGAGGCCAGGTTCTGTTTGGACCAATACTTTGGTGCCGGCTTCAGAGTCGATCTCTCGGTCGTTAGTCGCGACGGTCAACTTTGCCAACCCAAAGTCCAGCACCTTCACGATCTGATCCTTGCGGATCATCACGTTCTCCGGTTTCAGATCGCGATGCGTAACGCCGGCTTCGTGAGCAGCGTTAAGTGCGGCTGCGATTTGGATCGCGACATCCAGCACGTCAACCAACTTCAACCGGCGATTCGATAAATGCTGTCGGAGCGTGACGCCATCAACAAACTCGGTGGCAATGAACGAAGCGTCATCTGTCTGACCAAATTCATGCACCGTCAGAATGTTGGGATGGTTAAGATTCGAAACCGTGCGTGCTTCCTGAGTGAAGCGTTGCAACCGATCCTTATCTTTGGCTACTTCAGCCGGAAGGATTTTCAGGGCGACGGTGCGAGCAAGTTCGGAAGTATCCTGCGCGAGGTAGACCTCACCCATCCCTCCAGCGCCGAGTTTAGAGACGATGCGGTAACGTCCAATTACGGTGTCGGAGGATATGATTTTGGTCAAATTGTGTTGTCGCTCTCTTGAAGGGCAAGGTCTTGGCTAATTGAAATCATTCCGGCAATCCCATCTGGCGGACAACATCCTTATAGCGCTGGTCGTCGCGGAGGGGCGCAAACGGCGGGTGCCATGTAATTCTCGGAAGATCTCCACTGCGGTCTTGAACCGCCTTTTCCAACCAGGTCACCGCCGTCTCTTTATCGCCAAGTCCTACTGACACTCCGGCGATCTGCATAGCGATCGCTTCGCGTTTAGGGTATTTCTCCTCCAGCTCCTTACCTGCACAGCGATCTTCAGGATCTGATTTAGCGTAAGCGGTTCTTTTATGCGACAGATGCTGGCGCAGAGTCGCGCCGTCGATCAACTCGGTCGAGATATAGTTCTTGCCCTCTACTTCACCGATCTCATAAACGGTCAGAATGTTCGGGTGATTGAGTGCCGAAGCTGCCTTTGCTTCCTGGATAAAGCGGTTCAATTTGTCAGCGTCCTCACTGAACTCTTCAAGCAGGAACTTGATCGCGACCTTGCGATCGAGTTTTGTGTCCTGAGCCACATACACTTGGCCCATCCCACCGGCGCCGAGTTTAGAGACGATGCGGTAATGCGACAGTGCGAAACCGGCTGGCAGTTCTTTATTCACCAGTTCAAATTCATTCCGGCAGATTCATACGCTTCAGCAGATCCTTGAACCTTGGATCGGAGCGGAGATTATCCAAGATGGTATCGACCTTTAATTGTGTCATTGCGAATGAACGCGCCTCGTACGCACGCTGAAGCCACTCGAATGCCTGGTCCTTGTCATTAAGTCCGGCATAGATGACGGCTATGTTGTACGGAGAAACGTATCGGCGCTTGGATACTTCCATCAATCCTCCCAAAACCCCGTTCGCATCGACGTCTTTGCCTGCGATTCCGTAGACCGCTGCGACGCCATCTGCGCAACAGAAAACGAGGCTGTCGTCAGCTTCAACGCGATTACATTGGGGGCAACGCTTCATAAGTTGTCGACCAAATTGTTACGTTGCAATCCGCAACTAAAGAGTTCTAACTGTGCAGTTCTTACTGTGGCAAACCCATTCGTCGAAGCAAATTTTTAAAGCGCGGGTCATCGCGAAGAGCGTCAAACTGAAGTTGCCATCGGATTTCCACCACCTTCCAGTTTCTAGCCTCGAGGTCTTTTTCCAACCACTCAAACGCTTTGTCGTAATCGCCCAGCCCAACATACACGGCAGCGATATATTGTCCGATCGCTTCCTTGCGAGCGTATTTAGCTTCGAGTTCTTTAATTACGTTGACTGCTTCGGACCGCCTTCCCGTGGCGGCATAAACATAACCCAGATCTCCAAGTGTGATGCCCGCCCTGTTAGTTAATTCAACTGCCTTTTCAGACGAGGCGATCGCATCTGCGTTCCGTCCCAGCCTTAAATAAGATAGACCCAGGTATTGGTAGGCAGGGCCGAAATTTGGATCGAGTTGGATTATTTTGAGAGAGTTTTGAATGCTCGCTTCATGGTTATTTTGCAATTGGTACATTCTCGACACGTTCACGCCGATCACGCTCGACAGTGGGTCAATTTCCTGGGCCCGTTTGATGATCGCCGCCGCCTCGTCGTTCCTCCCCACGTCCTTTAGAAAAATTGAATACCAGTGATATGCGGTTGCGTAAGTCGGATTCAGCTCGATCGCCTTTTTGAATTCCCTTTCCGCTTCGGCTAAGTGCCCCATGTATTCATTCAATGAGGCCAATGTGGCGTGAGGTTCCGCCAATTGAGGGTCGATGGCCAAAGCTCGTTCGGCATAAACTTTCGCCTGCGGGAGTGTTTCGCTTGTTGGAGTACCGGCGTATTCGTTCAAAACCAGATAGCAATCCGCCAGGCCAACCAATGCCAGCGCGTAGTTCGGATCTCGGTCAGTCGCAAATTTGAATTGCGCGATCGCTTTGTTGATGTTTTCCGCCGTTCGACGGTTCCAGTAATAACGTCCTTTCAAATAAGCTTGATACGCTTCGGGGTTTGCCGTTGAGGTCTTCGTTACATTTGCTTCGTCCGCACCCGAGAGTCTTGCTTTGAGTTTCGTCGAAACATCTTTCGCAATCTCGCGTTGAAGCGAAACGAGGTCCGACTGCTTGCGATCGTATTGTTCACTCCAGATCACGTTTTGCGTCTGCGTGTCGACCAGTTCGAGACTCAACTTCAGATCTTCACCACGCCCGCCAACTCTGCCCAACAAAACAGCTTGCACTCCCAATTCCTCACCAAGTTTCTTCGGCAAAGTTTCCTTGCCCTTGTAATAAAAAACCGTGCTTCTTGATTTGACCGCCAAATTGGGCAGTTGCGACAGACTCTTGATGAGCGTTTCCGTCATTCCATCCGAAAGGTATTCCACCTCCGAATCGCCATTTTGATTGACAAATGGCATCACCGCGATTGACTCGATTGCGCCAGTGGTCCTCGCCGCGCGCAGATAAAGAAAAAGACCGACGGCACTGACAACAAGCACCAGGAGGGCAATCACCACTGTCAGTCTGTGCTGCTTGATTCCTCTAATGACGTATTCGGCACTTGATGCGGGATGCTGTGAAACCGACGCAGTGTTCCGCGCGCGGACGTTATCCGTTGAGCTATCTGACAAGCTGCTCGTCATCGTATTTGTGGGCGGGACCACCGAGCGTTCGAGGTCGCTTACGCCCTTCATCGCTTCGAGCAGTTCTTCGAGATCGTTAGCGGTGTCGCGAATTGTCTGGTAACGCTTCTCCGGCTCCTTCGCGAGACACTTGCGAATGACGCGCTGCAATTCAGGTGACGCCGCGGGATTAAAATCGGTTATGGCGGGCGCCGGGTCGTGGATGATTTTGTGTAGTGTGTCGACGATGGAATCGCCGGCAAAAGGCTTGCGACCAGTGGCTGCTTCGTACAGTAAACAACCGAATGAGAAGATGTCGGAGCGCTGATCGACAGGTTTCGCTTGGGCCTGTTCGGGAGACATATAGCCGACCGTGCCCATTACTACGCCGGGGGTCGAATGCTGAACAGGCATGATCGCGGTCGCTGCTTCGCCCACTTCCGAGGTGCTTTCAGACTTTGTTTCAAGCAGCTTTGCCAGGCCGAAGTCAAGAATTTTCGCGTGACCATCGCGCGTAATCATGATGTTGTCGGGTTTTAGATCGCGATGCACGATTCCCGAGGCGTGTGCTTTCGCCAACCCTTCCGCGACCTCTTGAAGGTAACGCAGCAGCTTTCTTAACTCGGTTCGCTCACGGTGAATTTTCTCGCGGAGCGTAACGCCTTCGACAAACTCCATGGCGATGAAGTTGGTGCCGTCGCATTCGTCAATTTCGTAGATGTGCGCAATGTTCGGATGATTGAGCGCCGCAGCAGATTTAGCTTCCTGTACGAAACGGCGCATGCGGTCCTGGTTTGCGGCAACATCGTTTGGCAGGATCTTTAGCGCGACTTTGCGATCCAGCTTCTTATCCTGCGCCAGATAAACCTCGCCCATGCCACCCTCGCCGAGCATAGAGTGGATTTCGTAGCGATCGAGTCGTTTGCCGGCGACAAACATCATTGCTTCAGGATGCCAAAAATATCTTGATTACTACTAAGTACTGTCAGGCTGTAGGGCCACAGCAATTAGAAAGATAATTATCTAGATTGGTTTCATTGTGTTGGATCGGACTGTCACTCCGTGCACGGTTCTTGACACTGATGTCATCTGTCGTTCAATAGAGTACGCGTTTGGTGTCCTGTGCAAGGCAGACCTCACCCATTTCGCCTACACCGATTTTGGAGAGGGACGCGGTAATGAGACAGGATCGAGTCGGGGGATAACTCTGCCATGTCTTATTGCAACACTCGCGAGCTCAGTCAGTAAGAGGGAGCCGGCTCATACTGGGATGAGACTGCTCCTTCGACTTGGAGACCATCCGGAATTGTTGGGATAAGGTACCAGATTGAAGTGGTAACCGCCATCTCAATAAAAATCAGCAAGCGCGCGGGGACGCGATAGAACCGATTTCCCGAACTGGCCAATGCCTGGCCAGAAAAAAAGCATCGAATGGTAAATAACAGTAGAGAATGAGATAAGAAACTCTGCACAGGCGTGCTTGTAGCTTTGCACAAAAAGTGACGGAGTCTTCTCTGCGGCAGAGAAAACTCACTAGATATGCGACTTTTTGTGCAAAGCGTGCTTGTGCTGCAGCTTCGTGCGCGTAGAGTAACTTCAGAAAGGGTGCGAATATGGCGACTATCCAGAAAGAGATTGAAATTGAGCGAAGTAAAAACTTTGTGTGGGACGCGATTCGCGACGTTGGCGCCATTCACAAGCGCTTGGTGCCTGGCTTTGTGATCGACTGCAAACTAGAAGGCGACTGGCGTACGGTCAGGTTTGTGAACGGAATGCTCGTACGTGAACTCATCGTAAGCGTTGACGACAACACCTGCAGGCATTCATGGGCCGCTGTTCATGAGTCACTGAGTCACTATAACGCTTCGGTGCAGGTATTCTCGGAAGGCGATCATAAGTGCCGAGTTGTCTGGATTGCGGATTTAATGCCAAATGAAGTGACCGATAGCATCGGCCAAATGATTGAGAACGCTTTAAGGACGATGAAACAAACACTCGAAAACAGTAGGTATTTCATCGACAGGACTTTCAAATGATGCAACTTTTAAAGCACAGAAAGGTTGGGGTCGAGTTGGGTGATTTTGGCTATCCGAAATTTGGATCACGAGTATGTCCATTGACCAAGAATGCGGGTGAGTCTTCGATGCCATCGGGCTCGGCATGAAGAACCCGCGGAACTCGAATCGTTCGAGAGATCAGATCGTGAATCGCCCGCTTTTTGAGACAAACCTCAGCGCCTGCTGACATCTGGGCTGCTGCGTTTCAGTCGAGCGCGGCTGGAGAATTTCCAGACAGATAGAAGCTATAAAGAGAATGGCAGCACTGAACTGATGTGCCCACCTTTATGAAAGTGGCTAACGGGGCGCTTCTCAATCCAACAACGCTTTACCCGAGGAGAATGGGATTACTCCTCGCTAATCAGCACCGCATCACTTGTCTGACGGCCCCTAGCTAACGCCAATCTTTTTCCATCTGGTGAAAACGCAAACGTGAGTATTCGATCGGTCTTGAAATTTGTAAGTTGTTTTGCCGTGCCGCCGTCGATCGGTTGACTCCAAAGATTTGATACGCCACCGATGGTATTGATGTAGACGATCGCTTTGCCATCAGGTGACCAGTGCCAACCGCGGTAGTTCAAGAAAACGTAGGAACCGGGTGTTGCAGTTAGTGGTAAATCCATTGTCTTCAGCAACGCTCCGTCATCAAACTTTACCAGACCGAGCTTCGCCCGGTGCGTGTGTTCATCGAGAAATAAATAAGCGACGACAGTGCCGTCTGGCGATAGCTGCGGATAATAAAGCGCGCCTTTGTCGATAAGTGCTGTAGGAGTTCCTCCATCAGTCGCAATCTTCGAAATGCCACCGGTATACGGATTAAATAATACCCACCGGCCATCTCGCGAAACCGAAAACCCGGGAACACCGCCAGTCGCCGTTGTCAGTTGTCGCTGGTTGGATCCATCAAGATCTGCGCGCCACACCTGATTGCCGCCATTGCGCAGCGAGCCAAACACCATCACACGACCATCTGGTGGGATCTCGGGCCCTGTGTCTGATGTTTTGTTGTTAAGAATTGGTACAGGTGCTCCTCCATCGGAGCTGACAGCCCAAATGCTTCCACGACCCTCATCGATGTTGGAGTCGAAAACAATTCTGCCATCAGCTGTCCACGCAACGCCGCGACTTCCTTCCAATTCGTTCTTACGTGGAGTTAAAGCCCTTTCACTGCCTGGTTGGCCCACGTTCGTGACCCAAATATTGGAGGTCGTTTCATGCTGCACTGCGACGAGACTTGAATCGTTGTCTGTTAGAGTAAGAGTAAACAATCCGTATGAGTTCAGATCATTTGTAATTCGACGAGCTTCACCTTCGGGATAGGAAATCTGCCAGAGTTGCGGCGGACTCAACTGCTGCTCCTGCGCAGGGAAAACCAGTCCACGGCCATCGCTGAACCATGCCAATCTCCCGACGTAGACCCAACGCGAGGGCTCGATTCGCCTGGCGCTTCCGTCGGCAGTAGAGATCACCGTCGGCGTCATAGAGAGGTTATTACCGGTCAGCGTGTTCTTGCTCAAGCTTCCGATCGCCACAGCTACCGATTCACCGTCCGGCGACCATACCGGGTTAGATCCTCCAACCCAATCTGGTTCTTCGACTGTAAGAATTCGACGTTCATTCGATCCATCGATGTTTGCTAGAAACAACTCATCATGAGTTCCCTTAAGGTGATAGCGACCAAAGGCGATCTGCTTGCCATCGCGCGAGATTGAAATTGGTTGCGACACACTCGAAAGGACTTTCTTAGGTGTGCCACCAAGCACCGGCACCTGGTAGAGCCCACCCTGCGGATTCGCTTCATCGGTGATGGTGTAATAAACATATCCGTCAGCTGAAAATGTGCTGGCAGTCATTGCGTAAGCTTCCGTCGGCGGTACGATCTGCAAACGACTGCCTGTGCCGAGATGCTTGGTCCATATGCTTCGCTTGCCATTCTCTTCGACTGAATAGGCGATGTATTGACCATCAGGGGAGACAGCCGCCGTTTCCACGTTGCCTTCGTTCGTGACGCGCGTGATCTTCATGTTTTGAAAGTGACGCGCGACGGCCCCCGGAGCTGGTCGCTTCCAAATATAGGCGAATGAGGCGGCGCCAGTAATCAACACCACTGCTGCAATCAGAATCCATCTGATTTTTGGTTGGGTTTGTTCAACAGACACGGTTGCGGCAGTCGACCTCGTAGCACTATCTCCACGCAACGGAGGCGTGGCAGTTGTATCGATGTCCGCCAATTCTCGTCTTAACTGCCGTAACTCAACCGCAACATCCTTGATTGTTTGATAACGATCTTCCGGATCTTTTTCCAGGCAGCGACGAATTATGCGTTGCAGTTCTGGTGGGGCAGCCGTGTTGAAGTCGCTTACAGAAGGTGCGGCTTCATAGACCAGTTTGTGTAGAGACTTAATTACCGATTCGGCTTCAAAGGGCTTGTGACCTGTGGCCACTTCAAACAAAAGGCAGCCGAATGAAAAGGTGTCGGAGCGACTGTCGATCTCGTCGATCTTTCCCTGTGCTTGTTCGGGCGACATGTAACCAACGGTACCCATAATGGCGCCGGGGTTGGTTAGAGGTCTTCGCGTTACATCTTCGGATCCGGTCGCGAGTGCTTCCGGTTCTGACAGTTTCGCCAGACCAAAATCCAACACCTTCACGTGATCGTCCTTCGTGATCATGATGTTATCTGGTTTGAGATCCCGATGGACGATACCTGCGCTGTGTGCTTTAGCGAGCCCTTCAGCTACATGTTGCAAATATCTGAGCAACTTTGGCAGCGATTTGTTTTCGCGATGAATCTTGTCGGAGAGCGTTGTACCCTCGATAAACTCCATCGCGATGAAGTGATGACCTTGATCTTCTCCGATCTCATACACGTGAGCGATGTTTGGATGATTGAGTGCGGCCGCAGCTTTCGCTTCTTGGACAAAGCGACCCATTCGATCTGAACGAGAAGCTACTTCGGCTGGTAACAACTTGAGGGCTACTTTTCGATCCAGAGTTGAGTCGTAAGCGAGGTAAACCTCACCCATCCCACCAGAACCGAGTTGCGAGAGGACTTCGTAGTGACCGAGTGGTGTTGCAGGGGAAATGGCTGGCAAAGTTTGGATCTCGGGCGACAGGTTTGAAAGACGAACGGCATTGTAATGGAGTTAGTGAGTGCTCAGCCAGTTCACATGGAAATCCATGGACTGAGTCCGTGTAACTTCAAGTCCTTTTCTACTCCACGCGTGTTCCCCTCCAGCGTGCTTAGCGCGCTGAGGGTTGTTAACCACGGCACGTTTGTAGAAACTAATAGATGGAGCAAGGAAAGCTCGCACCTGAGGCTGCAACCAGTATCATATGTTTAGTAAATAGGTTCGGACGCCCTCCTGCTCCACCAATAACATTCGAGTGAGATGTCCAATTACCGCTGCGTTTCTTTGACGTTTTCCGCCCTGCCGTATTTCTTAAGGAGATCAATCGCCAAGTCCGCCAGCTTGAACAAATGCGGATGAGCGCGATTTCCGTTAGTCAGGATCGCAAAGCCAAGTTTGCGATCGCGATTGCCCAGCAGGAAAGCCGTATAACCGGGAACACTCCCACTGTGCGCGAAGTAACGATCGCCTTCACGAGTTTGTGTCCACCAGGTTAAACCAAAACCGGCCGCGTCGTTTCCCCAAAGATTTTCTATTTTCCCTTTGAATTGATCGTATTGCCGCGTGAACATTTGTTCCAGCGCTGGTTCGCTGATTATTCTCTTGTCCTTGAATGCGCCGCCGTTGAGATTCACGATCAGCCAGTTGGCCTGGTTAAGCACCGTGCCATACACCAAGCCGGCCGGCCAGACCGAGGCTTTAAGTCTGGGAGTCCCCACCTGTGCTCCCGTTTTCTCGTCAAACCTGTAGGGAATCGAAAGTCGCTCCTCCATGTCCGGTCGGGGCTCGAACGCTGTGCTGTTCATTTCTAAAGGCGTGAATATGTGGTCTTGAATGTATTTCTTGTATGGCACACCCGAGAACTTCTGCACCAGATAACCAATTAAGGTATAGGCCATATTTGAATAAGTGACCGAGGTCAGCGGCGGTTTAGTTACTTTCAGCGATTTGCGCAGGTAGTCTTCAAGCGAAGGCGGCACCGTGTCGCCCCACACTGGGAACGGACCAAAGTCAGCGGGCAGCCCGGATGTATGCGTCAGGAGATGACGAAACGTGACGGGTCGCTGCGGATCTTCGCCTTGTATCTTAAAGTCGGTTAAATAATCGTTAACGCGATCGTCTAGCTTGAATTTGCCTTGCTCCATCTGCTGAAGCAGCGCAACTGCGGACATCGTTTTGAAAGTTGATCCGATCAGATAGACAGTGTTAGGCGTCGCCGTCGTTCGAGCCCAGAGATTCGAGTTACCGTAGGCGCCCGTCCAAACCACCTGATTGCCGGAGACCAGCGCTATGGATGCGGACGGAATGTTTCCCGCAAGCATCGTCCGCCGGATCTCAGGTTCCAGTTCGGCGACAACGCGATCGATATTGAGGTTTTGCGAAACGGCGATCCTGGGCGCAAGCAAAAAAATCGCAAGAATGCTTAGGCTCAGGTAGAGACCAAAACCAAGTCGGAGGTTGCGTTTCATAGACATAGTGATTCTCCACAAGAGAGCCAGGTTCAATAGCTTCATCTCCGAGGTGCTGTGCGTACCCAAACGATCTCTGCGTTGAAAGTGGCTAATTAACTCAGATGACGAGTTACTCAGAGGGCCGCAGAGCAACCGCTTCAAAGTTACATTCAAACGAAAGTCGTCGAACATCACTTTACCTTCCCCGGTCCCCACAGAGCCCGTCCGGGTTTAGCATTGGTGTGCTCGCCGTCTTTGAGGACCTGCACGCCATTAACGAAGACGTGCTTGATGCCCACTGAATATTGGTGCGGGTTTTCGAACGTGGCGCGGTCGGCAATCGTCGCTGGGTCGAACACGACCACATCAGCAAACATTCCGGTTCTCAGAAAACCTCGTCGATCCAGTCCCAGATTGGTCGCAGGCAGTCCCGTCAGACGCCGCACCGCCTCGCTTAACGAGATCACTTTCTCCTCGCGCACATACTTGCCCAGTAAACGCGCAAAGTTGCCGTAGGCGCGTGGATGCGTGGAGGATTTAAGGAAAACTCCTTCGGGCGCCATCGATGCGCCGTCCGAGCCGAGAGAAACCCATGGCTGCCGCAATTCCTTCTTGAGATTCTCCTCTTCCATCAGGAAGTAGACCGTGCCGACACGAGATCGATCCTCGAGAATCAAATCCATAATCGTTTCGACTGGAGTTTTCCCGCGCAACTTCGCGACCTCTGCCAGCGTCTTGCCAGTTAGTGGCTTGAGCTTCTCCGACTTGAAACCCACTAGCAGCACACGATCAGCGGAACCAGCTGCTAGATAGAGGTTCTCCCATTTGTCGCTCGGCGTACTTACTTCCGCGGCGATCTTTTGACGCATGGCTGGATCTTCGAGCCGCTTGAAGAGCGCTTCATAGCCGCCGTCCATGGTCCAGGGTGGCAAGCTGGCGTTGAGTCCCGTTGAGCCTGCTGTGTACATGTACATGTCGGCGGTGATCTTCAGTCCCCTCCGGCGCGCAGCATTTACCAGCGCGATCACCCGATCCACTTTGCTCCAATTCTGCCGGCCAGCAGCTTTGATGTGATAGATCTCGGCAGGAAGACCTGCTTCGCGGCTAATGCGAATCAACTCTTCAACAGCTTCGATCCACTCGTTGCCCTCGCTGCGCAGGTGTGAGATGTATTTGCCTTGATAACGAGCCGCCACTTTGCACAACTCGATCAACTCCTCCGTCCTGGCATAAAAGGCAGGCGCATATATTAATGACGAGCCGACCCCGAGCGCGCCTTCCTCCATCGCCTGGCGCACGAGTTCGCGCATTTCCTGAAGTTGCGCCGGCGTCGGCTGCACATCGCTGTCACCAAGAACGTATTGCCGAATCGTTGTGGCGCCTACAAAAGAGGCGACGTTCTGGGAGACGCCTCGCTTCTCCAGATACTTCAGGTACTCAGCCAGCGTGGTCCACTCAATGTCAAATTTGATGTCGTCCTGTTCGGCGACTACCTGCTTCTTCAATCGCTCGTTGAGTGGTCCCATCGACCAGCCTTCACCCATGATCTGTGTGGTCACACCCTGCCTGATCTCGCCCTGCGAGCGGCCGTCGACGATCAGAGACTCGGTGGACCATGACAGCATGTTAATGAACCCAGGTGCGACAGCCAGACCACGCGCATCAATTACGTTGCGCGCGCGAGCGCTTCGTAAGTTGCCTACGGCAACGATACGGTCTTCTTTAATTCCGACGTCCACTCGCCTAGGAGCTCGGCCACTTCCGTCGTAAACCGTGCCGTTCTTTATCAAGACATCAAAGTCTCCGCGCCCAGACGATTGGGCGGCAGCCGCCAAAGGCATCAGCAGCGTTAATAAAAAGGAGAGAGATTTATGCAAGCTCATGCCTATACTCCTGTGGGACTAATCTTGAATTGCGCTCTTATCTATCGGAAGGAAATCGAACTACTTGCCACGTTTGAATGTCAATAGCCGCGTGGCGCCGCCAACGTCGAGCGTACCTTGCCATGTTCCTTCAGGACCTTTGCTGGTGTCTGCGCAGCTATCTGAATAGCAACTAAGAAAA
>Ga0209486_10000101_pt1 | contig 42386 bp, 46 predicted proteins | sample NCCompost_FD_187518 | JGI IMG/M metagenome (GOLD analysis project Ga0209486, IMG submission 187518) | Agricultural soil microbial communities from Utah to study Nitrogen management - NC Compost (SPAdes) (version 2) | ecosystem: Environmental > Terrestrial > Soil > Agricultural land | place...
TCCGATGATGCCGAAAGGCGTTGAGCACATCTGAATAATTACCACGGGTAACGTCAATCCACGGTGCGAATTCCGATGATGCCGAAAGGCGTTGAGCACTTGATCCGGCTGTGCGGGGGGTGATCTAAGTGAAGTAGTGCGAATTCCGATGATGCCGAAAGGCGTTGAGCACACGGAGATCGAAACAAAAGGCGCTCGCGCGAGGTGGTGCGAATTCCGATGATGCCGAAAGGCGTTGAGCACTATGCCGTAGATCGTAAACAGATCGAAAGTGTTGCTGTGCGAATTCCGATGATGCCGAAAGGCGTTGAGCACTGCGATCGGCGCTTCAGTGCGGCTGAGACGAACGAGAGTGCGAATTCCGATGATGCCGAAAGGCGTTGAGCACAAAAACCTTACACGCAAGCCATCATCATCACCGCGTGTGCGAATTCCGATGATGCCGAAAGGCGTTGAGCACATTTCGTTCCGTGCGTGAGTTCCATAAACCCGGTGTGCGAATTCCGATGATGCCGAAAGGCGTTGAGCACTGTTCGAAAACTCGTGGACGGATGCGCAGGTCGGGTGTGCGAATTCCGATGATGCCGAAAGGCGTTGAGCACGATTAAATGGCGCTAAGTGCAAAAGTTGGATCATTCGTGCGAATTCCGATGATGCCGAAAGGCGTTGAGCACGTCAGCGTGCGGTCCGCAGTGAGGTTGCTTCCTGGTGTGCGAATTCCGATGATGCCGAAAGGCGTTGAGCACTCCCGGCTCGGTCCAAAGATTCACTAAAGCGGGAGTGCGAATTCCGATGATGCCGAAAGGCGTTGAGCACAAATACTTCACTTCGTCGCGTTCGTAGACTTCGGCGTGCGAATTCCGATGATGCCGAAAGGCGTTGAGCACAAGTATCTGAGACAGAGATCAACGCTGCCAAGGTAGGTGCGAATTCCGATGATGCCGAAAGGCGTTGAGCACATAGATGCAGATAGTCGAGGGGACTCGGTCGCCAGAGAGTGCGAATTCCGATGATGCCGAAAGGCGTTGAGCACATACTAATGGCGTCAGACTCAAGCGAAACGCTACGTGCGAATTCCGATGATGCCGAAAGGCGTTGAGCACCCACGTCCAGATCCAACGTCAACGCCTACAAAGCCGTGCGAATTCCGATGATGCCGAAAGGCGTTGAGCACAACAAAGTCGGCCCACGCACTCAGGAGTGGGCCACGGTGTGCGAATTCCGATGATGCCGAAAGGCGTTGAGCACTTAAAGAGGCTATCGGACGTGTTCCGATCTTCAATCGTGCGAATTCCGATGATGCCGAAAGGCGTTGAGCACATAGTACGCGCCTTCTTGTACGGCGGTAGCACCAGTCGTGCGAATTCCGATGATGCCGAAAGGCGTTGAGCACCGGCAACCCACGCCGCATACTGCAGGGAGAATGCGAGTGCGAATTCCGATGATGCCGAAAGGCGTTGAGCACGTCTTGGTGGCACTAATAAGTGGGATGCGTGCCTAGGTGCGAATTCCGATGATGCCGAAAGGCGTTGAGCACTAAAACAGTTTGGGCCAAGGGGTAAGAGAGAAGCAGCGTGCGAATTCCGATGATGCCGAAAGGCGTTGAGCACCGACCTAAATGCGTAAGGGTGATATTTGAGCTTGGCGTGCGAATTCCGATGATGCCGAAAGGCGTTGAGCACATGGGTTTCGACCTTCACCAGTCCGGCTTTGTCGCTGTGCGAATTCCGATGATGCCGAAAGGCGTTGAGCACTGATTGCTATTCTGCGGTGTAACTACCAGACTCGAAGTGCGAATTCCGATGATGCCGAAAGGCGTTGAGCACTGGCGCGCGAACAACACAGGCGCGGTCACTGGTCCAGTGCGAATTCCGATGATGCCGAAAGGCGTTGAGCACAAGATCGACTTGAGCGTGGAGACATCGATCGCGAGGGTGCGAATTCCGATGATGCCGAAAGGCGTTGAGCACAAGAAAAAGCACACACAGGCGACGGCGCAAGATCGGAGTGCGAATTCCGATGATGCCGAAAGGCGTTGAGCACCGGAAATCTCACTGGCAAAGGCTAGGCGGTATGAGTGTGCGAATTCCGATGATGCCGAAAGGCGTTGAGCACTTCACTATCCGCAGTTGGAACAGTGGCGACCACCAGTGCGAATTCCGATGATGCCGAAAGGCGTTGAGCACTGGTTGGACCAGCGTCTGCCGTCAATGATCGGATTGTGCGAATTCCGATGATGCCGAAAGGCGTTGAGCACAAGGTGACGGGGAGGTGGTGGTAAAGCAGGATGGTGTGCGAATTCCGATGATGCCGAAAGGCGTTGAGCACCTGTTGACATAGAACCTCCTTCAGAAGGGGACTGAAGTGCGAATTCCGATGATGCCGAAAGGCGTTGAGCACATCATTTCTGCGTGTTGGCGAGCCGACTTTGGGGTGTGCGAATTCCGATGATGCCGAAAGGCGTTGAGCACATGCCGTTCGCAGACTGCCACCCAACGTCAGTAGAAGTGCGAATTCCGATGATGCCGAAAGGCGTTGAGCACATGAGTCGCTGTTACAACGTCGACGATCCGGCATTTGTGCGAATTCCGATGATGCCGAAAGGCGTTGAGCACATTGAATTGCGCGGCTCGGTGGCTTTCGCAGTAACGGTGCGAATTCCGATGATGCCGAAAGGCGTTGAGCACATGCGAAAACAAAACGGGATAATCGTCTCCCGCATGTGCGAATTCCGATGATGCCGAAAGGCGTTGAGCACCGGCTCCAAACGCCTGCAACTTCATCAGATGATCACGTGCGAATTCCGATGATGCCGAAAGGCGTTGAGCACCGATTAATACCGGGTCGCGAATTGCTTCAGCCTTCGCGTGCGAATTCCGATGATGCCGAAAGGCGTTGAGCACGCGAGCTGCGGAGATTGCATCACGTGTTTCAACTAGTGCGAATTCCGATGATGCCGAAAGGCGTTGAGCACTTCAAGAGTCCGCTTGTACTTTGCATGGCGAGCATTGTGCGAATTCCGATGATGCCGAAAGGCGTTGAGCACCTGATTGACGTTCGCTGCCAGTACTGCAACCACTTAGTGCGAATTCCGATGATGCCGAAAGGCGTTGAGCACTCAATGATCGGCTTGATAGCACTCCGGTTGAATCAGGTGCGAATTCCGATGATGCCGAAAGGCGTTGAGCACTCTTGGGCGCATCTCCAAGCGCGTCAATTAGTCCGGTGCGAATTCCGATGATGCCGAAAGGCGTTGAGCACATTACCCGGCTTACGCCGTTCGCTTCCGTAACGGGGTGCGAATTCCGATGATGCCGAAAGGCGTTGAGCACTGCCCTAATCCCGGCTTGATGTACGTGTTGAGATAGTGTGCGAATTCCGATGATGCCGAAAGGCGTTGAGCACCGTTAACCGCCGGTACACGCGCTGAAGTAATCAAGTGCGAATTCCGATGATGCCGAAAGGCGTTGAGCACTCGTTTTAAGATGGTGGCTCATCGAAGTCGCTCATGTGCGAATTCCGATGATGCCGAAAGGCGTTGAGCACATGGGTCCCGGGGCACAAATTGAAAAGTTCGCCACGTGTGCGAATTCCGATGATGCCGAAAGGCGTTGAGCACAGGAATTGTCAAACTATTTCTTCCCCGTCTTGCGGGTGCGAATTCCGATGATGCCGAAAGGCGTTGAGCACGTCTTCACGCCAGTCTGCACAACTTCGAGGGCCATGGTGCGAATTCCGATGATGCCGAAAGGCGTTGAGCACAAGTGATTGACGCCGTTTGAGTATTGCCCGATCTGTGCGAATTCCGATGATGCCGAAAGGCGTTGAGCACTTGTGTTTTCAATCTTGCCCGACCATCCTAAACCCTGTGCGAATTCCGATGATGCCGAAAGGCGTTGAGCACTTTGATGCGTTTGTTGAGGGAGCGTACTGGCAATTCGTGCGAATTCCGATGATGCCGAAAGGCGTTGAGCACTGGTTAGGTCGTGCCGGCTGCAAACGTGAGCCGCTTGGTGCGAATTCCGATGATGCCGAAAGGCGTTGAGCACTTTAGGAAGTTTGTTTGCCACGCCCTACCTAACAGTGCGAATTCCGATGATGCCGAAAGGCGTTGAGCACCGGGCGATTAAGAACGGTGGTGGTTTGATTCTGCGTGCGAATTCCGATGATGCCGAAAGGCGTTGAGCACCTAATGGAGATCTGACGGTGGCGAGTATGACGGAGCGTGCGAATTCCGATGATGCCGAAAGGCGTTGAGCACTGCTCCGGCGTTGGCGGCAACGGATATGAAGATCCGTGCGAATTCCGATGATGCCGAAAGGCGTTGAGCACAAACAGTTCGCGGCGAAAACTCTAAGGGGCTGCCTGGTGCGAATTCCGATGATGCCGAAAGGCGTTGAGCACTCAGACTGGAGGAATTTCTGGCAAAGAAATTTCCAGGTGCGAATTCCGATGATGCCGAAAGGCGTTGAGCACTTTTGGCCGCTGGCTATAAGGCGATGGAACGCGGACGTGCGAATTCCGATGATGCCGAAAGGCGTTGAGCACGATTGCTTCCACATGGGCATCCGGGCCGTAACAAAGTGCGAATTCCGATGATGCCGAAAGGCGTTGAGCACAAGTAACCCCGGCCCATCGCTTTACCTTTGTGGAGGTGCGAATTCCGATGATGCCGAAAGGCGTTGAGCACGTAGGCGAATGCAAGAAGCTGGAAACCCTTTGGGAGTGCGAATTCCGATGATGCCGAAAGGCGTTGAGCACAGCCAGGACGACTTGATAGCGGAGTTCATCAAGGTGTGCGAATTCCGATGATGCCGAAAGGCGTTGAGCACGCTCCTTTGATGAAGAGTAATGCCTGAATACGCAAGTGCGAATTCCGATGATGCCGAAAGGCGTTGAGCACTCTCGACTCATCTTGAGCGTGATTGAGATCGCTGAGTGCGAATTCCGATGATGCCGAAAGGCGTTGAGCACAAGTCGTGCCGATCTTTGAAGCCGTGGTACAGGCGGTGCGAATTCCGATGATGCCGAAAGGCGTTGAGCACTCAATGATCGGCTTGACAGCACCCCAGTTGAATCCGTGCGAATTCCGATGATGCCGAAAGGCGTTGAGCACCTCGTCTCTCCTTTCGGTTACGAAAGGAGTCTAGTGTGCGAATTCCGATGATGCCGAAAGGCGTTGAGCACATTTGAATAGCGTCACCATTTGCGCCTGAGTGTTCGTGCGAATTCCGATGATGCCGAAAGGCGTTGAGCACTGCCAAGCTTAACAAATATTTACCAAGCAATTTATTTGTGCGAATTCCGATGATGCCGAAAGGCGTTGAGCACAGGTTACGTGGTGGGACGAGCGAACACGCAAATCCGAGTGCGAATTCCGATGATGCCGAAAGGCGTTGAGCACAGATAGCCAATGACCATTGCGGCAATCGTAATGGCGTGCGAATTCCGATGATGCCGAAAGGCGTTGAGCACTTCGCGATTGCTACCAGGTAGCGGCGTTGCCTTTGTGCGAATTCCGATGATGCCGAAAGGCGTTGAGCACGAACCCGAGCGTCTTACGTCGCGCACACGCGCAGCGTGCGAATTCCGATGATGCCGAAAGGCGTTGAGCACCAGAATCTGAGGATCATCTTGCGGAATCCGATCTACAGTGCGAATTCCGATGATGCCGAAAGGCGTTGAGCACAGGAATGCCCGCAAATGGACGCTCCCAAAGCGGCAGTGCGAATTCCGATGATGCCGAAAGGCGTTGAGCACTCCGGCGAAAGCGCGAGACTTACGGGAGCGGATGAAGTGCGAATTCCGATGATGCCGAAAGGCGTTGAGCACTCAACGTTGTGGTACGGAAATAACTGCGCTTTGATCGTGCGAATTCCGATGATGCCGAAAGGCGTTGAGCACTACGACCTGTATCCGTCTCCACCGCCATATGCGGAAGTGCGAATTCCGATGATGCCGAAAGGCGTTGAGCACGTTAAATTGTGGTTAGGCCCATTGATTCGTGTTGTCGTGCGAATTCCGATGATGCCGAAAGGCGTTGAGCACTACTTACGCTCCACGCCCATGTCTCCGTGGATGTCCTGGTGCGAATTCCGATGATGCCGAAAGGCGTTGAGCACCTGTGTTTGGAAAACTTTCCGACCGAATTGCTAATGTGCGAATTCCGATGATGCCGAAAGGCGTTGAGCACTATTACAGGAAGCGCGGGAACTTTTGAGCAAGGCGAGTGCGAATTCCGATGATGCCGAAAGGCGTTGAGCACGGAAGGTTGCATACTTCTACGCGACAACACAAGGATGTGCGAATTCCGATGATGCCGAAAGGCGTTGAGCACACAGAACCGCGTCGGACGGGCGTGTAATTGTGTTTGGTGCGAATTCCGATGATGCCGAAAGGCGTTGAGCACAGCGAATACCCGCAACCAAACTCTGTCCGCGTTGTGAGTGCGAATTCCGATGATGCCGAAAGGCGTTGAGCACTTGAATACGAGGATGGTTTGATGCCCGTGGCCGGGATGTGCGAATTCCGATGATGCCGAAAGGCGTTGAGCACGCTTGATAGCAATTCGGGACGAACAACTAGCCTTAGTGCGAATTCCGATGATGCCGAAAGGCGTTGAGCACCGGGCCGCTAAAAGAACTTCTCGCGAACGGTTTTGAACGTGCGAATTCCGATGATGCCGAAAGGCGTTGAGCACTGAGTTTTCAGGAATTGTGCGCGATGCGTTTACCGCGTGCGAATTCCGATGATGCCGAAAGGCGTTGAGCACGCGGACACGACCTGGAATAAAGCCTGGGAAATCTAGTGCGAATTCCGATGATGCCGAAAGGCGTTGAGCACTCTCATCCTAGTGGCTCAATTACTCTGACGGTTAGTGCGAATTCCGATGATGCCGAAAGGCGTTGAGCACGTGGGAGTGTTGGAAGATGGATCGCCACTTTCTAGTGCGAATTCCGATGATGCCGAAAGGCGTTGAGCACTCGTCCATAGGGTCATAAGCATCGGATGCCCATGAGTGCGAATTCCGATGATGCCGAAAGGCGTTGAGCACTGGTATGATGAAGGCATGTTGGACGTAACCAGAATGTGCGAATTCCGATGATGCCGAAAGGCGTTGAGCACCTAAGGCAGCGATCACGTACCAACAACAAACCACGAGTGCGAATTCCGATGATGCCGAAAGGCGTTGAGCACGTGGAATGAAGCTGGATCTAAACGGCGGAACCGCTGTGCGAATTCCGATGATGCCGAAAGGCGTTGAGCACTAAAACAGTTTGGGCCAAGGGGTAAGAGAGAAGCAGCGTGCGAATTCCGATGATGCCGAAAGGCGTTGAGCACGTCCGATAACTTAGTACATATCGCAAGGTTTATTCTGTGCGAATTCCGATGATGCCGAAAGGCGTTGAGCACATGAAAACTCACTGACGCTAACGCCTGAGCAGTTGCGTGCGAATTCCGATGATGCCGAAAGGCGTTGAGCACTTTTTTGTTTCGCGCGCGACTCCGTCCTTCCCGATGTGCGAATTCCGATGATGCCGAAAGGCGTTGAGCACCCCTTCAATGCCTGAAACAGTTCAGGACCGGCGCCAAGTGCGAATTCCGATGATGCCGAAAGGCGTTGAGCACGAACGAAACCGTTGAGCCTTCCAACTCAAATGACGAGTGCGAATTCCGATGATGCCGAAAGGCGTTGAGCACGGCATCAAATCGTGAGTGTGAGCTTGGGTCAATTAGAGTGCGAATTCCGATGATGCCGAAAGGCGTTGAGCACTGCAGATCATCGGGTTGCTGAAACTTTATGCGGGGGTGCGAATTCCGATGATGCCGAAAGGCGTTGAGCACCTTCCAATTACAGTTTGTGCTGCGGCAGATCCTTCTGTGCGAATTCCGATGATGCCGAAAGGCGTTGAGCACTTGGAGTCGGCTCGGGTTGCGTTACGGCTCCTGGCTGTGCGAATTCCGATGATGCCGAAAGGCGTTGAGCACGTTAAGCACATGAGCGTTTACAACACAGAAGCTGTGTGCGAATTCCGATGATGCCGAAAGGCGTTGAGCACCTCATTGTGCGGTCGATAAAGGCTTCGACGTAAAGCGTGCGAATTCCGATGATGCCGAAAGGCGTTGAGCACTATGAAAGACGCGAAGTGGAGAACGCTGCGAGAGATTGTGCGAATTCCGATGATGCCGAAAGGCGTTGAGCACTCGATCCGGCTGTCAGGGGGGTTATCTGAATGTTTGTGCGAATTCCGATGATGCCGAAAGGCGTTGAGCACAGAGCGTGCAGCAAATGATTGCGCAGCAGCTGGCAGGCGTGCGAATTCCGATGATGCCGAAAGGCGTTGAGCACTGCCATCGCAGTGAAGGTCGTCGCACGGCTGCGCCGTGCGAATTCCGATGATGCCGAAAGGCGTTGAGCACATTGAAGACACTTTTAGACCAATACTTCGAAGTTTGTGCGAATTCCGATGATGCCGAAAGGCGTTGAGCACACCAGCACGCCGCACATGTACGTGTGGATAGAGTCGGTGCGAATTCCGATGATGCCGAAAGGCGTTGAGCACTAGAGACACCTTAGCGCCTCGTTCCCGATTGCGTTGTGCGAATTCCGATGATGCCGAAAGGCGTTGAGCACTGGCTGTAGGTTCCAAAATCTCCTACCAGCGCGGTGTGCGAATTCCGATGATGCCGAAAGGCGTTGAGCACCGCGACATCATGGTCAGCGCGTTCTCCGCCATCGGAGTGCGAATTCCGATGATGCCGAAAGGCGTTGAGCACTTTTATGAGTGGTTTGTGACGTTAGCCGTTGAAAGAGTGCGAATTCCGATGATGCCGAAAGGCGTTGAGCACATGAATAGGTATCCCTTCTCCCCTCGCTTGTTCATAGTGCGAATTCCGATGATGCCGAAAGGCGTTGAGCACTCTTCCAATCTTCGACACTGACTTTTTCCAACAAAGTGTGAATTCCGATGATGCCGAAAGGCGTTGAGCACAATTCATCGACGCTTACAATAGCGCCGCCAACGCAGTGCGAATTCCGATGATGCCGAAAGGCGTTGAGCACCGTGACTTCCAGATTGGACCGTAATGCTGTGAGATTGTGCGAATTCCGATGATGCCGAAAGGCGTTGAGCACACAATTATCCCGCACAATACTAAGGACATACGCCACGTGCGAATTCCGATGATGCCGAAAGGCGTTGAGCACCCCTGAGTGCTTGTCCGGCGTCTTGTCCTCACCGGTGTGCGAATTCCGATGATGCCGAAAGGCGTTGAGCACAATTTAATATCTATCACGGCTTAGGCGGGCCAGCGCGTGCGAATTCCGATGATGCCGAAAGGCGTTGAGCACACGTAAATGACCGACAGAGAGGCAGAGGTATTAGAGTGCGAATTCCGATGATGCCGAAAGGCGTTGAGCACTTGATTGGCCTGCGTGACTATTCTGTCGTTGGCGATGTGCGAATTCCGATGATGCCGAAAGGCGTTGAGCACCGCGGTGTTTCTGAAGCATCACGATAGATGGACCATGTGCGAATTCCGATGATGCCGAAAGGCGTTGAGCACAGAGTAGCGCGCGCAGGCTTTCGTCTGAGTCTATTGTGCGAATTCCGATGATGCCGAAAGGCGTTGAGCATTCGCGCCACGCTCGATCCTTAATCCACTTGAGCGCCGTGCGAATTCCGATGATGCCGAAAGGCGTTGAGCACAGACCGTATCGCTACTGGTAGAAGAGCCAGCCCCAGTGCGAATTCCGATGATGCCGAAAGGCGTTAGGCGCGTCGTCAAAACTTTGATCACTTAAACCCCCATCGCCATAACGAGCGATCCCGACGACATGCTGCCAACGGACGCGCGCGCGAACTCTCGATCTCTAACACTTCGTGAGTCTCCTTGTTGACCCGAAGTCGCAGGCACGCGCATCCGTAACCGTAGCTGGCTGTACTTGTCCGGACCCACTGCCGCGCCTTGAAATCTGGCACGTCCCAAAAGCCTTCCATCTGATACCCGCCTTGCTTTCCGATTATCCATTGGCCGAACCGATCGAACAGAGACATATTCGCGGGGCTGGGATTACTGAGCCAACCGCACCGCGTTTCGAACTGGTAAGACACAGCCGCGTCAGTTGTTCTGGGCCGAACGCTAACAAAGGCGATAGTGCTTAACACTGCGCAACCATAAATCATAAATGAGCGTTGTATAAGTTGCTTGCTCATAATTCTCCCACCTCACGCCGGCATCACCCGGCCCTCGCGCAACCTGATTAGCGGCACGCCTCACGAATGAGAGCATCGCTATTCGCGGTCGGGTGCATGCTTAAGGGAGGAGGCGGCCTCGAGGATCGAGACGCCTCCGCTCGTGTCGATCTGGCGCAGCAAAGAGAAACCCGCGCTCTCTAATAACTCCCCGTACTCCCCGCGGGTGCGCTGCTTACCACCCAGCAGCGTCAACATGTGGATGTCCAGCATCTTCGACCAGTCCGGCCCCGGCCCGTCGGGGACGATCGTCTCGATCAGCAGCAGTTTAGCCCCAGGCCGCGCGGCCCGGCGGACCGCCTTAAGGATCGCGGCCGACTCCTCGTCGCCCCAGTCGTGGATGACCTCCATCAGCAGATAGGCGTCACAGGCCGGCAGTTCATCACGGAAAAAGTCCCCCGCCAGGACCATTAGCCGTTCCGAGGCCAAGTCCGTGGCCTCCCCGATCACGTGCGGCAGGTCGAAGAGTACGCCCCTGGCGGCCGGGGCACGGTCGAGCACCGCCCGCAGCAGGTGGCCGCGGCCGCCGCCAATGTCGCCGATCAGCTCGAAGCCCGAGAAGTCGTAGGCCGCGACGACGCCCGCGACCTGGCCGCGGGCCTTCGCCGTCATGGCCTCGTTGAAAATGCGTCCCTCCTCGGGGTGCTCGGCGAAATGAGACCAGAACCCACCGGGGATGACCCTGTCCCCTGCAGGGAGGCCGGTGCGGACGGAGTGACCCAACTCGCCGTAGGTCGCCCAGTTGACGTCCAGACCGAACATGCGCACCAGGGGGCGCATGGACTGCGGGTGGTCTGCGCGCAGCAGCCGCGAGGCGGGAGAGTGGAGGAACATACCCTCGCGGGACTCGAACACCCCGTGCGCGGCGAGCAGACGCAGGACGCGGCCCAGCGCATCCGGCTGGGTGCCGACGGCCACGGCGAGATCAGCGGCCGTCATCGGAGCGTCGCCCAGCACATCAGCGACGCCGAGGTCGGCCGCGACGTGCAGGCACCGCGGGAGGCAGTAGCCGCCCGCCATCAGTAGCAGCGTGCTAAATGGGTCGTGTTCGGTCATGTCTCTCTTTCGGCTAAGCGAAGCTAGTAGTGCCGGTTGAGTTGCGTGAGCCGCCTAACGTTGCGCTTCAGGTGCTCGCACCACGCAACACAAATAATTGCTGACTGGCGAGTCCGCTCCAGGCGCCAATTATGCTGGCGTTGGACCTGACTTGTTCGTTAACGAACCCTTCATGGCTCAAATTCATCATGAGCATATCCTACTGAATTATAAAAGAGCTTCGGCGCGCGACAGCATTCAACTTGAGGAAACAAGGTTACTTGAGAGACATCTACCCATACGTTGGGCAGGCGATCATCACATCGATGAACTCTTTTTCGTCTGTCACGTTTGTCACGCATTGGGCTAACACATAAGCTAACAACAAGTCGGACGGGGCCAAACCAAAGGGGTGACGATAATGTACTGCCTTAACGCTTGAATCAAATGATGCTGCCCTTCCTTGTCGATTAGCCGTACGACAACGGTAACTTAACTTTCAACAGCCTTATTATAATGCGAGCAGGAGAGTAGAAAAAAAGGCTAAGGAATCAATACAGATTCTCGGCGCGGCGAGGCGGCGGTAAGCGAAACGATTACAGTCCTGCTTTACACAAAAAGTGAGTTTGGAAGGAGTCTTCTCTGCGGTCCTGTGTGTGTCTCTGCTTTCTCTGCGTTTAACCGTCATTTCTACGCAGAGGCCGCAGAAATACACAGAGGGCCGCAGAGAAACCAATCACATATGCAACTTTTTGTGTAAAGCGCTACCGAGTACGCATGACGAGTTGTAGGTTTCCTTCACTTGATGCAAGCGCCAGCTTCTCAGCTTCTTCAGGAGTGACCTGGAGCGTAACGGCACGGACTGCGCGTTCTACTACACGATCGTTCTTTGGTTTATAGATATTTTGACCGCTGGCGATGACTTTGATGTTCTGCAGCACGATCTTCGAGATCATCTCTTGCTGACCGGTCCCTTTTGGCGGCTGTGTGACTACTACGATGTCAACCAGCGTCCCCGGCATGATGAAACCTGAAATGCCAACGACGTCAACGACCCTGACGGTCATGGCGCGAAAACCTTCAGGAATCACTGACGAAAGACCGCCGGCGTCGCCAACCGGCGCGAGACGGCTTTCGGTTATCGGCTCTTTGGCTGAGATGCGCACCGTCGTCACGCGATCGATGAGCTTGTCAGTCGTAGCGAACGCGCCTTGGGGAGTGACGTTATGCGGGAACTGGACCACGGTAAGATGTTCGGCAATGATCCGAGTGCCCACAGGAATTTCCACTTTGGCGACGACTACCGGCAAGTGGCTATCAAGACCGCCGTGGTTTTTGTTAGGACCTGATGGATTGGAGTTAGTTGAAAGGATCACCGCGAGGAAGAAGGTGGAAAACCCGCAGGCGAGCCGGGTAAGTACACTCGAAATTCGATGCTGGTTCCGTTTGGCTGCCATCGGTTAGCCTGATCAGACCGATAAAGGAAGATCCGAGAAACTTTCTGTGGCGGGTCTTCCCCGGAGGTTAGAAAATAAATAGGTACAAAACGAGGAACCCAGAGGCGCTTATACACTGGTTCCGCTCACAACTTCAAGAATTAAACCGATCAGTGTCGACTATTCCGAGCTCCCCGGAAACCGTGATATAAGCCACTCGTAGCTCAATCTTTTTCATATCTAACTAGGCTTTGCACAAAAAGGGAGTTTTTGGGATGAATCTTCTCTGCGGTCCTCCGTCTAATCTTTGCGTCTCTGCGTTTAACGGCCATTTCAACGCAGAGGCCGCGAAGATACGCAGAGCGCCGCAGAGAAAACGAATCAAATTTGCGACTTTTTGTGCAAAGCCATCTCACTAAAGGAGACTCCCACGATGAAGCGACTTGCCATCCTACTTGTACTGACCACTCTGGCGGTCAATTCATTACAACAAAGTCGCGATCAGCTATCGTCGCGCCTCGGAGACCCCGTAGCTCTGCCAGATAAAATAATCTTCATTCGTGTGATCAGTCGGTAGCCTTGGAGAATAAATGAAAAGGATCGTCACCTGTTTCTTGCTGTTCGTTTTTCTAAGCTCTTCGAGCGCCCTGCCGCAGTCATCAGGACCCCGCTACAAAGTGCCGGTGGCACGCAATGACGGCTGGAAAACAGCCTCAGCCGACTCTCTAGGCGTCGATTCGCACCGACTAGCTTTACTCACGCAGTCCATTCGTTCGTGGCGTGAGCTTGGTGTGCATGCCATCCTAATCGAGCGCCGCGGCCAACTGATTTACGAAGAGTACTTCGAGGGTTTCGACGAACGTTGGGGTTCGCCCCTCGGTAAGATATCTATGACCGCGGAGTCGAAGCACGATCTTCGGTCGGTTACGAAGAGCGTCGTGAGCGCGCTCGTCGGGATTGCACATGGTGAAGGTACGATTCCATCGTTGGACCAGCCGGTTATCGAGTGGTTCCCGGAATATCCGGAGCTCAACACGCCAGACCGTAGACGCGTTACGCTGGCGCACGTGTTGTCGATGACGTCCGGTTTCGCATGGAACGAAGACGTACCGTACAACGATCCCCGTAACGATGAGATCCGCATGACGCGCGACTCGCACCCGCTGCGTTATGCCTTGTCTCGTTCCTTTGCTGTTGATCCCGGGACTGACTTCAACTACAACGGCGGTCTTACTCAGGTAATGGCGGCGGTACTCGTGCGCGCAAGCAAAACATCGCTGCAGGATTACGCGCGAACGAAGCTATTCGAGCCACTTGGCATCACCGATGTCGAGTGGATGGGAAATCTCGCCGGTATGCCGTCCGCCGCATCAGGGTTGCGCTTGCGCGCACGCGATCTCGCCAAGTTCGGTTCGTTATATCTGCGCGGCGGCAAATGGAATGGAAAGCAAGTTATCCCCACTAGTTGGATTCAGCTTTCCACGCGTCGCCACTTTCGCTTTCGGCCGCAAACTGGTCCTGACGCCGGCGGTGAATTCGGTTATGCATACTTCTGGTGGTATTTCTGCTACCCGTCAGCAGCAGGCTTGATCGAAGCGCGCACAGCAGTCGGCAATGGCCAGCAGCGTATATTTGTACTACCCGGACTTGACATGGTGGTGACAATCTTCGCGGGTCGTTATAACGATTTCACGACTGGTCGGACGCTCGGGTCGACAATTCTGCGTGAACACGTGCTTCCAGCAGTAAAATCCGGAATACGTCCAGGCTGCCCCGGTTCCTGACTCAATGATCGAACTCTTCAACTGGCGTCCACCCCGACACTGGACTCGCATCAGCACTATCGACATGCACACCGGTGGTGAGCCACTTCGCGTCATCGTCGATGGTCTACCTCCGATTGAAGGCACGACAGTGCTTGAGAAGCGACGTTACTTTCGCGAGCATTACGATCACCTGCGCCGCGGTTTGATGTGGGAACCACGTGGTCACGCAGACATGTATGGCGCGGTGATTACTCCATCGGCGGATGCCGACTTCGATGTCTTTTTTCTACACAACGAAGGATACAGCACGATGTGCGGCCACGCGATTATCGCCCTCACAAAACTTGCCGTCGAAACCAATCTCGTTACTAAGACCGAGATAACTTTCAATGTTCCCGCCGGCAGGATTCAAGCGCGGGCCACAATTTCGGAAGGACGAGTCGTCGAAGCATCGTTTCGGAACGTGCCTTCTTTTCTTTACCTTCGCGATCAACAGCTTGATGTGAACGGTATCGGTCGATTTCGATTCGACATCGCATACGGCGGTGCGTTCTACACATTCGTTAGCGCGAAAGACGTAGGGCTGGAGCTGGTTCCGGAAAACTTAAATCGTTTGATTGACTACGGTCGACGGATTAAAAGCGCGGTGATGTCACAGTTTGCAATCACGCATCCCTCGGAACCAGATCTGAGTTTTCTTTATGGCACGATATTCACTGGACCAGCGGTGAACAATACACACCATAGTCGTAATGTTTGCATTTTCGCTGACGGCGAGGTTGACAGGTCCGCGACAGGGACCGGCGTAAGCGCACGCGCCGCATTGCATTTCGCTAAGGGCGAGTTGAGTCTAAATGAACAAATCACGATTGAAAGCATTGTAGACAGTACGATGTCTGTGAAAGTGGTGGAGGTCACAAAGTTCGGACCGTATGATGCGGTCATTCCCGAGGTTAGCGGGACAGCGTCTATCATCGGTCGCAATGAGTTCTATTTCGATCCGGAAGATCCGTTTCGAAATGGATTTATTCTCAGGTAGACCGTAACATGCCCAGGTAAAGGAGAACCCCGAATGCAGGCAGAGCAGAAACTATCTTCAACCGCAGCCGCACCTCTCAGCGACTACGACGCGATCAGAGAAACAATCCAGCACTACATCGCCGGCGGCAAAACCGGCAACACCACCGAGATGAAACTCGCCTTTCACAAAGACGCCACCATCTTCGGCTACATTGGACCAGACCTATTCGCCGGTCCGATCCAGGGTCTATTTGATTGGAACGATAAGAACGGCGCGGCAACAGAACTTGAAGGGCGAGTTACGAGCATTGATCTTGTCGGGTCAGTTGCGACGGCGCGCATCGAGCTCGACAACTGGAGCGGTCAACGCTTTACAGACTTTTTCACTCTGCTAAAGGTAGATGGCGAGTGGAAGATAATGAATAAGGTCTTCTATCTTCACCCCTAAGACTGTTCCGGTGGCTTCAATATTAATAAAGTCGATTGCAATCGCATTAGTGTGGCTGCTGTTCCTGGTGACCCACGCCCACGGCGCCACTACTTACGAACTTTCCTCACCCAATCAAAAAATCAAGCTTCGCATCGACGTTGAAGCAAGAATCGAATACGACCTGTTACTGAACCAGGTGCTGCTGCTCGAGAATTCCACGCTGGCGCTCGATATCGAACGCCGGAAGCTTGGAGTGGCTCCACAGGTCGTGTCGGCGACGCCATCAACCGTCAATCGCGAGCTCCGCGTACCAGTTCCCCGAAAATTCGCAGTGCTTCGCGAGCATTACAACGAGTTGCGAATCGTATTCAAAGACGATTACGCGGTCGTGTTCCGTCTTTACAACGAAGGTATGGCCTACCGGTTCGAAACTTCCCTGCTCCAGAACGCAGTAAAGGTTTATAACGAAGAGTCGTCTCTAACCTTCGCCGATAACTTTCACGTTTATTATCCACAGGAAGACGGGTTCTTCTCTCACAACGAGCGCGAGTTTGTTTACCTGCCCTTAAAGAACATTGCGCAAGGCAGTCTCGCCAGTATTCCTGTAATCGTAAATACAACCAACGGTGCGAAATTGATGCTCGCTGAAGCTGATGTCGATGGTTACCCGGGACTATGGTTTCGCGCCAACGGCAACGCCACTCTCTCCGCGACTTTTCCTGCGTATCCATTAACAGAAGACCTGAAGGGCGATCGCGATTTCAGAGTGACGAAAACCGCCGATTACCTTGCGGAGACGAACGGTACGCGCACGTTTCCGTGGCGCATTGTTGGCGTCGCGGAAAATGACGCTGATCTAATCACGAACGATCTGGTCTACCTGTTGGCCCAACCGTCTCAGATCACCGATACGAGCTGGATCAAGCCAGGAAAAGTCGCCTGGGACTGGTACAACGCCAATAACATCGATGGCGTCAACTTCAAATCCGGTATTAATACCGCGACTTACAAGTACTACATCGACTTCGCTTCAAAGCACGGGATCGAATACATCATTCTCGATGAAGGTTGGTACAAACTTGGCAATCTGCTCCAGGTCGTTCCCGAGATGAATATCGAGGAACTCGTTGCTTACGGCAAACAGAAGAACGTAGGCATTATTTTGTGGGTCGTTTGGAAGACACTGGACGATCAATTTGAACCAGCTTTCAATCAGTTCACAAAGTGGGGAGTAAAAGGACTGAAGGTAGATTTTATGCAGCGTGATGACCAAAAGGTGATGGACTTCTACGAGAGGGTCTGTCGCGAAGCTGCAAAGCGCAAAATGCTTGTCGATTTCCACGGCGGGATCAGGGCAGCCACGATGGTTCGCACGTGGCCCAACTTGCTCACGAATGAGGGAGTGCGTGGGTTGGAACAAACCAAGTGGAGCAAGTACGCGAATCCCGAGCATAACGTTACGTTGCCGTTTTCGCGAATGCTTGTTGGCCCAATGGACTATACGCCGGGCGCAATGATCAACAGTGGAAACGAGAGAAATTTCGCAGCCGTTTTTGAACGACCGATGAGCTTAGGTACTCGCTGTCATCAGTTGGCGATGTATGTCGTTTATGAGAGTCCATTGCAAATGTTGGCCGATAGTCCGTCACACTATTTGCGCGAGCCGGAGATCATGAACTTCCTTGGGCCAGTTCCTACCGTTTGGCACGAGACCAGAGTGCTGCATGCAAAGATGGGGGACTACGTCGTTATTGCACGCCGGCATAATCAGGATTGGTATGTTGGCGCTATGACTGATTGGACGAGTCGTGACCTCGATCTCAGCTTCTCGTTTCTTCCCGAGGGACGCTACGAGTTGGATGAATACAAAGACGGCGTCAATGCTGATCGGATCGGAAGTGATTACCAGAGAGTTAAGAGCATCATAGAGAATAAAACCCGACTGTCTATCAAGCTCGCACCGGGCGGCGGCTGGGTCGCACGCATTCGCAGATTGCCGTTGCCTCGACGGCCCAATAGAATCAACTGAAATGAACGATACAAATGCTCTCAGCAACTGCCGTTTGGCGTTTATCGGCTGTGGGGTGATGGCGGAAGCGATCATTGCCGGACTGCTGCGCAAGCAACTCGTTACTCCCGAGCAGATCGTTGGCAGTCATCCGCGCGCGGCGCGTTGCCAGGAGATGCATGCGAAGTACGGCATCGAGATGTTTGAAGACAACCGGGCGGCCGCGCTCGCTGTTCAGCCTTCAGGATCCGATACGGGATCAGTGCTCGTACTTGCCGTAAAGCCGCAACGTTTGCGCCGTGTGCTCCAGGAACTGAAAGGCTCGATTCTTCAGGACCAACTCGTTGTCTCAATCGTCGCCGGCGCCAGGATGGAAACCATTGCGGACGAACTTCTGCACGCCGCTGTGGTGAGGACGATGCCGAACACGCCCGCTCAGATCGGAGAAGGTGTAACTGCATGGACGCCCAGCGCCGCGGTTAATGAAACCCAGGAACAACAGGTTCGCTCGATGCTCAATGCGCTTGGCAAAGCTGTTCGAGTTGATAACGAGCGGCAGATCGACATGGCGACCGCACTGAGTGCGACTGGACCAACCTACATATTCCTCGTAATGGAAGCGCTGATCGATGCGGGCGTTCACATGGGATTCTCTCGACACGTAGCCCAGGAGCTGGTCCATCAAACGATGCTCGGAGCGATCTTGTTTGCGAGAGAGTCGCACAAGCATCCAGCCGAGTTGCGCAACATGGTTACCTCACCAGGTGGTACGTCAGCCGAGGCAATTTATCAGATGGAGAAAGGCAGCTTGCGAACAGTTTTGTCGAAAGCCGTTTGGGCTGCCTTCCAACGCGCCGAATCCCTGGGCGGGCAGCCTGCCAAGACAAGCGAACGCTAGAAACTCACCTTCTGCAATAGTGTTGTAAACGCAACAGCGTTGGGGAAGTCTTTCTTGAGCTGTTCGGAAGCCTGAGTAGCTTCCGAGGGTGAGATGTGCACTGCGATGATCTTTTTTGGTTTGATGTGTTCGCGCACGATCGTCCGGCCGTCGTCATAAAGCAGGAACCAGACGGGGATGAACGCAATGTCGATGCCTTCCTCGTCGAGATTGAAATCCTGAAAGTTCTCGATCGCGGTGTCGGCGTCGCCAACGTGAAGCAGTTTCTTCCCTCCGAGCTTGATCAGATGGCCGAGATTCTGAATAGACGCGTGTCGTCCTGTGCCGTGTCGTAATCCGAGAATCTCAAAATCTACTCCCGCCATTTTCATCGCTCGTCTTTCTTTCCATGCCGGAGTCGCGGCGGTCACACGCGACTTGATCTTCTGAAAGTCTTTGAAGTTCTTCTCAACTCCGTCCACCACTTGCTGCGATGAGAGAAGCACCGCGTTCGGGTTGTGCTGTAGATGAAGTCCAACCGACTCGGGATGAAAATGGTCCAGATGCAGGTGTGAGACGAGAACCAGATCGATCTGATCAAACGGAGACTGCGCGTTTTCAATCTTCTCCCGTTGGGCAGTTGGTAAGAACGCGTAATCGGGCTGGTATTCGCGGTGCAGCCCGTCGATCAGCACTTGTTTGTCGCCTGCGGAAATGAGAACGCCTTCGTTGGCGATGTATGTGATCTCGAGACCCGCTGGGTTTATAGAAGGTCCGGCGACTGCTTCAGCGGCAAGAGGCGCAGTTGTGTTCCACGCCCAGGGGTGGTCCACTACAAAATACACGACGGCGCCAAGCGTGATGAACACTGCGCCAAGAAACAATGCCAGGCGTTTCAATCGAAGCTCCTAATTCGCGCCTTTTCCTTCTCAATTAGCGCTGCGCTGCGCTCGTCATCCCTTGCCATCATGACCCGACCCGATGCCTTCAGACATAGCAACAACTGCCACAGATTGATAAAAAAATGATAGATGGTGGTCTGGGTTATGTCTATGATTCTCGGTCACATTCTACTACTCGATGTCGCACTGAGAGTGATATAAAAAACTTGTGTCTAAACGTCTTATTCTCGTCTGCGGTTTCCTGGTTTTAGCCCTATCTGTCCTCGTAGGTATTTTCATCTCGTTTAACGAATGGGATCGTGGCTCGCCGTACGAGGTGTCGAATTGGGGCGTATACAACCCGCTCGGACGTGCTACTTACGGCACGCTCGCATTCGCGCTAGTGCTATTTCCAATTACTCTTCCAGCGCTGGTTATCGCTGGTGTGCTGATCTATTTTGGAATCAAGAGACAGCGGTTGTGGCCATTATCGTTGCTCGGGTTCTTAGCTATTGGCGTGCTTTGGGTATGGTATGTCGTAGGGGTTGTGCGGTTCGATTGAGTTCTTGAGGGCCAGGTGGAGCACGCGGATGTGATCATGGTCAGGGCGGTCAGAAAACCGAGGCTTTGAGAGTCACGTCGGCATTCTTCCATGCACGTTGAAAGTCTTTTTCGGCTTTACGCGCTGCGCTGGTTTTTCCTTGTGCGCGTAAACTCTGGCCCAAGCCAAAAAGTGCCCAGCCATTATTTCTGAAGTCTTTCAAGTCGTCGCGGTAAACAGTTTCAGCTTGCCTTGCTCGTCCGGCTTGAAGGAGCGCGGCGCCCAAATACAATCTCATGGACTGACCCCAATCCGGAGGCTCGATGTATTTGAGTGAGTCCTGGAGCCGGACGGCTGCTTCAAACGCTTTCACTGCCTCGTCATGCCGCCTCTGAGCCGACAGTAATTCACCTTCAAGCGCTCGCGTAGACAACTCCAAAATAGTTGGCGCAGGGTTCGCAGCCGCAATTAACTCTTTAATGGAAGGGTCCACACTCGCAGATCGAAGCGCTTTCAACTCCTCTTCAGCTTTCGGAAAGTTTCGTTGTGCGACAAAAGCACTCCCGCGTGTGTAATGCCACAGACCGCGAAGGTAAGCAGAACCATGCGACGGCTCCGGCTCAGCAAGCACCGCATCCCACTTGCCAAACGTCTTATTGATCAGCCAGGGGATAGAGGCAGCGCGTTCGCCGGCACCCATTCCCTGATGCGTCTGGCCGGCGGCTATCGCTTTAGCCGCTTCCATCGCACGTCCGTAATTACCGGCGAGCATTGCCGCGTAGCGAATGAAGTCCCATGCATGCCGTGCATGAGTGCGCGACGACAAGCCATAAGTTCCGATGTTCGGAGTGGGACGATCTCCCCAATCCTTTTGAAACACGGCGTCGACCGCCAGTGACCTTTCATTGCTCTTAAGAGCTTTGTCGTAATGACCGGTTCGCACGTAAATGTGTGAAGGCATGTGGACCAGGTGGCCCGCCTTTGGCATCAGCGTCTCCAATCGATCGGCTTTAGGCAATGCGCGCTCAGGTTGGGCCGAACTCTCGTAGAGATGAATGTAAAGGTGAACTGCGCCGGGATGATTAGGATTTCGGGCCAGGATCTTGTCGAGAGTGCGCGCTGCCTCGCGAGTGCCTTCAAGTGGCGAGCCATCGCGCTTCCAGTAGGACCAGGCAGCGTGAGTCATCAAAGCGTCAACATACAGGTATGCAGCTTCGAGATCTTTTGGATATTGCTGATGCGTTTTACGAGCTGCTGCGATGTATTCGGCGTCTCGCAAATCACGGTCAAGATACCGCTCGCTGTCGTATCGCACCCAGAGCGTTTCGATCAGCGCCTGTTCCACGGCTGATCCCTTCGATGCGCGAGCGCGCGCCTCGGCGATGGCTTTGCGGCCCTCCTCTTTTGGATCGTCGGGGAACCTCAAAAACCGGCTATTGGGGATTGGACCGAGCGCGAGTGCCATGCCCCAATAAGGCATGGGACTGTCCGGATCGTGACGACTCGCTTCTTTGAACGAGGCTGTTGCTTCTGGAGAATAATAGCCGTAGACAAGCCGGAGCCCCTGATCGAAGAACTTCTGGGCCGCGTCCGATTTGGTAGATATCGGGCGGCTGTAGTTACCCAGTCCGTCAATCAGGACGGCGTACTTCGCGTCGTCGGCTACGGCGATTGCAGATAATGCAAGTACCAGGAGTATTGGGATCAGGCGGCGCACGCGAACAATATTACGCTAATCCATCGCGGCCACCCAAGTTTTCCGGATGCTTGGTGATGCCTAATGAACTCTGCGTACCTCTGCGTTCCCGTGCGTCTCGGCCGCAAATATAGAGTAAAAAGGCTTTGCACGAAGAGTGGCTAAGAATAGACCTTGGGCGAAATTCAATTCTTCTCTGCGGTCTCTGCGTATCTCCGTGATCTCTGCGTTAAATATTCCTCGCTACTATAGTTAACGCAAAAAACATAACCGCAGAGCCGCAGAGGAACGCAGAGATACGCAGAGAGGTTTCCAAAAGTGGGCACTAGTGGATGCTTTGCTGAATCGCGACGAGAGTACATCTTCGCCTGACTGTGCGGCACGTCAAAGCCCCGGTTTGCTACGATCGCGTTTGGCTATTCCATGGGTTGCGAGCGTGATATAAAAGCTGACACGAGGGTAACAATTGCGGGGGTCGTGCGGTTCGATTGAACCTCGCGAATCGAACAGAATTTATGGTGGAGCATGTTGACGTCGTAATTGTCGGGGCTGGGTTGTCAGGGATCGGCGGCGCTTGTCATCTCAAGCGAGAGTGCCCGCAGAAGTCCTTCGTCATCCTCGAAGGGCGCGAACGGATGGGTGGCACGTGGGACCTGTTTCGTTATCCGGGCGTCCGCTCAGACTCCGATATGTACACGCTCGGGTATCGCTTCCGTCCCTGGCGTGATAACAAGTCGATGGCTGATGGTCCATCGATCCTGAGTTACATTCGCGAGACTGCCGCTGAGTTCGACGTCGACAAAGCGATCCGCTACAACCATCGCGTGCGGCGCGCATCATGGTCCTCGGACGATACGCGCTGGACCGTGGAGGTCGAGACCGGACCCGACAACAAAGGTGTCCAACTCACATGCAACTTCCTCTACCTCTGCACCGGCTATTACGACTATGAGCGCGGTTACACACCGGAGTGGCCGGGCGTCGAACGTTTTCAGGGAACGATTGTTCACCCGCAGAAGTGGCCCGACGATCTCGACTACACCGGCAAACGCGTCATCGTCATCGGCAGCGGCGCGACTGCGATCACTCTAGTTCCCGCGATGGCCGAACGTGCGGCGCACGTCACGATGCTCCAACGCTCTCCGAGTTATGTCGTCTCCCGTCCCGCGGAGGACCAGATAGCAATCTGGCTGCGTCGGTGTCTGCCGGACAAAGTTGCCTACGCCGCCGCTCGCTGGAAGAACGTGCTCGCCGGTACGTTCTTCTATAACCTTGCGCGTAAGCGGCCCAACGTCTTCAAGTGGATGGTCGCGCGCGGCGTGCGCAACGAGCTCGGGCAGGCCTATGACCCGAAGCATTTCACGCCTCATTACAACCCGTGGGACCAGCGACTTTGCCTCGTCCCTGATTCAGATCTCTTCAGGGCGATTCGCGAGCGTCGCGTTTCCGTGGTCACCGATCACATCGAGACCTTCACCGACTCTGGTCTCCTGCTCAAGTCAGGCGACCACCTGAACGCCGACATCATCGTGACTGCCACCGGACTCGTGCTGAAGTTGTTTAGCGGAATGCAACTCGAAGTAGACGGCGCTGCGGTCGACATGCCGAAAACGCTCGTTTATAAAGGCATGATGTTTAGCGACGTACCCAATTTCGCTTTTGCTGTCGGGTACACGAACGCATCGTGGACCTTGAAGTGTGATCTCGCCGCCGGGTACGTGTGCAGACTGTTGAATCACATGGGCCGGCACGGTTATTCGGTCTGCACGCCGCGCGTCAACGATCAAGATATCGAGCCTGAGCCGGTGATCGACTTCAACTCCGGATACGTCGTGCGCGCCCTGCCCGAGTTGCCGCGTCAGGGATCGAAAACGCCCTGGCGCTTGCACCAAAACTACGTCAGAGATCTTTCGATGATGCGGTACGGGCGGGTTGAAGACGGCACGATGGAGTTCAAGTCAACGCAAGGCAATCCTTCCACGTATCGCAACTTCACCGTACGGCCGCTACAGTCGCGATCAGAATCGTAAGGCGTTTCGTTTCTTCGGTGGTCTTCCGCTCTGCGTACCTCGGCGGTCCTCGGCGTCTCTGCGTTTTATTTGGTTTGCGGTTTTACCGCAGAGTCGCCGAGGACCGCCGAGGTACGCAGAGAGTGTGCAAAGTCAGCCACAATTACCGCCCTTATGTAACAATACCCCTCCTCGTCGTCATAGATACAAACTGGTTGCAACCAGGAGAGACATCTGCCACTAAGCACTATGGAATCCTCAAGAATAAAGCCATTGAAGTCAGGCCCGGCGCGGCCAAAACCGCATTTTCGGTCGAAAGACCGGCCGCCTTGTCAAACAAGGGAGGCATAATAAATATTCTCGACGAAACGGGATTAAAAGTTGACGGCGTGTCTTACACCAAGGCACAGGCGTCGAACAAGGTTGGACCATCTTTTTCTGATCACAAGAAGGGAGTACCCCCAAACCCATGTATCGCGAAGATATTGCCGATAGAAAAATCGAAGTAATGAAGGAGGCGGGCCGGAGGTTCGAGCGGAAGCGGCCTGAAATTGCCGAAACCAACCGGTTACTCGCAGAGGGCGGCCCAGCGATGGCCGCAAGTCCATCTCAAGTCGAACGCTTTCGAAAACGCGAAGCAATGAAGGAGCTGCGCACCTTCGAGGTACGCATTGGCGATACGTTCGACTGGGTCGACATCCCACCGAGTGTTGAGTCACGCAACGCTGGCCATCCAGTCGCAAGAATCGTCGATCTGATCGACTCGAGACGGATCGCTGAAGGCTTCGCCACCGGTTTTCTTGTCGAACCCGGACTGCTCGTAACGAACTGGCACGTGTTCGCTAGTCCCGAGCACACTCGCTCGAGCGGTGCTCACTTCGCCTTTGAGAAAGACGAACAAGGAGTAATTGGTTCAGGCGTGGTTTTCGAAATCGACCCGCGGATGTTTTTCTTTAGCGACAAGGCTCACGACATCGCGATCGTCGGTCTCTCAAACCGTGCCGCGGTTGGAACGGGTGAACTCTCCGACTTCGGCACAGTCAAGGTGATTCCAACGCTTGGCAAAATCCTCGTCGGACACTCGGTCAACATCATTCAGCACCCCGACGGCCGTCACAAGCATTGGGCGCTCCAGAACAACCGGCTCTCCGTCGAACCAAAAGACGAGGATGTATACGTGATGTACACGGCCGACACACTCGAAGGCTCGTCCGGCTCTCCGGCTTTCAATCGGGATTGGGAACTCGTCGCCGTGCATCACGGCGGCGTTCCGCGCATTGAGAACGACAACATCATGACAGTGACGGGCGAGGTCTGGAGAAAAGGGATGCCGGAGACGGACATCGACTGGGTTGCAAACGAAGGCGCGCGGCTGAGTAAGATCCATGCGTTGCTGAAGAACACGCAACTACCCAACGCAGCCCACCAGGCGCTCTTAAGCCAACTGCTTGCCGAGGTGACGGAAACTGTGCGCGATGTTTCAACACCAAAGACCGAGGCTATCGCGACCGACCGCCCAGGAAGAGAGGATGGATCCATGAACATTACCGTGAACGGGACCGCAAACTTCTATATCGGTACGCAAGCAGGCGCAGCCGAACTGGTAAGCACGACACGCATACCCACAGAACCGGCCGGGCAGCTCCGCCCGGGCGTGGAAAAGAAGCTCAAGTTCGATCCCAATTACAGCGCTCGTCAAGGTTACCGTTCGACATTTCTCGCCGGCTATGACGTGCCGCGCCCAACTGCACCACTCGATGAGCTGTACCAGGGACCCGGTGGTCGCCTCGTTCTCAAGTACCATCACTATTCGCTCGTTATGCATCGCGATCGCCGGCTCGCGATGTGGACCGCTGCTAATGTCGACTACAACGACAGCAAGCGACGGTTCTCACGAGATGATTTCGGTGAGGACACGTGGAAGCCCGATCCACGCATCCCGATCGAAGCTCAGATTGAAGACGTCGAGTTCTACGCGCCCGCAAAGAAATTCGATCGTGGCCATCTGTTTCGCCGCGACGACGGTGCCTGGGGAGACACGGCAAAAGAGGAAGAGTTTGCCAACTCTGACACGTTCCATTGGACCAACTGCACTCCGCAACACGAGCACTTCAATCGCGACATGTTCCAGTACCACGGCATTTGGGGCGGGCTCGAGAACCACATCGTTGACCAGGCGAGGTTCGTGGGCCGGAAGTTGATCCTTTTTTCAGGCCCGATTCTTTCGGAGGACGACCCGAGTCGCGATTTCGGTTCCGGGATTGAGGTGAAAGTACCGATCGCGTTTTGGAAGATCGTGGTTGTGGCCGAAGAAGTTAGCGGGAACCGCCGGCTGCGCGCGTACGGTTTCATCCTCGATCAAAGCGAGGCTATCGACGAGTTCGGATGGGAAGGTCGATTCCGGGCGGGTGTGTTTAATGAACAGCAGGTTTCACTTCGCACGATTACGGAACGCAGTAGAGTAGAGTTCGATCAGTTGCTTCTTGACGCGGATCCTCTCGCGGGCGATCCGAACGAGAGCCGCGGACGTCGCCTGCCGACACTCGAGAGCGTTAGATTGGAGTAACTTCAACTGGTGGTCGCACAACTCATTTCAGCAGCTTTGAAGTCACCTAATTTCAACTCGGCACTCGACATTCTGATTCGTTTTCTCTGCGGCCCCTCTGTGTATTTCTGCGGCCTCTTGGTCGAAAGGACGATTAAACGCAGAGAAAGCATAGATACACACAGGACCGCAGAAGACTCCTTCTAAAAACTTACTTTTTGTGCCAAACCACGCACAGACGCAGAGGACGCCGAATTTACGCTGAGATAACTGAAACAGAGAAACCAATCAGATATGCACCTGTTTGTGCAAAGTGTTACCAGTTAATGAAAAACTCACGCACCAGGTTGATGCCGAAGCTGGTAATCAGCGTGCTGGTGCCCATTCGTAGACCGTCCTTATAACTGTACCGCTCGGGATACCACGTCTCCGTCGCAACGATGGCGCCGGTGTACACACCCGCCAATCGGGGCGCTGAGACGACGCGTTTTCCGCTCTTTGTTCGCGAGGTAATTGTCTCCAGGAACGCATGCTTCACGCGCGCGCCGAATCCTTCGCGACTACTTCTGTGAAACTCAGTGTCCAGCCCAAACGCTTCGTCGAGACCGTAAGTCACGGATTGCTGGACCAGGTTGCGACCGAAGCTCGACGCATAACGCCGGCCATAACCTTTCATTCCCTGCCCCCACTCTTCCGGCGTGTCACGCCATTGATTGAGACCCGCCGCAACTGCCGTACGCGTCAGTCGCATTGGACCAACGGTGTCTTTAACGAAACGATCGAAGCGCTCGCCATGAGTAGGAAATACATACGTCTTATATGGATCGGGGTCGGGCTTAACTGCGCCGGGATCGTCAGTCGTAGCGCTCGTTTCCTTTGCCTTTGCGCCGACTGGTTCGGCCGCGGGCTGCTGGGCGCGAACTGAACACGAGATGATCGCCGACAAAACCAAAATTCCAATCGTGTATTTCGATAGATCGGTACAGACTCGTTTCATAGAGTTCCCTTCAGCATAGATTTTTAAGGGGTTAGATAAGGGGGAGGGTCAGGAATTTCTATAGCGGCGAATTGACACGATTCTGCCGCGTTCTAGTCAACAATTCACCACAGATGGACAGACAGATCGATTTACGGTTTATCGGTGACTTTCAGTTCCTTGACAGGCACGCCGTCACTCCACACACCCATAAAACGCTGCTGCGATGTATTCCCCAACGCGTACTCCCGATTCTTACTGTAAAAAGCTGCGTCGCAGAGGGCGTCAAATAGTTTCCACGTTCCGTAGTAGTCAAGCGCGTTAACCATCATCGAGTCCAACCGGCGCGATTCCCCATTACCTTCTCGTCGCGATGACGAGTTGCCCACACGCCCAGGGTTGGCTGGTCCACCACTCACAGCCTCGCCATTGTCGTAGCTTCGATCCATTGCCGTGGGCATCCGGTGGCTGGCATGCAAGGAAGGCGTGCCATGCGTGTCAGTAACCATCATGATGAAGTCTTTGTTGGCCGCGGAAACCTGCGTCGATTCGTAATAGATTCGTTTCGCATCGGTGTCGCGTACCAGCGTGTCCTGATCGCCGGCGACTGCAAGCAACAAAGTTTCAGCCGGAATGTTCTTGAGGTCCGCGAGCGGAATATTGATCGGCGCTTCAGTGATTCCGGGTTCGACCGCCATCACCGCGCGTACCTGCGGCAGGTTCGATTTCTTCGCCAACGCCGCCACACTCGCCGACAACAACCCACCGGCCGAATGACCCACCACGGCAAACTTGTTCAGGTCAGGCTTCACGTGGCCGCGTTCGGTTTGTAGACGGTTTATCGCGTCCTTGATCGCGCCCAAAGTGCTCGGTAGAAAGTCCCGGATCGGCGTCAGCAACGTCGCCTGATAGCGCGGATAAACGACGATGTTTCCGCGTTTGACCAGATGGTCCAACCACGCGCCGTAGTACAGCGGGTTCATGCCGCCCCATCCGTGGATGAAAACGACCAGCGGCGCCGAAACCGGCTTTGGCGTGTCGGGCTCAAAGATCCAATACTCTTCATTGCCGGTACCGTAGCGATTTTTCGTCACCTTGGCGTGACCGTACTGTTTTCCGCCAGGGCCTGTCGCTGGTTGTGTGGGTGGAGTCGCTCGTTGGACAGACAGAGTCGTCAGCGAAAAAAGAATAATAGTGAGAAAAGAAGCTACGAATTTTCGTGTCATGTTTTTCCTCTGCCATCTCCGTGGGCCTCTGCGTTGAAAATCGCTTTATCCGCAGAGGACCCGGAGTTATGCAGAGCATCGCAGAGCTGAAACCCATCACGCTCGGGTTGCAACTACTTCGAGGTATTCAGCCTCGGCTGAGGTTGTCCCGTCAGTCGCCAGATTGTGCTTCGTCCAGAGCTCTTCCAGATCTTTTCTTAGTGCGGCTTGCCGCCCTTCGTCCAGAGAGCCAAACGCTTTGAACGTTGGGCCGTAGTACACCCGGAAATGCTCCACAACTTCGGCGGGTGAAAACGGAAATGCGAACTTCACGATGCGCGGCGTCGTGTCGATGTTCGAAACACCGTCGCCAAAACGTTCACGTACGACGTCATCCTTGCCCCACAACAGCGGCGAAGGCATACCGGCAGGCGGTGGCACGTGCGCGCCCACGACTTTGAACATCTGTCCGACAAAACCAGCGGGCGTCCAGTTTCCCATCGCTATCCGCCCGCCCGGCTTGGTGACCCGCAATAATTCCGCGGCAACCAGTTCCGGACGCGGAGCGAACATCGCGCCGTACATCGTGACCACCGTATCGAAACTAGCGTCCGCGTACGGCAACGCCTCCGCATCACCTTCGTCAAACTGCGCCTGCAATCCTTCACGCGCGGCGTTTGCCCGGGCCTGCTCCACGAGGTTGGGAGCGATATCGACACCCGTCACGTTCGCACCGGTCCGGGCGGCTGGCAGCGCCAGATTTCCGGTGCCGCAAGCGACGTCAAGCACCTTTGATCCCGGCTTCAGCCCAAGACGGTTGATAAAATCCTCGGCTTCAGTCGCCAAAAACTTCGCGATCTGTCCGAAATCTCCGGAAATCCAGGTCGCGCGCAATTTCGCTTTCAGAGCGTCCATTTCTGAAGTCTGACTAGCACTAGCACTTTCCATAATCGTAGACCCCTTCCTCATTTAGTTATCAATTGATTATTACTTCGACGCGCATGCGATCGCGGCCTGCCGTGGCACGGATCATGCCGTCATATTAGTAACGCGCATTCTGGCGTAGCGAAAGTATTCACTCTTGGTTAAAAAAGACATGCTAACCCGCGTTCATTCTCTACCGGTAGCCTGTATCGTCGCGACGCTGGTTTTCGTGGCGGCGACTGGAGCATTGGCGCAATCGTCAACCACCGAGTTTCAGCGGATCCTTGCGGAGAAAGCCGCTTTCGGACCCGCCGATTTCGCCGCTCTGGAACAAGGTCAAACAATCGTAAAACTAACTCCGATTACTGACAAACGGGAAGTGGCCGTGTGCGGACTTCTCAGTCTGCGCACCACTGCCGAAAAGTTTCTCTCGACGTATCTCGACAGCATGACGCGACCGAACAATCAAACGGTACTCGAAGCCGGACGTTTCGGAAGTGCCCCGTCTGTCGCGGATCTGCAACAACTGACGATCGATTCCCGCGACTTCGATGATCTCAAGGAGTGCGTGACCGGCGACTGCCAGATCAAACTATCGGCGCAGATGATCGAACGCTTTCGTCACGAAGTCGATTGGCAGGCGGCGGACTACCAGGCGCAGGCTACTCAACTGCTCAAAACGATGCTCGTCGAGTACGTGCGCGACTATCAGTCGCGCGGCCAGGCAGCGCTCATTGAATACAACGACAAACGCGACGTAGTTCGACTCGCCGACGACCAGCAAGCACTTGCCTCCGCTTCAGGATATCTGAACGATCTGCTGCGCGCTCCGCAATCCGGCATGGAAATCGTTGAAGACGCGATTATCTGGTCCAAGGTCAAGTTTGGACTCAAGCCGGTGCTCGTAATCAATCACGTCAAGGCCTATAAGTTCCATCGCCAGGATGGACCTCAGGTACTTGTTGCTTCTAACCAGCTTTACGCGAACCACTATTTTACGTCGTCACTGGCGCTGGCCGCTTTTGTGAACGTGCCGGGTACGACTCCTTATATGGTTTACGAGAACCGCGCGCGGACCGACAGCCTGTTTGGTCCATTCAACAAGATCAAGCGCGGTATCATTGAGAACAAATCAGTCGCGGGTCTGAAGTCGATTCTTGAAAACTCGAAGACGCGAATCGAGGGATCGGCAGTGACTACCGCGGAGACGGCGGTGACAGTTCATCGATCAACGGGTTGGGGCCGGCGATTGTTTGGCGGCATTCGTCCGCTCCTGTGGGTATTGGTGATAACCGCATTAGCAACACTATTCTTGTTACGCAGAATTGAAACTATCCGTGTAGCGCTAAAACCAACACGGATCACGACAAGGGGGAAGCTATGAGAAAAGCACGATTTCTTTGGTTAGGGTTGGCAATAATTGCCGGCGGTCTATTGTCGTACGTAGCCGCACAGCAGGGACAACAGGACCCGAAAAACAAATCTCCGGAGTCAGTGACGGTTGAGCTAAAGAATGGACAGGGCGAGTCCGTGGGAAACGCCGTGATCACCTCGCTGGGAAATAAGGGCGTTCGCATCAAGCTCGATGTCAAAAACCTGCCGCCGGGCCAGCACGCGATTCATTTTCACGAGATGGCGAAATGTGATGGGCCAACTTTTGAAACTGCGGGCGAGCATTTCAATCCCGAAGGCAAGAAGCATGGTTCGAAGAACCCGCAGGGATCACACGCCGGTGATATGAATAACTTCACCGTCCGTCCTGACGGTACGTCGACTCAGACGGTGACAAACCAGCACGCAATGTTCGGCATGGATGCGGCGCATTCACTCTTTGGGCCAAACGGTACTTCTTTGGTAATTCACGCAAAAGCGGATGACCAGAAGACAGATCCGTCCGGCAACTCGGGCGATCGCATCGCGTGCGGCGTCGTCAGTAAGTAACAGTTATCCAACACCTCTGAAAGACACGGTTGAACGTTTTCATCCGTGTCTTTTTGTATGTAGACTCGTCAGCACTATGAGACGACATCTACCACTCGCCACTCTTCTTGCCGTCCTTTTAGCATTGGTCACCACCGACGCCAGTCAACAAAAAGTCAGCATCGGTCCGGGTTTCTTCAACGGCAAAGACTATCTCGACATGACCGATAACGAACGCCGCGCCTATGCGACCGGAGCCATCAACGGGATGCTCGTCGCTCCATTTTTCGGCGCACCGGAAGACAACCTGAACTGGCTCAAGTCGTGCACGACAAAACTGTCTGACGAGGACATCGCCGGGATTCTCACGCGGTACATTCGGGAAAATGAAAGCCAGTGGAGCTACAGCCTCAACGTGGTCACATTCAACGCGTTACGGAATTCCTGTCCCAAAACAAAGTAGTGTCGAAAAGCGTGCCGCTCGTTCGTTATCCAATGAACAGACCTCGACGGTCTGTTCAATCTGCGGTTAAGGAGACCAAGGGCAATGCCAAATTATCTACTCTTCCTCTATTCAGAACCGGACGCTTTCAACGAAACGAGCCCCGCGGAAATGCAGGCGATTATTCAGAAGTATCGAGACTGGCGACTTCGCCTGCAAAAAACTGGCGTGATCGTCGGCGGTGAAAAACTTCAGGACGGCACGGGCCGGATGATGAGACGCACGGACGGCGAGACTTCGGTAATCGACGGGCCGTATACAGAAAGCAAGGAGATCATCGGTGGGTTTTTCGAGATCCAAGCTGACAATTATGACCGTGCGGTCGAGATCGCCGGCGACTGCCCACATCTCGACTACGGCACGATCGAGATCCGCGAAGTGGAAATGATCGTGACCAGCGCCGGAGGCAGCCAGTGATGCGACGGCGCGTCTGTCTCTCATTGTTCCTGGTATTTCTGCTTCCTGCTTACGCGTCGTCTCAGCAGGACAATTTCCTCAAACGCTTGCACGGAGATTGGGAGGGCGAGGGCACAGCGTTGGGCGGCGCAGCTCATTTACTGATCAAGTGGGAGTGGGTGCTCGACAACAAATTCCTTCGCCTTACGCTTAAGAGCGACATGAGTGAGGCAAATGGAGCTCGTAGAGTCTTCGAAGGACAGGCGTACTATCGTTCGAACGGTGTCGATAAATACATAGCGCATTGGTTTGACTCGCGCGGCGTGACTTTTCCAATCAAGGCACAGCTTGAGGGCAACATACTGGTTGCATGGTGGGGCTCCTCGAAGACAGAAGAAGGCAAATCGACGTATCAACTGATCGACGAAACGACGATGGAAGTCGTTGATTCGGTGAAGCAGAAGGATGGTACTTTCCGCGAGTTTGGCAGAGCGAAGTTGAAACGGATGTGACGTTAAGTGGACACGGATTCTTTAGTAGATCATCTGTTCCGACATCAATCAGCGAAGATCGTCGCCACGCTAACCCGCGTCCTCGGCTCACGTCATCTGGACCTGGCCGAAGACGTCGTTCAAGACGCATTGCTGAAAGCCTTGCAGCAATGGCCCTTCAAAGGTGTCCCTGAAAACCCGGCAGCGTGGCTGACGCTCGTGGCCAAAAATCGCGCCCTCGATCTACTCCGGCGCGATGCTTCGCTGGCGAGTAAAGCTGAGCAACTCGAGTTGGCCCTGCCGCGACTCGCGTTTTCAGCGACGGCGTCTGATATCGAAATGGACGACCAACTGGCGCTGATCCTGATGTGCTGTCATCCGGCGCTTCCGGTCGAGTATCAGATCGCGCTCACGTTAAAAACCGCTTGCGGCTTCAGCACCGCGGAGATCGCGCGCGCGTTTCTCACACCGCAAACCACAATCGCGCAACGTCTCGTGCGCGCGAAACGAGAGATCCGAGATCACGGCATCGTTATCGATCTTCCAGCCGCCGACGATCTGCCGGAGCGAATCGATAGCCTGTTGCGCGTGATCTATCTTCTCTTCAATGAAGGATACGCCGCGACAAGCGGCGACGATCTCGTGCGTGCTGACCTATGTGAGGAAGCGATGCGTCTGGGAAAGCTCGTCATCGAGCAGTCGCGACTGCAATTACCTGCAGCTCATGCGTTACTCGCGTTGATGATGTTGCAAGCCGCTCGTCTGCCTGCGCGCACGCTCGAAGATGGAACACTCGCAGTACTCGCGGAACAGAATCGCGAGCTTTGGGACCGGAAGCTGATCGGACTGGGCATGCGTCACTTCGGTGCGTCCGCCGCCGGCAACACGATCACCACGTACCACCTTCAAGCGGAGATTGCCGCGATTCATGCACACGCGACGTGCGATGCCGATACCGATTGGACGAAACTCGTTGAGATCTACGACGATCTCTACAAACTCGAACCGACACCGATCGTCCTTCTGAATCGCGCGATCGCCATATCGCGTTGCCATGGTCCGCACGCTGGCCTGAACGCTATCGCGGAGATCGACGCGCATACTTCTCTGCGCAACTATCACTTGCTGCCGGCGGTCGCGGCTGAGTTGTGGAAACAAGCCGGAGACAACGAACGCGCCGCGCACGCCTACCAGCGCGCACTCGCCTGCCCGTGTAGCGCCCCCGAACGTGCATTCCTCGAAAACCAACTCCAGCGGTTGATTTAATCTGTGTTCCCTTTTTTGCGCGGAATGTGCTAAGAAGAGTCGCACCGAAAACCCAACAGCCGAGGAACCCAATGCGACCTGTAAAAGCGACTCGTTCACTGCTCAATCTTGCTTGCGTGCTGCTTTCCATTTTGCTTGTAAGCAGTTGCCAGCCTGCGTCTTCGCCAACGAACAGCACCGGCGGCACCAATAGCACCGCGGGACCGCACAAACTTGCTTTCGTGCCCAATAACACATCTGACTTTTGGGTCATTGCTCGTAAAGGAACTGAAAAGGCAGAAAAGGAAATTTCCGGTATCAGCGTGGAATTCCGAGCTCCCGCGGACGGCACCGCTGCCGAACAACAGCGCATCATCGATGATCTGCTCGCGAAGGGTATTCATGGCATCGCAATCAGCCCGGTCGATCCGGCAAACCAAACCGCGATGCTCGATCGTGCCGCGGCGACGGCGGTCGTCGTCACTCAGGACAGTGACGCGCCCACCAGCAAACGCGAGTGTTACATCGGGACCGATAACGTCGCCGCCGGACGCCAGGCCGGCGAATTACTGAAGGAGGCACTGCCGCAAGGCGGCAAGGTGATGCTCTTTGTCGGCACGCTCGACGCCGCCAACGCGCAGCAACGTTACCAGGGTTTGAAAGAGGCAATCGCTGGTTCGAATATCCAGATTCTCAACGTGCGCACCGACAACACTGAGCGCGTCCGCGCGAAAGCGAATGCAGCTGACACGCTGGTGAATAATCCGGACATCGCGGGAATGGTGGGACTATGGTCCTACAATGGACCAGCAATAGTCAGCGCGGTAAGAGAAGCAAACAAGTTAGACAAAGTTAAGATCATCGCATTCGACGAAGAAGACGAAACGCTCAGCGGTATCAGAGACGGTGCGATCTACGCGACCGTCGTGCAGCAGCCGTTCGAGTTTGGGTACCAATCAGTCGTGATGATGGCGAAGATTCTCAAGGGCGACCGGTCAGGCATTCCGGCCGGCAAGCAGATCTTTGTGCCGACGATTGCGGTGAAGAAAGCCGACGTCGAAGAGTTCATCAAGAAGATCAACAGCCTTCGCGGCCGCAGTTGATGAATAACACGCCACTTCTCGAAATGGAGGGAATCAGCAAACGGTTCCCGGGAGTAGTTGCGCTCGATCAGGTCGATCTCAACGTCGGCGCGGGCGAAGTGGTGGCGTTGATCGGTGAGAACGGCGCGGGTAAGTCGACGCTGATGAACATCCTTGGCGGCGCGATCGCTCGCGACGGCGGAACGATCAAGATCAACGGCGCGCCGGTGGAGTTTAACTCTCCTCGCGACGCCACCGCGTACGGCATCGAGTTCATTCACCAGGAACTCAGTGTCCTCGACAATCTCGACGTCGCCGCCAATATCTTTCTGCGTCGTGAACCAACCTTTGGCGGCGTGCTGAAGTTGATCGATCGCGGGCGGATCTACAAGGAAGCCGATGTGCTGGTCCGCAAACTCGGGCTCGACATCTCCAGCCGGACGCTACTGAGTCGACTCGCAATCGCGCAACAACAGCTCGTCGAAATCGGGCGGGCGCTTAGCGCCGGCGCCCGGATCATCATCATGGACGAGCCCACGTCGAGCTTGACCTTGACCGAAACCCGGCGCCTGCTGGACATCATTCACGATCTGAAGTCTCAAAACGTCAGCGTCATCTACATTTCACATCGCCTGCACGAAGTTGAGGAGATTGCGGACCGGGCCGTGGTGCTGCGCGACGGAAAGAACGCCGGCGTACTTCAGCGCAACGAGATCAATCACGAACGCATGGTCCGCATGATGGTGGGGCGCGACCTGAAAGACTTCTTCACCGCAACGACGGAAGACGCCGCGCCAAAGAAGGAAGGCGAGGGTTTCGAAGTGCGGCGGCTGCGGACGTTGCGCTATCCGAAACACACTATATCTTTCAGCGTCGCGGACGGCGAAGTGTTGGGGTTCGCGGGATTGGTTGGGGCCGGACGATCCGAGATGGCCCGCGCGATCTTCGGCGTAGAAGAAGCTCACGAAACTGAAGTCGTGCTCGACGGCAAAACGCTTCGAATCACCGGGCCACGGGACGCAATCTCGCACGGCATCTATCTCATCCCCGAAGATCGACGCGAGAGTGGACTGATCGTCGAGTTCAACGTGCGCGAAAACATCTCGCTTCCGAACCTTGACGCCTACTCGTCTGCAAAAATCATCAACCGCGCTAAAGAATCGAAAGCCGCACTCGAAGCGTGCAAAGCAATCAACATCAAGACGCCGACGCCGGAAATGCGTGCGGCCAATCTCAGCGGCGGTAATCAGCAGAAAGTCGTTCTGGCTAAGTGGCTCACTTTCGCACCGCAGGTGCTAATCTTTGACGAACCCACCCGCGGGATCGACGTTGGCGCGAAAGCAGAGATTTATGGGCTCATTCGCAAGCTTGCCGCCAACGGCGTTTCGGTAATTGTAATCAGCAGTGAGATGGAAGAGGTGCTGGGAATCAGCGATCGCATCGCCGTAATGCATGAAGGCCGCTTAACTGGAATTCTCGAACGATCACAGTTCAGCGAAGAAGCCGTGATGCGTCTGGCCACAGGCACTGAGGGATAATCGCTTATGAAAAAAGAGCTCGGAATATTCGTACTGCTCATCGTCCTCTGCGTAATCACTTCCATTATCAATCCCAACTTTCTGCTCACCATCAATTTGCAGAACATCGGGCGGCAGATCGGTGCCTTCGGCATCTTCAGTATTGGTCTCGGACTGGTGATCATCACCGGCGGTATCGAACTCTCGGTCGGATCGATGATGGGATTGCTCGGCGTGATACTTTCGATGATGCTCACGGAGTGGAACCTCGGCATCGTGATCGCGTTGCTCGGTTGCATCGCGATCGCGATGGCCCTGTCGCTGGGGCACGGGCTGCTGATCACGCGACTCAACATGCAACCCTTCATCGTCACGTTGTGTGGGTTGTTGTTTTATCGCGGCGTCGCGCGCTTCATCTCAAACGACGAGACAAAAGGGTTCGGCACGTTCGCCGGTCTCGATTTTCTTCGTTTCCTGGCAAACGGAAATCTCGTCGGCATACCGATGCCGTTTGTGCTGCTGATCATCATCAGCGTGATTACATGGGTGGTGCTGCACCGATCGGTTTATGGACGTTACCTGTTCGCGACGGGTCGCAATCCGGAAGCGGCGCGTTATGCGGGCATCAACACCAAAGGGATCATCACGCTGACTTACGTAATTTGCGGCGCGCTCACGGCAATTTCCGGAATCATCTTCGCCTTCTACACAAACTCCGTTTCACCCGCGAACCACGGCAACGCTTACGAACTTTACGGAATCGCAGCCGCGGTGCTAGGTGGCTGTTCGTTGCGTGGCGGCGAAGGTTCGGTGATCGGAATCGTAATCGGTACCGCGCTGCTTCAAGTGTTGCGCAATCTCGTCAATCTGCTCGACATTCCGAGTTCACTTGATTTCGCGGTGATGGGCGCTGTGATTCTGATTGGCGTCATGGCCGATCAGATCTTCACCGAGCGCAGGAACAAACGACAGATCGCGTTGATGCGTGAGATGAGTGCTCGTGAAGCCCCGTCCAATTAGCCATTAGGCGAGTTTTTGGAGAACAACTATGAGAAAGATCCGTGTGATTTCTTCTGTTGCGCTGTTGGTCCTATCCGCAGTTTTTGCTAATGCTCAGGTGTCTAAGCAGATTATCGAGCTCGTGCATGGCCAGGAATGGAGTCTTTACACACTTAAGAATCGGCGCGGCATGGAAGTAAAGATCATTAACTTCGGTGGAACCGTTACATCGATCAAAGTGCCGGATCGAAGTGGTAAGTTTGCCGACGTCGTTCTCGGCTTTAACAATATCGATGACTACCTCAAACCGCACCCTAGTTTTGGCACCGCGGTTGGACGTTTCGCCAACCGAATCGCCAAAGGACGATTTTCTTTGAATGGTGTCGAGTACAAACTTGCGATCAATAACGGTGAGAACCATCTGCACGGCGGGATCAAAGGTTTCGACGACGTGCTCTGGACTGGTGAGGAAGTCAATTCACCCGCTGGTCCCGCGGTCCGGCTGACATATCTCAGCAAAGATGGCGAAGAAGGTTATCCGGGGAATCTTCATGTGACGATGGTGTATACGCTCACGAACCAGAATGAGCTGAGGATCGATTACACCGCTACCACCGACAAAGACACGGTCATAAATCTTACGCACCACTCGTATTTCAATCTCGCAGGCGAAGGTAATGGCGACATACTCAATCACCGTTTGAAGTTGAACGCGGCGAGTTTTACACCAACTGATGCAGGCTCGATTCCAACTGGCGAACTGCGAAGCGTTCGGGGCACGCCATTCGACTTTTTGACGCCGCGGGCGATCGGCCAGCGTATTGATCAGGACGATGAACAGCTAAAGTTTGGCAACGGCTATGATCACAATTTCGTGATCAATGGACGAATGGGCACATTGCGTCAGGCTGCTATCGTCACCGAACCTGGGAGCGGACGCGTGATGGAAGTATGGACCACCGAACCCGGCGTTCAGCTCTACACCGGCAACTTTCTAGACGGTTCGTTTGTGGGGAAATCGGGCAAGTCCTATCAGCGTCGTTCCGGCTTTTGTTTGGAGACCCAGCACTACCCCGATTCCCCGAATAAACCCAACTTCCCCACCACCACGTTGAAGAAAGGCGCGACCTTTAAGTCGACAACGATCTACCGTTTCTCGGCCCGGTGATCTTCTCTGCGTATCTCTGCGCTCCTCAGCGACTCTGCGGTTGTCGTTGTAAACTTACCGCCGAGGCGCCGAGGAATGCAGAGATACGCAGAGTTGAAACTAGCTCCACATGAGATCCTTCACCACACTGCCTTCGTCGTCGAAAACTGCAATTTCAAGCTCCCGCCTGGTGGTTGTACTGTTTGGCGCAACGATGTTTCTCAGCGCGCTCTTGTTGTTCTGGGTGCAACTGATAATCGCGAAGATGCTTTTGCCCCGGCTTGGTGGAACGCCTGCCGTCTGGACCACCTGCATGCTCTTTTTTCAAGTGCTGCTGTTGGCCGGGTATTCCTACGTCCTGGTTACAACGGCGTGGATGGGTGTTCGCAAGCAGTCCGCTCTGCACATCGGCCTGTTGCTTCTTTCCCTGCTTTACTTGCCGCTCGCGCCAGTAACCTTCGCTTCGATCTCTGAAAGTAACAATCCCGCTCTCTGGCTGTTCGGTTACCTGCTAATCGCGATCGGGGTACCGATTTTTCTTATTTCCACTACCAGCCCGTTACTCCAGAAGTGGTTTACGCGAACGAGGCACGTTTCGGCGAGTGATCCTTATTTTCTGTTCGCGGTTAGTAACACCGGCAGTCTGCTCGCGTTAATAAGCTACCCAGCGATTATGGAACCGACGCTTAGTTTGACAACTCAGAACCGGTTATGGACAGTGGTCTATCTCACGTTCCTGGTACTCAGTGTCGGTTGTGTGTTCGTGTTGTGGGAGACGTTGCGAGGCGCGAACGTCGAAGCTGCTACTGAACCTGAGCTACCGGATGAAATGTTGTCCGTTTCGCATAAGCAACGGCTCTATTGGATTCTGTTAGCGTTTATTCCGGCAAGCCTGCTATTCGGCGTCACTACTTACATCACCACCGAAATCGCGCCGACTCCCCTGTTATGGACCATTCCGCTGGCGCTCTACTTAGTGACATTTGTGTTCGCGTTTGCTGGCAAGAGCTTGCTTCCCGAACGATTTGCGAATATCGCGCTGACGGGACTGGCGCTCCTGCTTACGTTGGTGATCGCGGCAAGCGCCACGGAACCAACGTCCGCCATGGTCCTCCTCCATCTCAGTTTCTTCTTCGTGGCCGCGACGATCTGTCACAACAAGCTGGCAGGAGACCGGCCTTCCGCCAATCGCCTCGCCGATTTTTACTTGTGCGTGGCAATCGGTGGAATGCTCGGTGGTCTGTTCAATACCTTAATCGCTCCGATTACTTTCAATACGATCGTCGAGTATCCGCTGGTGATCCTTCTCGCCTGTTTGATCCCGCGTGTAAAGACGGAGGACGATTCCAGAGAAGATCGATTGTTTGACGTAATCTGGCCGGTGGTTATCGGAGCGCTCACCGTCGCACTCGCATTCATTGTTAAGGGATCGGAGATGAGCCCGGCTGTTCGGGTCGCGATTGTGTTCGGAGCTCCGCTGGTGATCGTAAATCACCGCTTCCGCACTCGGCCAGTTCGCTTTGCGCTCGCTCTTGGTGCGGTGATGCTGGGCGGCGTTGTCTACTCAGAGATCGAAAACCGCACCTTGCATGCGCAACGTAATTTCTTTGGCACGCTGAGCGTGCGGTTCGATCCGGCTACCGCAACAAATACTCTTTATCACGGCAACACCATCCACGGGCGACAGTTTGTCGATCCTCAACTTCAGCGCGAACCGGTTTCATACTTCCATCGCGACGGACCGCTGGGAAAAATCTTTGAGGCGTTTAGCGCCAATGCTACATCGCCAAACGTTGCGATTGTCGGGTTGGGAACAGGTTCAATGCTGTGCTACTCGTTTGCGGGTCAGCATTGGACCCTTTACGAAATCAATCCCGCGGTAATCAACATCGCGCAGACACCCGAGTATTTTACTTACTTGCAAAAATGCGCGGCTGCTTCGACAGAAATAGTGCTCGGCGATGCGCGTCTGCAATTGCAGAATGCGCCGGACCAGCACTTCGGCCTCATTATTCTCGATGCCTTCAATTCCGATGCCGTCCCGATTCACCTCATGACGCGCGAGGCAATCTCGCTTTACACCTCGAAGCTGGCACCCGGGGGGATGCTGGCATTCAACATCTCCAATCGCAGCGTCAAGCTCGATACAGTTCTTGCGGATTTAGCAAAAGGCATCGGCGCGACGTGTTTAAGTCTGGCTGACGGGGAGCAAAACGTTCGTACAGGCAAGGACCCTTCTGAATGGCTGGTGATGGCCCAGCGGTCACCGGCATTCGACATTCTGGCCCAGGATCCACGTTGGCTAGTAGTTCAGGCAGGAAATGGATCGAGCGTCTGGACCGATGATTTTTCAAATATTCTGAGTGCGTTCCGCTGGTACTGAATCTTCTTCGCCCCACTCGCTTTGCACAAAAAGTCGCATATCTGATTCGTTTTCTCTGCGGCCCTCTGTGTATCTTTGCGACCTCTGCGTTGAATTGACGGTTAAACGCAGAGAAAGCTGATACAAAGAGGGCCGCCGAGAAGACTCCCCCCAAACCTCACTTTTTGTGCAAAGCACGCCCTACTTATTAATTTGTTTACTTTTCGATGATCGAGGAAAAATGTTCTTCGCAACCGCTAGAATCGCGAAACGATGAACAGACTGCCACCAATCGCAATCAAGTCTTCGAGCAAAGCAACGTTGAAATCTGGCATACGCAGGGACCTTACTAGCCGAGTGCGGGCTTGATAGCCGGCGAAACAACCAACGATTCCGCCGAGCAGTCCCAGCCCAGCACCGACGAAAGCCGACTGTCCACCGCCAAGGGAAACGCAGGCGCCCGTAAAGCCACCTGTCACGATGCGGGCGATAAGGCCGAGAGGAGCAGTGCGGTTCGGAGTATTCGGCAGCTTATCAACAATCAGTTCTGCGATGGCCAACAGGCTCAGAATTATTACTGCAGGAAGCGAGCCGATGAGAGAAAGTGGCCGCGCAAGTCTGAGCCAACCCAGGTACACGGCCCACGCGACCGCCGCGGGAGGCGTAAGCGAGCGCAACCCCGCGAAGAGTCCAATTAGAAATGCTAATAACAGCGTCATCTGTTATGTCCCAACCTATAAGTGAAACCTACTCAGGATCACGATTATACAGATCTTCAATCCAGAAGACGCTCGTGTGAGTCTATCGATTGGTGACACACTCGAAGGCGAGATGTAATAGGCGGCGACATGTTGCGTGTTTAAAATCTCTCGATTTCTAACATATCTCTTTGACGTGTTGGGCTAACAGAAACTCTTCGCTATGGCAGCCTGCTTCGCACAAAAAGTGAGATTTTGGGGAAAAGTCTGCTCTGCGGTCCTCTGCGTATCTCTGTGATCTCTGCGTTAGATATTTCTCGCGACTATAGTTAACGCAGAGATCACGGAGATACGCAGAGACCGCAGAGCAGAAGCAAATAGTTGCATAAACACTTTTCGTGCAAAGCCACTTTTGACACCCT
>Ga0209486_10000103_pt1 | contig 42262 bp, 38 predicted proteins | sample NCCompost_FD_187518 | JGI IMG/M metagenome (GOLD analysis project Ga0209486, IMG submission 187518) | Agricultural soil microbial communities from Utah to study Nitrogen management - NC Compost (SPAdes) (version 2) | ecosystem: Environmental > Terrestrial > Soil > Agricultural land | place...
GATTTATCTGTAGCTACGTCACAACGGCGTCACAAGGAAATTGATCGGGCCGAGCTTGAATGCCTTTGGGAATCGCGCATGAAAGCGAAATTCTGTTCATTGGACGGCGAATCTGAAGCGATGACTCTTTATGTCGGCACGAAACCGGGCCGCCATGAAATCCGCTCGAAATGACATGCAGGTGGCTTGGGCCGAGCGCGCGCGCGACGAGAAACTGAATCGTGAAGTCGGCAATCAAGTTCTGCCAAACTGCTTTCTCATCAGATTGAGATCGTCTTGCCCTGAATCAGAAATTAGAGTGTCACTCCGGCAGGTTCATTCGCCGCAGCAGATCTGAGAAACGTTGGTCTGAACGAAGACTATCAAGGTTGGGGTCGACCTTCAGGCTCACCATCTGCACGTTGCGTTCCTCACGCGCCTTCTCAAGCCACTCAAACGCTCGATCCTTCTCGCCAAGGGCGACGTAAATTTCCGCAATTGAATACGACATCATTGAATACGCCACCACGTCACGTCGCTTCAGGAATTCGTCAAGTATCTTTACCGCCTCATCTCTTTTACCCCACGATGCGTAGGCATGTCCGATGCGAGCCTTCATGGCTACTTCTGCATATGGATTACCTCCTGAATGGTCAATTACTTTCTGATACTCGACAATGGCCTTCTCATACATCCCTTTTTGCTCGTACGCGACTCCAAGCAGGCTGTGCGCCGGAACAAAGTTTGCATCCATGTCTAACCCTTTCTGGAGTTCTTCGATGGCCTGATCATACCGGCGCGCGAGATATAAGGTTGCTGCTCGGGTCATGCTCACCACGAGTGTAAGAGGATCAAGCTCCTGGGCGCGTTTCGCTTCTCGAATGGCCTCATCGTGCCGGCCCATATTTGCTAAATAGATTGCATACCAGTGATGGGCCATCGCATAGTTTGGGTTCAACTCGATCCCACGCTTGAAATGTCTCTCAGCGCCCGCCCAGTCCCAATCATGTAGCAGGTTAATGAATGCTAGTGAACCGTGAGCTTCGCCCAGGGTGTCATCAACTTCTATCGCCCTCATTATCGCTGCCTTTGCCTCGATTGGTTTCCCAAGATAGTTATAGCAATCTGCTAATCCGGTGTGAGCCAAACCGTAATTTGGGTCTCTTTCAATCGCCTGTCGGAAGTATTCGATCCCTCTCTCTACACCATCTAATGTCAGCTTGTTGAAATGGTAGCGGCCTTTTAGATAAAGCTGATAGGCTTCGGTGTTTTCCGTATGGCGTTTGGCAAGTTGCTTTTTCTCCTCACCACTTAACCTTGGCCGCAACCTCTCGGTTACCTCACGTGAAATCTCCGACTGCACCATCATAGTATCAGCAAGCTTGCGGCTGTACTGCTCGCCCCAAATATGGCTATTGTCTCGCGTATCCATCAACTCAATACTAATTGACAGATCATCGCCACGCTGTATGACCCTGCCCGTCAGCACGGCGTTTACGCCAAGTTCGCGCCCTACCGCCTGCGGTTCAATTTCCCGACCTTTGTAACGGAAGACCGAACTGCGCGCGATTACTTTCAGATTTCCCAACTGCGAAAGGTTGTTGATGACACTCTCTGTGATGCCGTCCGTGAGGTATTCCGTATTGGGATCAGCACTGACATTCACAAAGGGCAAAACCGCTACGGAGTCTATGGCCTTGCTTCGCTCGCTGAGCAAATAAACTCCGGTGGCGACAGCTGCAAGGATCACCAGTGCCAGCGCGGCAAAAGATACGAGGCGGAGAGACGCCCGCGGCTGTCGCATTACCGTTTTAGCTGTGGTCGTTCCCGCCACCCTATCGCGTTGGAGATTCCTGAGGTCGATCAGAAGCTCACCCGCCGATTGGTAGCGCCGCTCACGATCCTTTTCTAAGCACTTGCGAATGATTCGCTCCAGTTCCTCCGAGATGTCGTAGTTAAAGCGTGCGATGGCTTCCGGTTGAGAGTGTGTAATGCGCTCAATCATCTCAACTTTATTTGATCCGAAGAAAGGCAGCCTGCCTGTCGCCATCTCATACATCACCACGCCGAGCGAGAAGATGTCCGTGCGGTGATCAATCTCACGACCGCGCGCTTGCTCCGGACTCATGTACGGCACTGTGCCCAATGCTATTCCGAGGCTTGTTTTCATTTGCGTGGAGATGTCGCTGGCAACCTGTTCGACAGGCTTTGTGATCTTCGCCAGTCCGAAGTCAAGTACCTTCACTTGACCTCGGGGTGTGAACATGATGTTCGATGGTTTGATGTCGCGGTGCGTAACACCTCTCGAGTGAGCCTCCTCAAGCGCGTCAGCGACCCCCATGCCGATTTGTATGATCCGGTCTGTCTCAAGGGGCTGTCTGTTGATTTTGGCATCAAGAGCTTGCCCGTCGACATACTCCATTGCTATGAACGTCGTCCCGTCCGCCTCACCTATTTCGTAGACGTGAGCGACATTTGGATGGGTTAAAGACGCAGCGGCGCGGGCCTCATTTGTGAAGCGTCTGATTCGCTCTCGATCGTGAGCAACGCTAATAGGTAGAATTTTCAGCACCACGGTGCGGTTGAGACGCGTGTCTTGCGCAAGGTAAACCTCGCCCATGCCGCCCTCGCCGAGCTTTTTGAGAATCTGGTAATAAGAGATTGCTTGTTCGATCACTCTGCACCAAGAAGACGCCAAAGTTCGAATTAAACAGGCCGCCCGCTAACGACAACCTCAAACTTATGCTCGAGCTGCAAGGGCCCTAAACAGCCCAACCAATTCTCGTGTTTATGACTTGGGTAACTTAAGTTATGCCGTCCTCTTAATTGCTGGGACGGCCGATCTAATGAAGTGCAGCGATCGTCCGCCGTACTTCAACCCAAATTAGCCGCTGGACCTCATACACACTTTTCGGTTGCCGGTGGCGTATCTCCGGGAAGGCTGGCAGTGTGTCGCGCGATGATTTGCCAGTGGCCGTTGCGTTTTATCCAAACGTTAGTGATGCATAACTGCCGTTTGATCTCCACTCCCTCGAACGATGCCTCCGCGGCCATCCGGTAACTTGAAACAACGATATCTCCGAACGCGCGCACCTTCAGATCGTCCTTGTCATATCGCCCTACGATCGCTTTCTCAGCGGCGTGACGCACCTCTGTCATCACCGCTGGTTTGTCAACACAGATGCCAATCGGCGCCGTGACCATGATGTCATCAGCGTAGATGCGATTCAGAGCTTCAACATCGAGGCGCATCTCGGTCTGGGTGAGTTCTTCTTCCAGTTTCAAAATTTCTTTTTCGACTTCGTTCATGTTCATCTCCTTCAATCAATCCTTATTTTCATCCATACGCCGCTTACGAATGGCATTTCATCGTGAGCCGCGTAGCGGCGCTATGCTCTTAGCTAGCTCACAAAAAAGAACTCTTGGCTCTGATAGGCGCGCGCTGTTCTGTCGCCCATAAATGGGTTTGTATTAAGAGGTTACTTGTCTTTACACCTACGGCGCTTACGCTACTTCGTTCTGTTCAGATAAACCGAAAGCGGTTGCCTCTATCGCAAGCCTTTCCATAGAATCACCGGACAACGACTATGATTCCGCACCATCATCAAGGGAGGTGCGTGACGCAGAAGATATGGCGCCGGCACGCCTCCAGTCCTGCGCGAGTTCGGAAAAGTTTCGGAAAAAGTACGGAAGTGACGCATACGGCAATGTTTTGGGATGCACAAACGTCTTACGAGTTTGGTCCTTTTCGGGTGGATGCGCGTGAACGGCAATTGCTGCGTAATGGCGAGTTGGTGCCGTTGCGGCCCAAGGTTTTCGACGTTCTGCTGATGCTGGTGCAGAACAAGGGCCACATCTTGAGCAAAGACGAGGTGATGAAACAGGTCTGGGCCGATGCCGTGGTTGAAGAAGGAAACATTGCGCGTAATATATCTACTTTGAGGAACGCCCTGGGCGAGCGTCCAGGCGAGCATCAATACATCGAAACCATTCCGTGGCGCGGCTATCGATTTGTCGCAAGCGTAAAAGAAGTGCTCGATCGTCCGGCCGGCGCTGCCGTAGGTTCGATTGCTGTCTTGCCATTCGTGAATGTCAACGCTGATCCAAAAAGCGAGTACCTCTCCGACGGAATCACTGAGAGCCTGATCACGAGTTTGGCGCAGTTGACTAGACTGCGAGTCATTTCGCGTAACTCTGCGTTTCGCTACAAAGGACACGAACCGGACGCACAAACAGTCGGGCGCGAATTGAAAGTGCAGGCGGTGGTGATGGGAAGGGTCGTTGAGTCCCAGGATATGCTGTCCATCAGCGTCGAGCTCGTGGAAACGAGTAGCGACCGTCACATTTGGGGCGCGCAATATATTCGTAAACCCAGCGATCTCGTCTCCACACAAGAGACCATCGCGCGCGAGATCGCAGCGAGGCTTTACCCGCTATCAAGCAGTGATCAACGGGAGCTGCTGTCGCGGCATCACACGGAAGATAACGAAGCTTACCTCTGCTATTTGAATGGCCGTTACCACTTCAACAAGTTGAGCCCGGACGGAGTTCAGAAAGGAATCGCTTACTTTCACCAAGCTATCGAGAAAGATCCAAGCTATGCGCTGGCGTATGCGGCACTAGGTGATTGCCATAACTACCTGGCCCAGCGCGACGAAGCGAAGCAAGCCGTAATGAAGGCCTTGGAGTTGGACGAAACACTCGGTGAGGCACACGCCTCGTTGGGCTTCTATCGATTTCTTTATGACTGGGATTTCTCCGGTGCTGATGAAGAGTTTAAGCGCGCACTGGCCCTCCGTCCCAATTATGCCGAGGCTCATCACTGGTACGCGATCTACCTGGCTAATCTCGGGCATCACGAAGCTGCTGGAGACGAAGCGAGACGGGCAGTCGAACTTGATCCGCTATCTTTGCTGATGAACATGACGCCGGCGTTGAACTTCTACCTAGCGGGCCAATACGATCGGGCGATCGAACAACTCAGTAGAGTGCTCGAAATGGAGCCCAACTTTCTCGCTGCTCGCAGTGTGCTGGGGGCGGTGCTGATACAGAAAAGACTCTACGAGGAAGCGATGGCCGAATATCAAAGAGTGTTAAAGCTTCTGGGAGGCGCGTCAGCCCCACAATCCTCCGTCAAAGCGATCATGGCGTACGCTTATGCGCGGTGGGGGAAGCGAAGCGAGGCTTTGCAGCTACTTGAGGAACTCAATGTGGCGGGTACGGCATCGCCGTATTCGATCGCTGCCGTCTACGCCTCATTGGGCGAGAACGAATCAGCGTTTGACTGGCTTAGCAAGGCTTGCGAACAGCACGACCTTCAATTAGTCAGTGTGAAAGTTGATCCGTTGCTGGACGGCTTACGCTCTGACGCACGCTTTGCGCAACTGGTACAGCGAGTCGGGATACCGTCGTGATCTGGTTAGGACCGACCCACTTGAAAACAGAATGTGGAAGGCTGTGACCGCGTTGCCTAATTTCGGGGAAACGACTAATGTCATCAGTGGTGGCGGCCGCTTTACGTCATTTCCTACCCAACTAGTCGTGGCCTGTAGCAAGAGCTTACTGGGCAATTTGCGTTGCTGTCGGGTGGGTCTTCTGCCTCCGCCACTCAAGCTCTCCCGCGTTTTTGAAGATGACCTCCGCGTTGCACCGCGACGACCACATTGCCTACGGTCATAAAATGATAACAAACGTTAGAGTTATCGAATTTCGGTTCAACGTGATGCGAGGTTTCGGAGTTGCCAACCTGCTCGGCCTCTCCGCCGAAAAACTTCCCGTCGGCGGCAAATTAGACGTGTTTCCCGCACTTGGTAAAAGGAGCATACGCTGGTTGATTGGGATTCTCCGGAAGCCACGTCACAACGGCGTCACAAGCAAAAAGAGGGTTGTTGATCTTGCGGCTGTAAGTAATTGAAAGCGGTGGGTTTATTGGTGGAGCAGAGGGGGATCGAACCCCTGACCTCCGCATTGCGAACGCGGCGCTCTGCCAAACTGAGCTACTGCCCCACGCGGAGTGTCATATTAGGAAGCGTAAGTGATCGTGTCAAGGATGCGAGTTGCTGCGCCGTCGGCGAGGCCGCCCAGATCATCCTGAGGTCAGTTTTGACCGGATAAGCGCGATGATCTCCTCAAGTCGCTCGACATGTTTGCCGCCGCCTTGTGCAAGATCCGGTTTGCCGCCACCCCGGCCGTCGAGCATGGTGCAGGCTTCGCGCATCAATGCGTTCATGTCGCCTGGCGCGTCGGACGAGCGGGCGAAGACGAGGCGTGCGGTGTCGTTGTCGCGGGAACCGAGTAAGGCGATTGTGCGTGGGTTGGCCATGATGGCTTGCGCAAGTTTTTTCAACGACTCTGCATCACGACCCTCAAATACACGCATTACGATTCCACCTGAAGCCGTCGCTAATAACTTCTCAGCCTCGACTTCCGCCACCATTTCTTCAAGCAAACGTATCCGGCGGTGAAGGTCTTTCTGCTCTTCTAATAAATGTGCCGTCAATTGAGGTATGTCGTCGCGGCCGGAGCTGAACAACGCCGCGACTTCGCGTGCACTTCGGTTCGCCTTGCGATAATCAGCAAGCGCGCGCGTGCCCGCCACGAAATCGATTCGCGTCAGACCTTTTGCGCGTTCCCACGATCGCACCACGATCATCCCAACCTCACCCGTGCGATACGCATGCGTACCTCCGCATGGCGTCAAGTCGAACCCGTCGATCTCAATCAACCGCAGTTCGCCTTCGCGCGAAGGTTCCTTGCGTAATGACAATTCGGACGCCTCTTCCGACGTAACATTGCGAATGGTGATCGCCCGGTTTTCCCAGATCACATTGTTCGCCAGCTCGACTGCCCGTTCGATCTTCTCAGTCGTCGGCTCCGACAACTCGAGGTCGATTTCGCACGACGTATCCAACACGCGAAACCCGCGAGTCGGCGCATTGAACAGCGTGACAAACGCTTGCGAGAGAATGTGCTGGCCCGTGTGTTGTTGCATGTGGTCCAACCGTCTGGACCAGTCGACGCGACCTCGAATAATCGCATCGCGCGGAGGCGTTACTCCCTGCACGACGTGAAGCACGCCGCGGTCGCCATCGTCAATGCATTCCACGACGCGCATGCCGTCAAGTGTTCCGGTGTCGCTCGGTTGCCCACCGCCAGTCGGATAGAACGCCGTACGATTTAAAACGATCGCGGTCCAACCGCTGACACGCTCAGTGACATCTACAACACGAGCTTCAAACTCGATCAGGTGTGAGTCCAAATAATAAAGACGTTCGGTTACCGGCATTTTTCTGTAAGATAATCCGCGCATGCCTGCTTGTCCACGCAAATCAATCGTCGCACTGGCGGTGATTGCAATCCTGAGCGCCGCTGTCGGTGCTCAGGAACAAGAGCCACCGCTAAGGTCCATAACTTACAAACTCTCAATGTCGCGACCGACGTCGCACCTGTTCGAGGTCATAGTGACAATTGCCGTGCCCGACGAATCAAGAAACAAACCGCTACAACTTCAAATGGCGAAATGGTCGCCAGGACGTTATGGCGTGTTCGACTTCGCGAAGAACGTCCAGGAGTTCCGCGCCAACGGCCGTGTTACGCGTGTCGACGATCAAACGTGGAGCGTGGATCCAGCGGGATCGAATACCATCACCGTCTCTTACAAAGTCTTCGGAAACGATCTCGATGGCACGTTTTCACAACTCGACGAGCGACACGCGAATTATAACGGCGCGTCGATCTTCATGTACGTGGTGGGCCACAAATCGGATCCGGTAAAACTCACAATCCAACCTCCGTCAGGTTGGAAGATTGTCAACGGTCGCATGGACCATGCGGGCCAAACCGAGTGGAGCTTTCCGAACTGGGACGTCATGGTCGACACCCCCACCGAAATCGCGCCGGATTGGACGCAGGAGACATTTGAAGTCGACGGGAAGAAATATCACGTCGTGGTCCATTCGTTTGGCGCGGAAGGTGGCAAGCGTCCGTCGCTCGTGAAAGACATCGAAAAGATCGTTCGCGCACAAATCGCAATGTGGGGAGCGCCGGAATTTAACGAATACACGTTCCTTCTCCACTACGCTGCCGACGATCGTTCCGGCGACGGAATGGAGCATCTGACGTCGACGCAGATCATCGAGCCTGGCGCGCTCGGCGAACCCGGTATGTACGAGGCTACACTCGGCACGGTTTCCCACGAGTTCTTTCACGTCTGGAACGTGAAACGTCTTCGACCGGAAGAGCTTGGACCATGGGACTTCACGCGATCGTTGCGCACGCGCGGGCTGTGGGTCGCCGAAGGTTTCACAAACTATTACGGCCATCTGATGTTGCGGCGAGCGGGTATCTGGAACGACAAGAAGTTCCTTGAACGAGAAGCACAGACAATCGGGCGCATTGAGAGCGCGCAGGGCAGCAAGTTGATGAGCGCTGAAGAATCGTCCTTGTCGGCACCGTTCATCGACGACGCTCCCCACGCGCAGTTAACCAATCTCCACAACACCACGATCAGCTATTACCCGAAAGGCGAACTCATCGGAATGGTGATGGACCTGCTGGTGCGTGGTCGCACCAAGGGTCGGGCGTCGCTCGACGACGTGATGCGCCGGATGTATGACGAGTTTTATCTGAAGAGTCCGAACAGCAGTTACTACCTGCGCGGGCGAGGTTATCAAACGGAAGATCTCGAGCGAATGGTGTGGCAGGTTTCGGGAAAGGACTTCACAGATTTCTTCAAACGTTACGTGCGCAGCGTTGAAGTGTTGCCGTACGACGAGGCGTTTAGTTACGTGGGTTTGCGATTAGTGAAGACGCAGGCGAAGGAGCCGTTCGACGCCGGGTTGTCGATCGAGTTTGGTTGGGTGGCGATGATCGAGAACGTTCGCAATGGTTCACCGGCGGAAGAGGCCGGACTCAGCGCAGGTGACTGGATTGTTTCACTCGCGGGCCGCGAAGTTACGAGAGATTGGTTGAAGACGCTTGCGCGTCACAAGCCAGGCGACTCAATCCCAATTACCGTAAAACGCGATCGCCGAATGATTAAGACAAGCATAGTTCTAAAAGAAGTTGAGCGGTTTGAGTACCGGATTGAAGAGGACCAAAGTGCAACGCCCGAGCAGAAGGCACTCAGAAACGCCTGGTTAAGAGGAACCCGAAATTAAGGAACGATCACTTCAAGTGAATGAGGTGCGATCTCGAAACGCATCGGCAGCGATCCGATTAACTCGCCATCAATTTGGACCTGCGAGTTACCAAATGCGCGAACCTTATCTGTCTTGATGAACTTCACTGCGGGGTTATCACGCGGCATCCCCGCCCGCATCGCAGACGACAACAGTCGTAAATAACGAAACCGGTTCGACGTCTCGATAATACAGACCTCGAATTCGGGCTCGTCTAGTCGCGCTTCCGGGGTGATCGCAAGATCACCACCATACCGCGGCGCCTTTCCGATAGCCGCAAACGTAGCCGTGTACTCACGTCCATCAATCTCCAACTTAAACGGATGCGGACTCCACGACGCGAGATGACTCAACCCCGAAATCCAGAACGCTCCTTTGCCGATTCGTTTTTTCAACCTCGGTCGCACATGACGCACGATCGAGGCGTCGAGACCGATTCCAGCCATGAGGGCAAAGTGACGACTGACGTTGTTCGTCTCGTCGATCGCGAGACCGAGGTGAATCCGTCGCGAGTTACCACGCGCAGCAATTACTGCTGCTTCCTGTTCGTCCAACGGCAGACCAAGCTCACGCGCAAGCACGTTCGCCGTTCCGCGAGGAATGATTCCCAGACGTGCTTTCGTTCCCGCGACACCCTGAATGACTTCGTTGATGGTCCCGTCACCGCCCGCGACGATGATCTCAGACGATCCATTCCGTGCGGCGCGCGCTGCGATCTGAGTCGCGTCATGCGGCGCTGTCGTCGGTCTCAAATCGACCTCAACACCACGCGATCTTAGAAGAGAAGCGATGTGCTCGATGGGAATACGGCGCGAGTTATAGCGTCCGGTCCTGGGGTTTGAAATTAGCGTTGCCTTGCGTGCTCCCACGGATCTTCACAGTTACTCCAACCGGTAATTTGGCGCCTCTTTCGTGATGATCACGTCGTGAACGTGCGACTCTTTCAAGCCGGCCGACGTGATACGCAGGAAGCGAGTCTGCTCCTGGAATTCGCGGATCGTGTGACAACCTGTGTAACCCATGCCGGATCGGAGTCCGCCTACGAGTTGCGTCACCATGTCAGCGAGCGTTCCTTTATAGGGAACTCGACCCTCGATTCCTTCGGGCACCAGTTTCGACTCACTCGCCGTCATGTCCTGGGCGTACCGATCGCGGGAACCTTCGCGCATGGCGCCGATCGATCCCATTCCCCGGTAGCTCTTGAACGAACGACCCTGAAACAAGATCACTTCGCCAGGCGCCTCTTCTGTTCCGGCAAACAACGATCCAATCATCACCACGTCCGCGCCGGCGGCGATTGCCTTAGCAACATCGCCGGAAAACTTCACGCCGCCGTCGGAAATCACCGGCACCCCTGTGCTGCGTGCTGCCTGAACACAACTTGAAATGGCGGTTATTTGCGGCACCCCCGCGCCCGTCACCACCCGCGTCGTGCAGATCGAACCCGGCCCGATGCCGACTTTGATCGCATCCACTCCTGCGTCAATCAATTCCTGCGCCCCGTCGGTCGTGCCGACATTCCCGGCGATCAGATCTGTTTCCGAATGTCGACGTTTGATATCTCGCACTGCGTTGATGACGCGTGAAGAGTGTCCGTGCGCCGTGTCGATAACCAGACAGTCAACACGAGCTTTTACCAATTCATCAGCGCGTTCCCGATAATCACCAGTTGCGCCGATCGCCGCCGCGACACGTAACCGCCCGAGGTTGTCTTTCGCCGCCGAGGGATACTTGATTGCCTTTTGAATGTCCTTGACGGTGATCAAACCCTTAATGTGCTTGTCCTCATCGACGACGAGCAGTTTTTCGATCCGGTGTTTTTGCAATACCGCTTTCGCCTGATCCAACGTGGTGCCGACAGGAACCGTGACAAGCGGCTGTTTTGTCATCACGTCAGCCACGGGAATGTCGAACCGTGTTTCAAAGCGAAGATCCCGATTGGTAATGATGCCGACGAGGTGTCCGGTTTCATCTACGACCGGCACGCCGCTGATGTGAAATCGCTCCATCACCTGTAGAGCTTCGCGCACGGGTCGATCGGGTCGAATCGTGACCGGATCGACGATCATTCCCGATTCCGATCGTTTAACTTTGTCGACTTCCTCCGCCTGCCGTTCGATGCTGAAATTCTTGTGAATGACGCCGATGCCACCCTGTTGTGCGAGCGCGATCGCAAGCGATGCTTCCGTCACTGTGTCCATTGCGGCCGAGCACAGTGGAATCTGCAAACGGATGTTGCGAGTAAATTGTGTGGCGGTGTCGGTCTCGTGAGGAAGAACGTCAGAACGTGCGGGGATTAATAATACGTCGTCGAAGGTCAAGCCTTCGTAAATATCGGATGTGATCATGTCTGGCTAATAATTCCTGGTTCGTTGCCGTTAGCTCTGAATTGTCTATTGTTGATGAACGCCCATTATACATAGAAGCGTAGTATTCGTGATTCTGTGGGACACGGTTCTCAGCGCGTTTTTGAAACCAGTAAAGCGCCGCGAGTGCGGCGGCGGTCAGCACAGCCAGAATCAGAATCGCCAGGATCACAGTTAATAAAGGAGAACGTGTCGCCGGCGTATCGGTGTAGACCTTGGAATGCATTGGCGTGGTGTTGACGTCGTCGGAGCTGTCGCCGTGCTCGCGCAGATATCGCGTGTAACCTTCAATCGCTTCGCGTTCATCGTAGCCGACGCACTTCGCGTAGGCCTTTATAAAGGAGCGATTAAAAACACCTCCGGGCAGGCGTTTGTAATCGTTCGCTTCGATTGCTTCTAAATAATGGACTGAGATTCTGGTTTGATCGCAGATCTCGCGCAGGCCAATACCGCGCTCCTCGCGAGCGACTCGCAATTGTTCGCCTATGCTTGCTGCCATCTCCAATCGCTCATTCCTGGCGTTGGGTCGGTTGGACTGCCGCTAGTATGTAATGCGTACATACTCCCGCTTTTTCGGCACTATAGCCTGCGCTGCTAAACGGTGTCAAACTTTAGGTTACTTCTCTTGCTTCTTGTCGCTCGCGGTGGTACGTTGAGGCCAATCAATGAACCGGTAACAGTCAGTTTTAATTTCTACAATTACAAAGTGAGGATCAAGAGATGCCCCTGGAAGCACTCGGAATGGTTGAGACCAAAGGATTCGTGGGTGCAGTTGAAGCCGCCGATGCGATGGTCAAAGCAGCGAATGTACAACTGCTCGGCAAAGAATATATCGGAGCAGGTTACGTGACGATCTTCGTGCGTGGCGATGTTGGCGCGGTGAAAGCTGCTACGGACGCAGGCGCGGCAGCAGCCAGGCGTGTCGGCGAGTTGATCAGCGTGCATGTGATCCCGCGTCCGCATGCTGAAGTCGAGCGCGTGCTTCCCGTAAATGGTCGCACCGGTTTGAGCCCCGATGAAACCTCGCTGCAAGGTGGCGGCGCACGCGGGCAGCTCGGTCAGGGAGATCAAGGCCGTTCGCTCGGTGCGGGTACACGCGAGGCCAACAAAGAACGAGCAAGATAGTGCTTTGTTCTTGGTGCTTTGGACTTTGTTCGCTTGTGACGGTGCGATTCAACCCTGAGCCTACGTTAGCGAACAAAGAACAAAGAACGAAGCACTAAGTTCGGAGTTTTATTATGTCAGTAGATAAAGATCTAGTTTCCGTACAGCAGGCGCGCGATCTTGTGGAGGCAGCGCATCGCGCCCAGGCCGAAGTGGCCCAATTCGATCAGGCAAAGATCGATCGTATTTGTGAAGCCATGGCGAAAGCTGCGTTGCGCGAGGCGGCACGGCTGGGAGCAATGGCTGTTGAGGAAACTGGTTTCGGCGTTCCCGATGACAAACGAGAGAAAAACCGGTTCGCAGCCGAAGACGTGTGGAACTACTTTCGCGGACTGCGCACCAAGGGAGTTGTTTCCGAGTCGAAAGACGTAGTCGAGATCGCAAGCCCCCGCGGTGTGGTAGCGGGCATCATACCTTCCACTAATCCAACCTCGACCGCAATTTTCAAGATCCTGATCGCTATCAAGTCGCGTAACGCGGTGGTGCTGTCGCCACACCCATCCGCAGCGAAGTGCATCAACGAAACAGCGCGCGTCATGCGCGAGGCTGGTGTCAAAGAAGGCCTGCCGGCTGATGCAGTCGGTTGCATGACGTCGGCGACGATCGAAGGCACCGAAACGTTGATGAAGCACAAGCAGACAGCAGTGATTCTTGCCACTGGAGGAATCGGCCTCGTCCGCGCTGCGTATTCGTCGGGTAAACCTGCCTTCGGTGTTGGACCAGGCAACGTACCTGTTTGCGTCGAGCGAACTGCCGATGTGGCGAAAGCGGTGCAGGACATTCTGACTGGAAAGTGTTTCGACAACGGAACGATCTGCGCTTCGGAGCAAGCGGTAGTTTGCGATGCGCCAATCGAGCAGGCGGTTCGCGAACAGTTCAAACTCCAGGGCGCGCATTTTCTGTCCGCGGCGGAAGCCGACCAGCTCGCGAAGGTTGTCGCCACTCCGCAACGATCGCTGAATCCAGCGATCGTCGGCAAATCGGTTGAAGTGATTGCAAAGATGGCGGGGTTGACTGTTCCGCCGGGAACGCGGTGTTTGATTGCGAACGTCGCGGGGGTGGGTCGTGACCATCCACTGTCGATGGAAAAGCTCTCGCCGATCCTCGCGTTCTATGTCGTCGACGGTTTGTCAGCCTGCGCGCAAATGAGTCAGCAGATACTCGGTTACGGAGGCATGGGCCATACGGCGGGTATTCACACGCGATCGCGAGAGGCTGCGGTGAAGTTCGGTTCCGAAATGCCCGCGTCGCGCATCACGGTCAACACGCCGACGACGCATGGCGCGATTGGTTTCTCTACGGCGCTGCCGCCATCGATGACGCTTGGTTGTGGGTCATGGGGTGGCAACGTCACGTCTGACAACGTCTCGCCGTTGCATTTGATGGACATTAAGCGAGTTGCTTTTGAAACTCGTCCGGTGAAGAGTGCACGTCCGGCAGTTGGCGTTCAGCCAGCGTTCAGTGCGGCACGACCAACGCAAGCGAGTGAGCCGGCAATTGCGGGGGCCAAGATCGATCGACAGGAGATCGCTGCGATAGTCGATCGCTTCCTGGCAGGCAAGCGTGTTGAAGCGCCCGCACCGTCTGCTTCGCCGTTACCGCAGCCGCAGATCGAACCGGAAGCCGGAAGTATGTACACCGCGCCGGCTCCTCCGCCAGTCGCTGCACCAGTGAATGAGCCGGTAAGCAAGCCGAAGCAAACAGCCTCCACGAACGGCAACAAAGCAGCGGTCGATTTTATCAGCGAGGACGACGTGCGGCGCGCGATCCAGAAGGGTGAAAAGATTTATATAAATGCTAAGACGATAATCACCCCTGCCGCCCGTGACCTCGGTGAACCAGCGGAGGTATTCGCGAAGGTCTAATGTTTCTGGGAAAGGTAGTAGGCACTGTCTGGTCCACCAAGAAGACGCCTGATCTCGAAGGCGTCAGGTTTCTGATCGTCCATCCTTACGATCTCGACAAAGAACCAAACCGAAACATTGTCGTAGTAGCCGATCGACTGGGCGCCGGAACCGGCGAGATGGTCATGTGTGCTTTTGGTAAGGCTGCTCGCACGGCTATCGGAAACCAGGACATGTCGATTGAAGCAGCGGTCGTCGGTATTGTCGATCGAGTGGATATCAACGAGACTCTTTCGGATGAAATGCGTGAAGCAGCGCGCCGCCTCGCGCAGGAGAATGGACGCCCCTAGCTGCTGACATCTGATTACTCATCGCCAACCACAAACCACTGCTCCCAATGGCCAATGAAGATTTGATTTATCGCATCACTCGCGCGGTTTACGAGCGCTTGGGTGCGGGTGCTGATGAACAGATGGTGGAACAGTTGGTCACGGACATTTATCGCGAGGTCAACTCTTCAGGTGCGGCAGTTTCGTCCAGTGGAGCGACTGAGGGATCCGCGGCGCGTTTGATCATCTCCGTCTTTGGGTTGGACCATCCGGGAATCGTCGCCGGTGTTTCGCAGATCCTTGCCGAGGCGAGTTGCAGCATCATCGACATCAATCAAACTGTCGTGCAGGGAAAGTTTGCGATGGTGATCATCGCCGACGCGTCACGCGCACGCGAAAACACGGCCGAACTGAAAGATCGATTACGCCGCGCCGGTGAACAACTCGGCGTGCGCATCTACGCGCAGCGCGAAGACCTGTTTAATGCCATGCATCGGGTTTGAATTGCGAATTGCGGATTTCGAATTGCGAATTTCGTGAAGCAATGAGACTTGCTACAATTCGCAATCCGAAATTCGCAATCCGAAATCTTCTTTATGTCGGAACCTGAAATCGCCCGTCGTTGTGCCGCCTGTGGAGTTTCCGTGCGTAAGTCGGCAGCGTTCTGTCCGCAGTGTGGCAATCCGATCGTAAGATACCAGGCGACAGGTGACGCGCAGACTGCTCCCACTCAGGCCTTGCACACAGTGGCGACGGCCGATGACGAGTCGCCATCGCAACAGGCTTCGCAAACCGCTGCCACTCAAGTGATTCATCCGAGTTCAAATCCGACTCCTGCCGCACTTCACGGAGTTGCCGAAAACGTGCGCGAGCGCGTGGAGAGGATCCGGCACGTCTCCAGCGTGGTTATCGATCAGGCAGCGTACGATCCGAGTCTGCGTTTTCTCCTCGTCGCTGCTGTGTTGTTTCTGCTGTTCGTTGTGCTGGTGATACTCAGCAAAGTGCTCGGGTAGACGATGGAATACACGCAGGCCGAAATTCTTCAAACCGTCGCGATGACCGAGATGGAGCATCTCGACGTGCGCACCGTCACGCTCGGTCTAAACCTGCTCGATTGCAGCAGCGACTCAATCAACACGATTGCTCAGAAGGCCGGCGACAAGATTCGCACGGTTGCGGCGCGACTCGTGCGAACGGTCGACGAGATTGGCGACGAGTTTGGCATCCGCGTCGCGAACAAACGTATTTCCGTCACCCCCCTCGCGTTGCTCACCGAAGGCGCGAAAGGCGATCCGGTTATGTTGGCCCGCGCGATTGACGACGCTGCGGGAACAGTAGGTGTCGATTTTATCGGCGGCTATTCGGCCCTCGTCCAAAAAGGCACGACGCAATCAGAACGACGGTTTCTCGACTCGATCCCGGAAGCACTCTCGAATACAAAACGTTTGTGTTCGTCCGTCAACGCCGCGACTACACGAGCGGGCATCAACATGGACGTCGTGGGCCATATCGGCAGAATAATCAAGGACGCTGCTGAACGAACTCGAGAAGAAGGCGGGCTCGCGTGCGCGAAGTTTGTCTGTTTCGCGAATGCAGTCGAGGACAATCCGTTCATGGCGGGCGCGTTTCACGGCGTCAGTGAAGCGGAAGCGGTAATTAACGTCGGCGTATCCGGACCTGGTGTGGTCCATCACGCAGTCCGTCATGCCGATCGCAATCTGCCACTGCAGGATCTCGCCGAGACGATCAAGAAACTCTCGTTTAAGCTGGCGCGTGCCGGTGAACTCGTCGGTCGCGAAGCGGCGCGACGTTTGGGACTTCCATTTGGCATCATCGATCTCTCGCTCGCGCCGACGCCCGTTCCGGGTGACTCCGTCGCAAACATCATCGAAGCGATGGGTTTTGAACGCGCGGGTGCACATGGGACGACGGCCGCGTTAGCGTTGATTACCGACGCCGTGAAAAAAGGCGGCGCGATGGCCAGCGGATCGGTTGGTGGTATGAGTGGAGCGTTTATTCCAGTATCGGAAGACGCGGGAATGATCGAGGCCGCACAAGTCGGAGCCTTGTCGCTCGCAAAACTGGAAGCATGGACCAGCGTGTGTTCAGTGGGCATCGACATGGTTGCAGTTCCGGGTTCGACATCCGCCGAAACGATCGCCGCGATAATTGCCGACGAGATGGCCGTGGGAGTCATGAACAACAAGACCACCGCGGTGCGAATCATTCCGGTGCCGGGTCGTAACGTCGGCGACATGGTAGATTTTGGTGGTTTATTAGGCAGCGCGCCAATTATGCCGGTCAGTACTTTTTCTTCCGACGTCTTCATTCGTCGCGGAGGCCGCATACCGGCCCCGATTCATTCGCTCCGCAACTGAGTTATATTGATCGATCATTAGTGGAGGACGCTTGTATGCCAGAAGCACTCGGATTGGTTGAATGTCGCGGACTGGTAGCGATGATCGAAGCGGCTGACGCAATGGTTAAAGCCGCAAACGTTCGTCTGGTCGGTTGGGAAAAGATCGACGCAGGCCTGGTCACGGCGATTGTGCGCGGCGACGTCGCTGCGGTCCGTAGCGCGGTCGATGCTGGGGCGGCGGCAGGGAAACGAGTCGGCGAAGTCGTGGCGACGCACGTCATTCCTCAACCGCATTCAGACGTGGACGAGGGCCTTCCCGTTCTGCACACAGGCGAAACGACGCGCAAGAAGATCAGCGGATCGGTGCGGCCAAAGGGATGATGTCATAGCCCAGGGAGGTTAGCGATGGCGCGAACAACCAAAAGGCCCGATTTGCTTGAGAGGTTCTCTTATCAGGCCACGAAGGCTAGCGGAACCTCGTACGCTTTCATCGTCGCGTTGGCAGTGATCGTGATCTGGGCCGTAACTGGACCACTCTTTGGTTTTTCTAACACGTGGCAACTGGTCATCAACACGGGAACTACCATCGTTACTTTTCTAATGGTGTTTCTGATTCAACGGACACAGAACAAAGACGCCGTCGCCATCCATCTAAAATTGAACGAAATCGTGGCGGCGATGGACGGCGCGAGCAACCGCCTCATCGACGTTGAAGATTTAAGCGAAGCCGAGATCGCGGTGTTACGGAATTACTATCTGCAGCTCATTCAACTCGCGAAGAAAGACGAGAACCTCACCGCGACCCACTCGATCGAGGAAGCCACAACAAGTCACGGCAGGAAGTATAAGAAGAAGAAGCCGTAGTCATTTACCATTTTCCATTTGTCATTTCACATTTTTCATTTGAACGCGCGAGAAGTTCCTAAATGGCAAATGACAAACGTCAAATGACAAAAGGAAGATGACTACGGTTTCTTCACGCCCGTAGCCGGCAGTCGCACGGTCGGAGGTTTCGGTCCGCCGGGCCCGCCGTCTCTGCGAGCGAGACGTCCGTTGCGCGTTAACGCGATCCGCTTATCAGAGCCGGAAGGTTGATCGACGGTGACTTTGATGGTGCGAAATGTGCCATCAGACGTTTTGTTTGTAGGATTGTAGGCGATCACGTACTGAGTGCGGAGATCACGAATGATCTCGTTGGCGATCTGCGGCAACTCGGAAAGCGACTCGGGGAAGAATGCGCGCCCACCAGTTTCCGAAGCGAGCCTGTTGATCAGGTTGACGGCTTTTTGTCGCGGGCTCTTGCGAATCAGTCCCGCCTCTTTGTCCAACTCGTTGACAAACCCGATCACGAAGATCTGCACGTCTTCTTCGCGCAGCCTAGCGAAGAGTTGTTCCTGATTATAGTAGCTGTTGCGGTCCTCGCCGTCGGTGATAACGATCAGCGCCCTGCGACGGCGGTCGCTGTCATCCCCCTTTTTATATTCGGCGACGTGCTCGGCCGACAGATAAACGGCATCGACAACTGCTGACTGGCCGCCTTCGGTGTACATATTGTCGAGAGCGTCCGCCAGCGCTTCTTTGCTCGAGGTGAAATCCTGGACGGTTTCAGTGTTATCACGACCGACGAACCGCACAAGAAACGTTTCGTCGCCCGGTCTGTTGGCGTTGATGATCGTCTTGCCCGCTTCAAGCACTGTTGCTAGTTGCGTACGCAGCGAACCCGAAGTATCGACCGCGAGGCCATAACTGATTGGCACTTCCTCGCGAGTGAAGTATTCGATCGGCTGCTTCACACCGTCTTCGAACACCTGGAACTCGTTCTGGGTCACGTTATTGATCGGACGATTGTTGCGATCGATCACGCGAACATGAAGTTGGACCAGGTCGGCGTTGATTCTGAGAATGTCGCCCTCGTCCATCTCGGGTGGCGGAGTTGGCGTGGGCGTCGGTTTGAGTTTAGGTACTGGAGGTGGTTCGCCCAGTGTCGGAGCGGTTCGACCGCCGGGACGTTGAGGTTGCGGGATTGGAGTCGGGCTCGGACTGGCCGCCGGCGTTGCGGGGGCTGTGCTTCGCGGACGATCCTGACCTTCGACATCCGCGCCGAACACGAATATTGCAATAAGTAATGCGAACGTTCCGAGAATCGCGGTACGTCGCACGTTTAAACTACAAACCAATCCGAAACTCCTCATCACACGAAACGCTCCTCGGACCCGGGATCGGGACGGGAGCGTCAATAGAGCGTTTCACACCGACAAGCGGGCGATGCTGGGGCAACCAGCGTCGCATTTATATGCGGACACAAGACGCACACGTAAACAGATGCAGGGGAGTCAATTCCGCGTTGCCGGGCGCTGGCGGATAGACTTAACGGGCTCCCGACGTGGCGTAGTATCCTTCCTTATACCGAGTAAACAGGCGCGGCAAACCACGTGGTGCGGTGACTTTGACCTTAACCCGGTGCCACTTACCGTCGTTAATGAACGTGTCCGGTTTGTAGCCGATGGAGTACTGGTGTCGCAACTCCAGGGCGATTTGTTCAAAGATATCGTCCATTTCAGCGGCCGATCGCGGGAAAAACGCCTTGCCGCCGGACACACCGGATAACTCGTCCAGAATTCCTTGTCCCTCCATGCCGAGAGAACTGCCGGCGTCGCTGCCACTCAAAATCCCGATTGCGTAGAGCGTTACGTCAGATTCTTTCAGAAGCTTCCGGAGCTCGTTGAACGTGTAGCGGGAGTCGTTGTCCTGGCCGTCACTGATCAAAAGAAGGGCGCGTTTGGGGTGTGCACCGCGCTGAACTTTTTCAACCCCGAGATAGCAGGCATCGTAGAGGGCCGTCTGGCTCTTGGTCTCGACGAAGGTCAGCCTGTTGAGAATTGCGTCGCCGTCGCGCGTTCTGTCGTTCAGTAACTGTGCGCGCGAATTGAATGCAATCAGGAAATACTCGTCCGAGTCATGACTGGTTTGGATGAACTTGGCCAGAGCGTCGCGGGCGCGTCTGACTTTGTCGCCGCTCATGGATCCGGAGACGTCGAAGATAACGCCTACCGAAACTGGCGAGTCGTCGTCGCTAAAGTGGGTGATTTCCTGTTGTTGCTTATTGTCGTAGATGGCGAACGCGGATTTGCTCAAACCGGAAACGTAGCGCCCGTAAGTGTCGGTTACCGTGACCGTCAGGGTGATCAGATCGGTATTGGTAACGAGCGTTCGTTCATCGAGTTCCTTGCCGAGCCTTGGACTTGGCTTTGCTGTTGGCGCAGGATCGGCCGGCGCGGCGGTCGTAGCCTTTTCGTCTCCAGGCGTTGGCTTCTTTTGAGTGGGTTCCTGACTGTTTACTATCAGCGTGAACCCAAACGTCACCGCAACTAGCGACAAGGCTGTTGCTGCCAACTTGGTGGCGTAACGAGTCGGAAAATACATGTCACCCCCGGTTACATGCGACTAAATTTTTAACACCGGTCAGGGTCGTAGAAAGGGAACTGTCAACACAGATGCTCGCAAGGGAACGAGTGATGCCCGATACTGACTTCCGGGGCTTGAAAAGTTTGCGGGGAGACGGCCGCGCGCGTTTCATTATCGGTGTTAACACGGCCATTCTAGGACATCCGTGTTCCCTTTGTAAACGGTTAAGGGAACGCGGATTTCAAGTTATTTCTGCGCGCTGACTAGAGAGGTTCCGCTTCGATGATGCTGGTCGGTAGCTCGGTGGGGATCACGCGGAGGAAACGGAGGTCTGCGGCGGCCAGAAGCTTGTCAAACTGCTTCGCGGTCCGTTCTTTTCCAACGGTCATGACGAGCATTTTCAGCTCCAAGAATTTCGAAAAGTCAGGGTCATTACCTTCGGGAACGACGCAATCGATGATGATCACTCGACCGTCTCGCGGCAGCTGGCTGCGGCAGTTCTTGAGGATCCGAATCGCGCTAGCGTCGTCCCAATCGTGGATGATCCACTTCATGATATAGGCGTCGCCACCGGCCGGAACCGACTTGAAAAAATCGCCAGCCATAGTTGCGCACCGGTCTGCGATCCCAGCCGCTTCGAGTGTCGGCCGTACCCCCGCGATTACTTCCTCAGCGTCGAACAAGACGCCAAACGCCCGCGGATTGGCTTTAAGGATCGACGTAATTAACCCACCGTGCCCACAACCCACCTGGACGATCTTATCGAACCGCGAGAAGTCGTAAAGCGATGTGACTTTTTCGTTCAAAACTGCGGTCATTGCACTCATCGCATCGTCGAAGCCCGCAGCGTCCTCAGGGTTTAGTTGAAACGCTGTCACTGATAGATCTCCTTAAAAATTCACCGTCTTTTGTTCCCAGTTAAGAACGCGAGAAGGCGTGAAAAAAAATACCAAGGCAATTGTTTGTCGACGTGCTGCAACTTCCGGCGAAGACCCGCGTGATATACTCCCGGCTCACTCGGAAGTGCTTATTTCCTAACTATGGCTGAGTTTATTTGTCGATTAGGTACGCCGGGAGGCGAGGTGGTGACGCGCACCATCGAGGCTTCAGGGATTCACGAAGCACGAGCGCGCCTCGAACGTGAAGGCTTTCGCGTTTTCAACGTTACCCCACCGAAAACCTCAGGCGTCACAGCGCTTACGGCTCTTGGCCGCGGCGGCGGGCACCCACGCGTCAAAGCCAACGATTTTCTCCTCTTCAACCAACAACTCGCCGCTCTTGTTCGCGCAGGTATTCCGATACTTCAGGCGATCTCGATGCTTCGCAAGCGCGCAGCGTCAGCCAAATTGCGCACGGTGCTGGGTAACGTTGAAGAACAGATTCGCGGCGGCGCCGCGTTGTCGGAGGCTTTCGCGTCTCAGGGTCCAATCTTCCCGCGTATCTACACCGCGTCGATTCTTGCCGGCGAACGATCGGGCGCGCTCGACGAAGTGCTGAGCCGCTATGTCACCTACATGCGACGCAACGTTGCGCTGCGACGAAAGATTCGCGGCGCACTCGCCTATCCGATGTTTCTGTTGTTTGCGTCGGCGTGTATGGTGATTTTCCTGACGATCTATGTCGTGCCTCGAATGTCGGACCTTTTTGCGAACTTTGGTAACGAACTGCCCACGGTAACGCAAATCGTCGTCGGACTCTCGCGCTGGATGCAAACAAACGTGTTCTGGTTTGCGCCCCTCGTCATCGGCGGGTCAATCTTACTTTTTATCTGGTCGCGGACACCTCGCGGCAAACTCCAGATTAGCGCTTTGATTCTAAAGATACCCCTGGCCGGAAGCCTGGCGGTGCAACTGTCCGTTGCCCAGGCGACGCGATCGTTGGCGACGTTGTTAGCCGGCGGTATCACACTCGTCGAATCGTGGGAGATCGCGTCTGAATCAATTACGAATCTGGAACTGCGGCGTCGCAGCGAGTCGATTCTGCCGATGATTCGCGAGGGGCGTTCGTTTACTGAAAGTTTGGAGTCAGCGGGGTGGATGCCGCTGCTGGCGATTGACATGATTGGAATCGGCGAGCGGTCCGGCAGTTTGCGCGAGATGCTCGATGAAGTTGCCGTCTTTTACGACGCCGAATCCGAAGTACGGCTCGAACAGTTGACGACCACGCTTGAGCCTGCGATTCTTGTGGTCATGGGCGGTGTAGTGGTGACGATTCTCCTCGCAATCTACCTGCCGATCATTCAATCGATATCGAGTGGATCAGGAGTCACCGGGGCCCGTTGACGGCCCAGGCAGAACGCGTTTATGGAGCAAAGGTCCGAGAACGAGAACCCCGTCATTAAGCCGGTGGTTTCTCCTGTCGAAAACGTTGATCAGAACGGGGACCATGAGCCGCCTGAGATGAAAGCGGCGAAGGAACTCGCGCGCCGTTATCGTCTGCCGTTCGTCGATCTCCTGCCGCCCGATCGCGAATCGCCAATCGACTATCAACTGTTTGCTGAAGTGCCCGTTGATCTGATGGTCCGGCACCAGTTTGTTCCGCTCAAACGCGACGGCAAGGGATTGCACATCGCGATGGCGGATCCGACCGATCTCGAGCGTCTCGACGAAGTTTCGGGTACGTTGCGCACGCGTGTGATTCCGCACGTTGCGACCGCCGGTGCGGTGGAAGTCGTTTTGCGAAAAAGCGACACGACGCAGCGCGTGTTGCAAGAAGCGGCGTCGGGTTTTCGTATCTCACTTGTTAGAGAAACCGAGCACGGCGAGGAAGTGCTCGATCTTGATCGTCTGGCGACAGACTCCGACATGTCGCCGATCATTAAACTCGTCGACACGATCATCTACAACGCGATGGAATCGCGCGCCTCCGACATCCACATCGAAACGCGCGACACGGAAGTGCAGGTTAAGTACCGCATCGACGGTGCGCTTTACGCGAAAGTCGATCCGATCGATCTCGCCTATCATCAGACGTTGATTTCGCGTATCAAGGTCATGTCCGAGCTCGACATCGCCGAGCGTCGCATCCCGCAGGATGGTCGTTTTCGCGTTCGTTATAAAGGACGCAACGTCGACTTCCGTGTCTCGATCATGCCGACGATTCACGGTGAAGACGCGGTGATTCGTATCCTGGACAAAGAGCAGATCAACGAAGAGTTCCGCAACCTCAATTTACATGTGGTCGGGTTCTCGGATGATGACTTACGCAAGTTTCGTCGTTACATCGCCGAGCCGTACGGCATGGTGCTGGTGACTGGGCCAACCGGTTCGGGTAAGACGACCACGCTCTACGCCGCGCTGAACGAGATCAGAAACGAAGAAGACAAGATCGTCACGATCGAGGACCCGGTTGAGTATCAGTTGCACGGGATCACACAAATACCAGTAAACGAGAAGAAAGGTCTAACATTTGATCGCGGTCTTCGTTCGATACTGCGTCACGACCCCGACAAGATCATGGTCGGCGAGATCCGCGACACGGAAACCGCGCAAATCGCGATTCAGTCAGCGTTGACAGGGCACCTCGTATTCACGACCGTTCACGCCAATAACGTGATCGACGTGATCGGCCGATTCCTGAACATGGGCGTTGAGCCGTATAACTTTGTTTCTTCGCTCAACTGCGTGCTGGCGCAACGACTCATTCGCATGCTATGCCAGTATTGCAAGCGGCCGTATCATCCGAGCGAGGCGGAACTGGCAGAATCAGGTCTTCGGCCAGAAGAACATGCCGGTCGCACCTTTTATATGAATGTCGGTTGCGATGCCTGTAACCACACCGGTTATCGTGGTCGAACTGCTATTCACGAATTGCTGGATTTGTCGGATAATATCCGCGAAATGATTGTAGAGCGACGACCTGGTTCAGAGGTGCGTCGGGCGGCCGAAGCCGAAGGGTTAACAAGCCTGAGAGAGTCGGCCCTGCAAAAGGTTTTCAGCGGCATTTCGACCTTGCACGAGATAAACCGCGTGACCTTTGTTGAAGAGTTGACCGGTACAAAGTAGGGATTTCGCAGTTTTCCCCGCTGTCATTACTCAAAACCCCCCGACTGGATGTAAAAGTAGCTGGCTAAAGGGAACCAAAATTTTGGGTTCGCGTGTAAGGAAATCGGCAGCGCGGATCTTGCATCTTAGCCGTCTCGGTAGCATTATTAGGGTCGCCATTTTAGGGTCGCTGAACTTTCCACCTTCCGGACGAAAAAGTCATGAGAATAAACACAAGAACTCGAACACTAATCTCCTTCGTTCTGGCCGCTTGCTTGCTCTCGCTGCCAATTACGGCGTTTGCCAAAAAGGGCGAGAAGAACTTCAAGCGTGGCATGCAATATGAGAAGGCGCAGCAGTGGGACAAAGCGGCCCAGGAGTTCACCCTTGCGGTGGCTGCTGACCCGTCGAATATGGAGTATCACCTCCACTTCCGGCGCGCGAGTTTCAATGCGTCTCAGACCTACATGCAGCAAGGCCGGTCGTTGTCCGAGCGCGGGGATTTCGTTGGCGCATACAACGCCTTCCGCCAGGCTTACGGCTACGACCCGGTGAACGAGCTCGCTGTGTCAGAGATGGAGCGCATGCTTCGCTTGCAGGCCGTGAAGGAAGGCAGGACCGGGAATGGGAGTGGGAATGGCAACGGGCATGGCAAGAATGGCGAACCCGAGATCGGTAGTGCGACACCCGCGTCAGGAACTGGTGAGACGCAAGACTTCGCACCACCGTCACAGCAACTGCGAATCATTAACTACAACGGCGATCTCAAGACGCTCATTCGCAGTCTTGCCGATCAATTGAGTCTCAACGTTATCTTCGACCGGCAATCGTTCACGCAATCACGGCCAATCGACATCAACCTGAAAGACGTGACTACAGCGCAAGCGCTCGACTACGTCTTCCTTCAGGAAGGATTATTCTTTCAGAAACTCAGCAAGCGAACGATCCTCGTCGCCGATCAAGCGCGTCGCCCACAGTATCAACAACTCGTGCTGCGCACGTTCTACCTATCGAACATGAAACCGAACGACGCGCGCACGTTGGTCCAACAGGCGATTCCCCCATCAGTCGGCCGTCCACAGACGATCGTCGTGCCTGACGAAGCGACTAACAGTTTGACAGTGCGCGACACGGCAGAGAACGTTCGACTCATCGGCGACCTGTTGAAAAGTATCGACAAGGATCGCGCCGAAGTCGTGATGGACGTAAACATCTATGAGGTGTCGAAGAACGACCTGCTCTCGTTCGGTAACCAGATCAACGCGACGCTCGACAACGGTCTCGGCGGATCGCCGGGCTTCTCGGTGTTGACCGACAACGGCGTGCTAAGTTCCGCTGCTCGTGGCGTCAGCTTGGCGAGTCAGGTGGGCGGCGTTCCGACCTCACTGGCCGCGGCACTCGTGATTCCGCCTTCGATCCTGCGTGCGTTCCAAAGCAAGGACAACACCAAGCTGATCGCTTCGACTCAGGTTCACGCTTTCAACGGTGAAGAGTCGACGGCCCGCATCGGACAACGCGTCCCAGTGCAAACCGCTCAGGCTTATCCGTTTGGTGTTCAGACAGGCACACCGCAGCAGAACGTCGGCAATCCGTTTCCGAGCGGGGGGTTCCCCGTTATCAACTATGAGCCGACTGGTCTGACTCTGAAGTTCACGCCGCAAGTGTTTCCGAACCTCGACGTGCAAGTGAAGATGAACATCGAGCAGAAGGACGTGCTCGGTGCGAGCACTCTGACGCCGACGTTTACGGAACGCACGATGACCGGCACGGCCCGCGTTCAGAACAATCGCACGATGATGTTGGCGAGCATTTCGACCAACGTCGAAACGCGCGGCCGTCGCGGAATCGCTTTCATCAGCGGTCTGCCGTTGATCGGCCGTCTCTTCAGTGCACCGACGCGCGACATTCGCCACGTCGACATTGTGATCAGCGTGACACCGCGCGTGCTTCGTGCGCCGAATGTAACTCCGCGTGACGAGGAGATGCGTCCGAGCGGAACGTTGCAGTCGCCGACCACTGGATCGCTGGCCGAAATGATTCGTGAGGCGGATCGCGAAGATCAGATCGCCGCCGCGCGATCGCTGCCGCGACACGCCAACATTCAACTGCCGGATGCACCTTTGGAAGTCGCCAAGGCCATCCAGCCGACGCTGAACGCGCCCAAGCCGATTGTGGACAGCACGACCGCAGCAGCGCCAACTCAAACCGCTACCACAACGACGGCGCCGGCAACGACAACGCAGGTGCAAGTGACACCGCCGGTGCAGGCGCAGAACAACAAGCCGGCAGCGATGGAGGAGCTACCGCCGTTCGTACCGGCTCCGAAGCCGCTTATCAGTGAGAAAGACGCTTCGGCCGTTGCCGCCGTCAATCCGAGTGCCGCTGGTGCTCAGAACGCAGTGCTCACCTCGGCGCCGAAACCTGCGGAAACATCATTCGACACAAAGTTGAGTGCGAAACGTGTTGCGCAACTTAGCTTCCTGCCCGGAGAGGAGTCACTCAAACTGGGCGAGAAGCGTCGTTACGCAATTCAATTAAACTCCGATATTCCGTTAAGTCTCGCATTACTCGCATTGAGGTTTGATCCGAAGGTGGTGAAGGTACACGCCGTTACCGCCGGCACCTTGATTGGTACTTCAACCGATGCGGCACCACTCTTTACACCGTCGATCGATGCGAGTGGCGTGTGCCTGATATCGATCTCTTCGCTCAATGGGAAGATTTCGTTCGGCGGATCGGGGCCATTGATCTTCATCGACGTCGAAGCCATCGGAGCAGGCAACGCCGCGCTCGTGTTCGACAAGGAGAGGTTGCACCTGGTTGCCACTGACGCAAAGGACGTGGTGTCGGAGGTGGTCCAGGGGACCGCAACAGTGAAACAATAAAATGTTGAACGGGTATAGGCAGTACGCAGCCCAACAACGCGGCGACTGGGTGAACAGAGTTAATGCTGGTCGCCGCGTTCCTTTGCGCGCCACGCTCCGGCGAAGAGAGCAAGGCTTTTCGCTGATCGAGTTGGTGATCACCATAACCGTGATGACCATCATGACGCTCGGCGTGATGCCTCTCGTAAAAGTCTCCGTCCAGCGCCAGAAGGAACAACGACTGCGCGACACATTGAGGCAGATCCGCATCGCCATCGATGAGTTTCATCGAGACACGATCGGCATAAACTGCACGGGACAGCTTGGTGGCCAGGGACTGCAAGGAGGCGGGGGACAGGGAGGACCGCAGCAGCCACCCGGCGGTGGCGGCTTCCTCGATCCGCGCAGCAAAGTGGTCATCAGCGACTGCACGATCTTTGGTATCGACAATCCGGACCACTACCCTCCGGATCTGGATACGCTGGTCGAGGGTGTGAATGTGATTCCGCGAGGAGTAGGCGCCGGGCAATTCGGTGGCCAGGGTCTTGGTGGATCGAGACCGATGAGCGAGCAGAGCCAGTTATCGACCAAACTGAAAGTTTACCTGCGGGCCATACCCGTCGACCCGATAACCGGTAAAGCTGAGTGGGACCTACGATCCTCTTACGATCCTGCCGACGCGAATTCCTGGGGCGGTGAAAACGTCTTTGACGTGCGTTCGAAGTCAAAAGAGACAGCATTAAACGGAGAGCAGTACAGTGATTGGTAAGTTTCAAGACAAGGGTTCACGTTCATTCGCGGCGGCAGGCTTTACGTTGCTCGAGCTGATGATCGTGATTGCGATCGTTATCATTCTTGCTTCTATTGCATTGCCGCAGTACCAGCGGACGATCATGCACACGCGCGAGACGGTGTTGCGTGACAACCTCTGGAAAATGCGTTCGCTGATCGACCAGTTCGCGGCCGACAAAGGACGGTTGCCACAGTCGCTCGACGAGATCGTCAGCGAGGGTTACATGCGCGAAGTCCCGGTCGATCCGATGACGGGACAAAAGGATTGGGCGCCGACAATGGGTGAAGATCCGAATTCGCTCGACGGTGGTTCTGGTTTAACTGACATTCACAGCGCTTCTGCCGACACGTCGTCACAGGGTAATACTTACAGCGAATGGTGAGCAGAGGTCTTTGGTCTTAGGTCTTTGGTTATTGTGCTTGGTACTTTGTACTTAGTTTTTCCCGAACGTGCGGATAGGTTTACAGCATAGAGATCAAAACACAGCACAAAGTACAAAGCTCTAAGTACAAAGCACAAAGATCCAAGACCTGAGACCAAAGTCCAAAATGCCTAACGTCGTTTCCAAACTTGTCAATCCCCGCTATCCAGCCACGGCCATCGGCCTCGAGCAGGGAGTCGCCTCCGTGGTCCATCTCGAACGCGTAAAGGACGGCACGTCCCGGCTTCGTCGCGCAGCGACTTTCAACATCGCCGAATCTCTCGTTCGGCCCAGCTTTGACGAACCAAATATCGAAGACCGCGCGCAACTCGCGACCGTGCTGAACGATCTCGCCGGGAGTGCCGGTCTCTTGCGACAGAAACGTTGGTCCTTGAGTTTGCCGGAAGCAACTACGCGCACACTCGTCGTCACGAATGATAGTGGTGCGCAGTCCGGCGCCGAGATGCAGGAAGTATTGAACTGGAAAATCGAACGCGGCTTTGGCGCGCCGCTCGAAGAGCTTTCTGTCTCGAGAGAGAAGATCCAAAAGGATCCGCAGGGACGTGATCGTTACCTTGTCGTCGCGGTAAGGAAAGATGTACTGGCGGAATATGAATCGGTCCTTCATTCGCTCGGATGGCGGACCGGTTTGATTCTGCCGCGTCATCTTGGCGAGGCCCAGTGGCTGGTACGAAACGGCGGCGGCGATTCGCTCTTGTTGAGCGGTTTTGGCCAGGGATTCACCGGCGTGATCTTTCGCGATAAACATCCGCTGATCGTTCGCACGGTAACGTGCGCGCCGGACGAATTTGAAGACGAGTTCTACCGTTTTCTACTCTTTTACCGCGACCGCAGCCTGCCCGAGGGTGTCGAGGCCGGTTCCCGTTTGTCCCGCTTGCTGGTTATGGGCGAGGGAATCACGAGGGAACGCGCGGGCGAGATCGTTAACGAGACAACCGGCGGAGATTTGCGGCCCCTGGAAGCACACGATCTGGGTCTTCAGTTACCCAGCCGCGAATTCAGTTTCGACTCCATCGCGGCGCCTGCCGGATTGGCGACTCTTTCCTGGTAAGTTCCCGCAAAGGCGCAAAGGCGCTAAGAGAATCCTTTCCCAGCCTGTCCGAAAGTCTGCGGACTCTAAACTCGCAAGGACAATTCTCTTAGCGCCTTTGCGCCTTTGCGGGAACCTTGAAACAATACGTGTTACCCGAACGTAACACCCTGGTATCATGAGTGTTGCTGCCTCCTCCGTTTCTACTATTTTTTCCCGCGATCTTGCCTCCGTAGCCGACCGCGATTTAGTCGCAACCGCCGTAAGTGGCCTCGAGGGAAGTTTTGAGGAACTCGTCCGCCGCTATCAGCGTCCGATTTCCGCCTACGTGTACCGGATGGTGGGTAACTATGAGTCGGCACTTGACCTGACGCAGGAAATTTTCATCAAGGTCTACCGCTCGCTCGAACGCTATCGCGCCGAGTTCAAGTTTTCCACCTGGATTTACAAAATTGCTCACAACGCGGCCGTCGATCACCTTCGCCGTACAGCGACTCGCGAACAGTCGCTCTTAGTCGGACCGGAAGGCGATCAGTTTGACTTGCCGATCGAGTCAACGCGGTTGAGTCCTGAACAGGAGAGCGAACAGCGTGAACGGCGAGTCGAAATCGAAACGGTCGTACGCGCTCTGCCATCGAACTATCGCGAACTGATCATCCTCCGTCACTCGCAGGACCTCAGCTACGAAGAGATCGTGGACGTAACCGGGCTGCCGCTTGGCACCGTCAAGAACCGGCTGTTTCGCGCCCGCGAAATGATGCGGCAGCAGTTTGTCGAGAAGGGAATTACCGGAATTTAAATGCCGACCGGCAGTCAAAAAGGAATCTGCGAAAGAGACCTGTGCGTGTCGTACGTTGATGGCGAGCTCGACGCGGATCTGACTTTTCTTTTTGAACAACACCTCGAGGGCTGTGCCGGTTGTCGCGCGGAACTGCAGGCACATCGCCTGTTCGTATGCGAACTCGACGCGGCGATGTCGGACAGCGTTGAGATTTCGGTGCCGGCAGGTTTTTCAAAAATGGTGGCGGCACGCGCAACCACCGACATGCGTGGCGTGCGCACGCGTCCTGAACATCGCAAGGCGTTGGGCATTTGTATGGTCCTCGCGCTCGGCGGTTTTGCTCTGCTGGGGGCGTCGGCACGAGATGCGATATTTGCGATCGGCAGAAACTTTGTCGGCGGGCTAGTTAGCATCGGCGAATTCCTGTCGAGTGTCGTCTACGATGCCGGCGCAACTGTCGCGGTAGTTTTTGGCGTTTTGAGCAGGAAGCTAATCGTCGAAAGCGGGTCGTTGGTTCCACTCCTGGTCTTGCTGGTCGTCGCCATTCTGATTCTCTCGCGCATGATCTCCAACTATCACCGCACTGGCGCAACCGAGTAAGAAGGGTCGCCTGTTGGCAATGGTTACTACTCACGTACAAGCCAACCTTCCAACTCCCGTTCCCCATATCCCTGTCACCCTCAGGAAGTTTGGGATAACACGTCTATTTGCGCTTTTTGTTTGGCTGCTTGTGCTGATGAGCGCTGTGTACGCGCAAACCTCCAGCACTCCAACCGCCGAAGAAAAGGTCGTCCTTGTTAATGAAGTCACCGATAGCACCGTTTTCGGAGTCGGGAGCTCAGTGCGCGTTACCGGCACGGTCAAACAGGGAGCCATGTCGTTCGGCGGCGACGTGATCGTCGAGGGCGTCGTGGAAGGCGACGTCGCCGCCATCGGAGGCAACGTCATTCAGCGTGCAGGGTCGAGAATTGGCGGTGACGTAATTGTATTGGGTGGAACGTACCACGCCGAGGCGTCCGCACAGCGCACTGAAGGTGCTCAGACCATCATGTACGCCGGTTACCAGCAGGAGCTGCGCGACCTGATGCGCGACCCCACTGGTTTACTCAGCCCGCGCTGGTCTCCGACGTTTTTGGGAACGAGATTGCTGGTCGTGCTGTTCTGGTTCATCGTCTCCCTGGCGTTGACGGCAGTAATGCCCGGCACGGTCAGCCGCGGCGTGGCGAGATTGCAGTTGACGAGTTTGCGCGTAGCGACGATCGGTCTAATCGGAGTCGTTGTTCTTTTCGCGAGCGTCGCTTTGACGCTCTGGATCATGCCCGAACCAATTCGAGTTTTGGTTGGTCTGTTGGCGCTGTTGTTGCTGATTGTGGCGAGCGTGTTCGGCCGTGTGATTCTTTATGCTGCTACCGGTCGGTGGCTACAGCGGAAATATGTCACGTTCGGTAAAAACTCCGAAGCCGTGGCGTTATTGCTGGGAACAAGTTTCTGGGTGGTGCTGACCTCACTTCCTTACGTTTGGCCGTTTTTGGCGATGGCCATTTTGATCATTAGTATTGGCCTGGCCCTCACTGCGCGTTATCGGGTTGGCTGGAAATCCGTGTAATCTTTGGATTGAAGAAATCTCCATAAAATCGTATCCGGTGGTGTTTAGAAGAAGGAAGGGACATATGACGAGAGCGCTGGCTTTCACTGCCATATCACTGATTACACTCTCCTTTGCAACCTCAGTCGCTGCTCAGACTGATCCGTCGATTGCCGCCAAACATGCAATTGGCGAGGTGAAAACCATCGACGCGGCGACGAAACAAGTGACGATCAAGACCGATGCGGGTTCTGTGGTGGCCGTTTCTACAACAGAAAAGACCACGTACAAGAAACTCGCGCCCGGGGAAACGACGCTTACGAACGCCACAGACGTTACCTTCGCGGAACTTACGGAAGGCGATCGCATCATGGCGAGAGGAACTGTTTCCGAAGACAAGAAATCAGTGCCGGCGGTTCAGATAATCGTCATGACCAAGGGCGACCTCGCGAAGAAGCAGGAAGCGGAACGACTCGAGTGGCGCCGTCGTGGAATTCTCGGCGTGATCACCGCACTTAAGCCCGACACGAAAGAGATTACGATCAATAACCGTACGATGGCCGGAACACAGTCGGTTGTTATTCCCGTCAGCGATACGACAGAAATGAAACGCTACGCTCCCGATTCAATCAAGTTCGGCGATGCGAAGCCGAGTACTTTCGCCGAGTTGAAGGTTGGCGATCAGTTGCGTGCGCTCGGCGATCGAACCCAAGACCCGCTTCGTTTCAATCCGCAAAAGGTTGTAACTGGAAGTTTCCGCACGGTTGGCGGCGTTGTGACTGCAATTGATCCAGCCACTGGCGAAATCAAGATCAACGAACTCGAGAAGAAGACTCCGTTGACCATCATCATCAAGCAGGACGCCGTGCTGCGACGATTTCCGGCGGATATGGGCGCAATGATGGGTGGCTTCGGTCGTGGCCCGGGTGGACCAGGTGGCGCTCCCGGAGGCGGCCAACCTGCGGCAGGACAAGCGCCGGCTGGGCAGGGTCAACCTGGTGCACGTCCGCAGGGCCAAGGTGCGGCCGGTCAGGGTCCGGGTGGACCGGGTGGTCGTCCGGGTGGTGGATTCAACATCAACGACATGCTTGAGCGGTTGCCGGTTATTTCAGTCGCGGATGTTAAGGTCGGCGACACTATCATCGTTTCCAGTACGCAGGGTGTCGATCCGACCCGACTGACCGCAATTTCGCTGGTCGCGGGCGCCGATACTCTGCTTGCCATGCTTGCGCCGCGTCCGCAAGCGGGACAGGCAACGCCAAATCCCGCCGCCGGCCTCGGCAGTAGCGGTATCACATTCGGCATCGGCTTGCCATAACTCCGAAAACGCCAGGCTTTCGCCTCTACCTGAGTGTCGAAAGCCTGGTTATCCCCAATCCAAGGCTTAGCCTTTTCCCCAAAGGTTTCTGCAATGAATGCTACCCGGCTGCTCCCCCGAAAACTTCTCGTCACCAGTCTGATTATCCTCCTGGCTTCGCTCGTCGTTGCGGCGCAACAGAACAGAGGGACACTGCGCGGTGCGATCACCGACGAACTTGGCGCCGTGATCGTCGGCGCTAACGTTGTCCTAACCGACGCTAATGGAGTACAGAAGAAGACGACGACAAACGCCGAAGGTATTTACACGTTCGCCGGCCTTGCGCTGGGAAAATATGCGCTCACGGCGACTGCGCCGGGCTTTGCACCATCGGAGAGTAAAGAGATCGACGTAACTCCCGGACGCCAGTCTGCTGACGTCACGCTGAGAGTGACGATCGAGGAGAAGGTTACAATTGATCAGACTGCCGTCAGCACAGAAGCAACGGCCAATGCGAATCAAACAGTGATAGCCGGAAAAGATTTGGATGCGTTGCCCGACGATCCAGACGAACTCGCGGCTGCGTTGCAAGCGTTGGCTGGACCATCAGTTGGACCAAACGGTGGTCAGATCTTCATCGACGGATTCACCGGCGGGAACATGCCGTCGAAAGATTCGATTCGCGAGATCCGCATCAACCAAAACCCGTTCGCTGCGGAGAACGATCAGCCATCAGGTCGTATCGATATTCTGACGCGACCCGGAACAGACAAGTTCCGCGGCGGCAGCTCGCTCAATTTCACTGACGAGAGTTTGAACTCGCGTAACCCGTTCGCGATCACTTCCAGCAAGCGAGCGCCGTTTCAGGTACGCCAGTACGACCTGAACCTGAGCGGGCCCGTTGTGAAACAGAAGGCTTCTTTCTTCGTTAACTTCGGACGTCTCGAAACCAACGATAACGAACTGATTCGCGCGACTGTGCTCGACGAGAACCTCAACACGCTGGAAGTCGGTAACGCGTTTCTAACACCTAAACGCAACACGTTCTTCAGTCCGCGCTTTGACTACGCGATCAATACCAATCACACGCTCGTCGCGCGTTACAACTTCAATCGTTTCACGTTCGAGAACCAGGGCGTTGGCGGATTCAACCTGCCAGAACGCGGCTTTAACACAGTCTCGACGAACCACACCATCCAGTTGACGGAAACCGCGATCCTGAACCCAACCACCGTCAACGAAACACGCTTCCAGTTTTCGGCCGGGCGAAACGAAAACACCGGAGATAATTCCATCCCGGCGCTGAATGTCAGTGGCTCGTTCAACTCGGGCGGTTCGCAAATCGGCCAAACGTTCAACGAACGCAAGAGTTGGGAACTTAACAACTTCACCGCCAAACAGTTGGGAACGCACGCGATCAAGTTTGGCGGACGCGTTCGTCATATAAGTCTTGACGATAACAACGAAAACAACTTTGGCGGCACGTGGACGTTCACCGGTGGTTTCGGTTTGACCAGCATCGAGCGTTACCAGTTAACGTTGAGGTTGCAAGAGCAAGGGCTGACGCCCGCGGAGATTCGCGCAGCCAAAGGTGGCGCCGCGTCGTTCAGTATGAACTCCGGAAATCCATTCGCCGATGTGAGCCAAACCGATCTTGGCGTGTTCTTGCAGGACGACTGGCGCGTGCGACCGAACATTACGTTCAGCTACGGTCTGCGTTACGAGGTCCAAACTAATACGGCCAGCCGGTATGACTTTGCGCCACGCGTGGCTGTCGCATGGTCGCCGGGTGCAGCAAACAGCGCCCGACCGCCAAAGATGGTGATTCGCCTCGGCACCGGTTTCTTCTACAACCGTTTCAGCGAAGGTTCGACGCTGACGGTCAATCGCAACAACGGCGTGAACCTGCGGCAAGTCTTCGTGGTAGAAGAAGCGGGAAGACCTGAGCCCCGGACCGTTGCCGAACAGCTGAATCCCAGCGTCGGCGCCACCTATGCGGTCCTGAACCAGTTTAGTCCGACGACCATTCCTAATCTCAGCGGCGTTCCCCTCAACCAGCAGATCGTTTGGGAGAAGGATCCGAATATCCAGAACCCGACAGTGTTTGCGACAGGAATCCAGGTTGAGCGCCAGTTGCCGCGCAACATAACGATGTTTGCGGGCTTCTACAACATTCGAATCGTCCACGTCATACGCGCACGCGACGTGAACGCGCCGTTGCCGGGGACCATCACACAACTGACGCCACTCGGCGTTCGACCCGATCCGACGCGCGGTGATGTCTATCGTTTCGAAGCGAGTGGCCAGTTCAACCAGCGACAGTTCTTCATCGGCTTCAATACCCGGCTCAGCAGGATGTTCCAACTAAACGGTAACTATTCGCTGAGCAAGACGACGAACGACACGGACGGTCAGGGTAGCACGCTGTTCCCGATGAACTCGTATGACACGTCGGGCGAATTTGGCCGCGGTTCATTTGATATTCGTCATCGGTTCACGATCTTCGGCACGATCAATCTGCCGTGGCGGAAGATCGTAGTCAATCCGTTCCTCGTGGCGAACAGTGGTCCACCGTTCAATATCATTACCGGGCAGGATCTGAATTTCGACCGTCAGACGAACGAACGGCCGAGCTTTGCTAGTGCAAATGCACCTTGTGTCCTTCCCATTAGGTGCACGCGTTTTGGAAACTTCAATCTCCAGCCGCTTCCGGGTGAGGAAATTATTCCGCGAAACTTTGGAAAGTCTCCTAGTTCCGTGGTCGTGAATCTGCGGATCGGCCGTATGTTCTCGTTTGGTTCTGTCAACCGCGGCAATGCTGCCGCTGCCCGACCTGCGGCTGGAGGTCCCGGTGGGCCTGGTGGTCCAACGGCGGTAGCGGCTGGCGGCGGCGGACCGAGAGCGGCTGTTGGGCCAGGTGGTCCACAGGGGCCGAGTGGTGCACCGAGCGAGAAGCGATTTAATCTTAACGTCTCGCTTTACATTCAGAATATTTTCAATCATGTGAATCTTGGGACGCCGGTAGGGAACTTGTCCTCGCCGAATTTTGGCGAGTCGCTGAGTCTCAGCACCACCGCTACGCAATTCGGTGGACCGGGCGCCGCGGGAAGCGCCGGAGCCGGAAATCGTCGCATTTATGCGCAGCTTCGCTTGAACTTCTAACGAGAAAGGTTTTTGGGGAAATGAAGACGTTTGTTGTTGCGTTACTTGCAATGTTTCTCTTAGTCGCACCCGTTTGTGCGCAGGAACAGAAATCCGCTGCCGCACCCGCGCACGGTGCAACACCAACGCCGGCCATAACAATCACTGCTGAGAGCACGCCAACCGAACTCGCTCGCGCTGCGTTTCTGGCCTTTGGCGGCGAGAAGTTTCGCAACCTGCAAAATGTCGTGATGCGCGGATCGGTGCAGCTTTATCCGCCGAACAGCGTGCAATCGATTCCTGGATCGTTTTCGCTCGTGACTGCGGGACCGAAATTGCGCATGGAGATTGACGCGCGACCCGCGATCGTCTTCAAGCAGATCTTCGACGGGCAGAATTCTTACAGCTCGATGCCGAACGTTGAGATGCCGCCACTCACGAAGTTTGGTCTGGGTGCGCTGGCTCGGTACGATCAGCCTGGATTTCAGATCACTGCTTTAGCGAACAAGAAGAAGCAGCGCGCGTTTCGGATTGTCGACCCGGACGGTTACACGACCGACTTCTACATCGATCCCACGACCGGGCGAGTAATGAGTTTTCTGCTTTACTTCGGTGGGTTCACGCTTGGAACGGAGCACAGCAAGTTTAAAGAGATCGAAGGCGTGCTGGTGCCGTGGAGTTTCTCGCAGAAGTTCGAGATGCCGATGGGTGCATTCTTTGCGGAGTTCAGCGCAAAGGACGTGAAGATCAATCAACCGCTCGGCGACGATGCGTTTGCGATTCCGCGCTAGTTCTTGACGAGGTGATGCGGAGACGCGGTGACACGGAGATGATCACCGCGTCCCCGCGTCACTTTTCCACGATTGAAAGGTAAGCGGTCCAGGGGCCGATAGCTTCGCGATACTGTTTCGCCATCACTCGGACGATCTGGCGGATGTGGCCGAGATCGTGGACCACCCACGCGGACAGCAACTGGCTCAATGTTACAACGCCGAGTGCCGGATGCGATCCTTGCTTCTGCAATAGCTCCGGAGTCAGGTTCATCTCGTCCAACTGACGAAGACTCTCGCCGCGTAGTTGTTCGAACTGGTTTAGCAACTCGCTTAGCGATTTACCTTGCGACTTCTCATACATCGCAAAGCGATCGAATTTGTCGAAGGGACGTGCTTCGCCTTGTTCGAGAATGATCCGCGCGCGCGGGATCCAATCATTCTCCTCGCCCTCGATCAAATGCCCGATGACGTCATACGGGCTGAACGTTTCCGGGCCTTCATTCGCAAGCACCCAGTCGTTGGGCAGATCGCTGAGCAGCGTATTCAGCGTCGCGGGCGTGCGCCGCAAGACTTCTTTCGCTTTATCCAGTTCGAATTCCATGACACACCTCGACCTTAGGATACTACGCCGACGCTCGTTGACTGAGCGCGCTAGACGCTGGTGATCTCTTTTTCCTTAATCCTAAGCAGTTCGTCGATTTTGGCGATGTAGCCGTCGGTGAGCTTTTGGATTTCCTGCAGCGCGTCGCGTTCGGCGTCTTCAGAGATTGTCTTATCCTTCAGCATCTTCTTGAGACGATCGTTACCATCGCGTCGAGCGTTTCGCGCGGCCGTGCGATGATCTTCCGCGACATCGTGAAGTTGTTTGGCGAGTTGCCTGCGACGTTCCTCCGTGAGCGGCGGAATCGGAACGCGCACGAGCTTACCGTCGTTCGACGGATTGAGTCCAAGATCGGCAGCGCGAATCGCCTTTTCGATCGGCCCGACCTGCGTTTGGTCCCACGGCTGGACCGTCAGCAGTTGCGGCTCTGGCGCATGGACCGACGCCATCTGGTTCAGCGGCGTCGACGTGCCGTAGTAATCAACCAGCACTGAATCCAATATGCTCACGACGGCACGACCGGTGCGGACACCCGCGATCTTGCGCTTGAAGTCTTCAATCACCGCATCCATTCGCATGCGAGTTTCTCTGATAACGTCCTTTTCGCTCATCTTGCCGAACTCCGTTGAAAGAATTGGTTAGCCGACTTTTGTGCCGACGCCTGCCTCACCCATAACCACACGCCTGATGTTTCCCGCTTGCCGCATATTGAAAACGATGATCGGCAACTGGTTGTCCATGCACAACGAGATCGCCGAAGCATCCATCACCTTGAGTTCTTTTTCGAGCACCTGCCGGTAGCTGATCGCGTCGAACAACTCCGCGGTTGCATCAAGCACGGGGTCCGCAGAGTAAACACCGTCAACTTTTGTCGCCTTGAGAATGATGTCGGCCTTGATCTCCAAAGCGCGCAACGCCGCAGCCGAGTCAGTTGTGAAGTACGGATTCCCGGTGCCGGCCGCGAAGATCACGACACGCCCTTTTTCAAGGTGCCTGACGGCGCGACGCCTGATAAAGGACTCCGCCAGTTGCGGGATGTCGACCGCCGAAAGCACTCGCGTATCGACCTGGATCTTCTCAAGCGCGTCTTGCAGTACGACGGCGTTCATCACTGTCGCGAGCATGCCAATGTAGTCAGCCGACGAGCGGTCCATGTTGCCCGCACTCTTCGACACACCGCGAAAGATGTTGCCGCCGCCAACGACGACTGCCACCTGCACACCCATCTGGTGCACAGCTTTCAGTTCCTCGGCGACACTGCGAGCGACGTCGACGTCGATGCCGTAATTCTGCTCGCCCATCAACGCCTCGCCCGAGATCTTCAAGAGCACTCGGCGATAAGCTAAGTTGGATTCTTTCTGAGCGGTAGTCATCGAATTTAGCTGCCGAAATTACCCGGCGAAATTAGCCAACCAGCGACGCGACCTCGCCGCCGAAGTCATCAGCACGACGATCAAGGCCTTCACCCATCTTGTAACGCGTGAATCTGCGAACGGCGATTCGCTCGCCGGTCTTGGCAACTTTCTCAGTCACCAACTCGGCAACCGTTTTCTCCGGAGCCTTCACAAATGGCTGGTCCAGCAGCACCTGCTCTTCGTAGAACTTGTTCAACCGGCCCTCGACGATCTTCTCGATCACCTGGTCGGGCTTGTTCGCATTCTTCGGATCGCCCTTCGCCTGGGCCGTCGCGATCTCGCGCTCTTTATCAAGCACGCTCGCCGGCACTTCTTCCCGCGAAACGTAGCGCGGCTCGGCGGCGGCAATGTGCATCGCAATGTCTTTCACGAGTTGTTGAAATTCATCACCGCGCGCAACGAAATCAGTCTCGCAGTTTAACTCGACTAGCACGCCGACTTTTCCACCCATGTGGATGTACGAACCAACAATGCCTTCCGCCGCGATGCGACCCTCACGCTTTTTCGCCGACGCGAGTCCGCGCGCGCGCAGGATATCGATTGCTTTCTCTTCGTTTCCGTCTGCTTCCCTGAGTGCGTTCTTGCACTCCATCATTCCAGCCCCGGTCTTTTCCCGAAGCTGTTTGACTGCCGTTGCTGTAATTTCCGCCATGATTGCCAATGTCTCCGGACTGATTAATTTGATTCTTCAACGAAAAACGCAGCCGAGCGGAGGGTCCGCTTGAAGGCTGCGCTTACCGATGAGTAAGAATATTGCTTAGCTCGCTGCCACGACTGACTCTGGGCTTTCATCGGGCGCTGCTTCAGCGTTTGCGCCCGGCGTTGTCGTGGATTCGGATTGCGCCTCCCGGCTGTTTACGCCGCCACTATCGGTATCGACACCGTCTGATGCGAACTCGGCTGCAGCGGCTCCCAAGCCACCAGCGCCTGCAGCTTCAGCACCTTCTTCGCCCGTGTCTGTACTGACGACGCCGCCTTCGGTGGCGATCTGATTGCCCTCGACGATCGCATCGGCGATTCGCGAGGCAAACAAGCGAACGGCGCGTAACGCGTCGTCGTTGCCGGGAATCACGTAATCGATTCCTTCGGGGGAACAATTCGTATCGACGACGGCGACGATCGGGATACCGAGTCGATTAGCTTCGGCGACTGCAATCTCTTCCTTCTTAACGTCGATGATGAAAATGGCGTCGGGAAGACGAGACATTCCCTTGATGCCTGACAAGTTTTTGTTCAAGCTCTCGCGTTCGCGGTCGAGCTTGATGCGCTCTTTCTTGGTCAGCTTTTCGTAACGGCCGTCCGTCTGCATGCTTTCGAGATCTTTGAGCCGCTTGATCGACTTCTGGACCGTTTGAAAGTTTGTGAGGAGGCCGCCGAGCCATCGTTGATTGACGAAGTACTGGCCGCACTTCTCCGACTCTTCACGAATCGCGTCCTGGGCCTGGCGTTTGGTGCCGACGAAGAGAACGGTCTTGCCTTTGTCTTCAGCGATGAGGTTGGTGACGAAGCTGATCGCTTCGCGAAACATACGCTGCGTTTTTTGCAGGTCGATGATGTAAATGCCATTGCGCTCACCAAAGATGTATTCCTTCATCTTTGGGTTCCAGCGCCGTACCTGGTGACCGAAGTGAACACCGGCCTCCAGCAGCTCTTTCATGGTTACCGAAACCAAACTGAACTCTCCTTCTCGTTAATTGGTTTAATGTACTCGCCGCAGACTCGACTTCGTCTTTGCGTAAGCAACCAATCGTGCCACGGCAATGGATTGAAAATTCGAATTTCGAAATTCGAATTTCGAAATTACCTTTGTTACCGCTTGGAAAACTGGAAGCGTTTCCGCGCTCCCTTCTGTCCGTACTTCTTGCGTTCCTTGATTCGGGGGTCGCGCGTGATCAGACCGGCATGTTTGAGTGCCGGCCTGAGGTCGGCATTGAATTCGAGCAGCGCGCGAGTAATGCCGTGACGAATGGCGCCGGCCTGTCCGGCTGGACCACCGCCGCTTACGTTAACGACCAAATCAAACTTGTTCGTCGTTTCCGTCAACTGCAACGGTTGACGAATGATCATGCGCAGCGTTTCGTTGGGGAAATAGCGATCGAAAGGTTTGTGATTGACCTTAACTTCACCGCCGCCTGGTCGTAAATAGACCCGCGCGGTTGCCGACTTCCGCCGTCCCGTTCCGTAATACTGAATTTCAGCCACAGTAATCTTTCCTTCTTATCTTTCGGGTCCGTTTACTTTGAATTTGCTTTGTGAGTAAGGTCGAGTGGTTGCGGGCGCTGGGCTGAGTGCGGGTGCTCGGCATCGGCGTAAACCTTAAGCTTCTTCGCCATCGCCTTGCCGAGCTTGTTCTTCGGCAGCATGCCCTTAATGGCCAGCTCGAGGACCCGCTCGGGTTTCTTGGCAATCATCTCCCGTGCGGTGGTCTGTCTTAGACCTCCGGGGTACCGAGTGTGATGGCGATAGAGTTTCTGATCGACCTTGTTTCCCTTCAATACTGCGTTGCGAGCATTGATCACAACGACGTGATCACCGGTGTCGAGAAACGGAGTCCATTCGGGACTGCGTTTGCCCGTCAGGATCGAAGCAACCTCAGAAGCGAGATGGCCCACCGTTTGGCCACTCGCATCAACCACGTACCATTTTCGTCTTCCAGCGAGTTCCTTACCGCTGGGGAAGTATGTCGACATAGTTAACTATCTCTGTTTTCAGCGAATAAAACGCGAACGGCTAGAATACCTTCGGCTCGAAAACGTTGTCAAGCAACGCGGCTTGGCGCAGTGTCGCACGTTCCGTTTAGACTCTGACAGGACCTCCGGCGACCCACACATGGATTTGAAAAATATCGGCGTTCCGCCTTTGAACCCAGACAGGACTTTCGCGGACGACACATTGAAAGGCCCTCGAGCTGAGTGCCCAAGGGCCTTGGTTA
>Ga0209486_10000104_pt1 | contig 42181 bp, 30 predicted proteins | sample NCCompost_FD_187518 | JGI IMG/M metagenome (GOLD analysis project Ga0209486, IMG submission 187518) | Agricultural soil microbial communities from Utah to study Nitrogen management - NC Compost (SPAdes) (version 2) | ecosystem: Environmental > Terrestrial > Soil > Agricultural land | place...
TCAAACGTGCTGAGACTCTGAATATCGCGTGGAAGTTTTATTAACTTGCTCCGTTGCTAAATCAGCACCGAATTAGCGCAGCCTATCATTGTTTTGGTTGACAGACGAAAATCGCGACGCTCTAAATTTGTAGTACGACCGAATCATCCTGGTGAATGCTTGTTATGTGTGTGAATTGTTCAAGAGTTGTCCAAACTGCGGTAAAGCGGTAATACTCTCCGCCTATGTCAACGCAAATATCGTCCGCAGCGCCTGCGGCGGCGTCACGACGCGTGGCCTTGCGCTGCGTGGGGTTGATGAAGAGATTTACGGATGTGACGGCGGTCAATGGAGTCGATCTCGAGGTGTTCGTCGGCGAGTGTTTTGGGCTGCTTGGGCCAAATGGTGCTGGGAAGACGACAACGGTTGAGATACTTGAAGGACTGACCAACCCAGACGGGGGTGCGGTCGAACTGCTGGGCCAGCGGTGGAATGACGGTGACGATCGCGCGCTGCGAGAACGCATCGGCGTCCAATTACAAGAAACGCAGCTCGCTGAAAAGGTGACCGTCGTCGAGACCGTGAGGCTCTTTCGCAGCTTCTATCAACGCGGTCACAGCATCGACGAAGTGATCGGAACAGTCGCACTCGAAGAAAAACGAAACTCACGAGTCGGAAAACTCTCCGGTGGTCAGAAGCAACGACTCGCAGTCGCGTGCGCGCTCGTCAGCGATCCGGAACTTCTGTTTCTGGACGAGCCGACCACCGGGCTCGATCCGCAAGCGCGCCTGTCGCTGTGGGACATCGTCGAAAAATTTCGGACTCGTGGCGGCACGATTCTCCTGACCACTCATTACATGGAAGAAGCGACGCGTCTCTGCGACCGTGTCGCCATAATGGACCACGGAAAGGTAATCGCGCTCGGTACACCCGCGGAACTGATCTCATCACTCGGGGCGGACCAGGTCATCGAGTTCAGCGTCACGAATGCGCTGTCAGACGATGATTTAACAAGTCTTCCGGCGGTCAAAAACCTGCACAAACGAGGCGAGGTGTATGCTCTCACCGTCTCGGAGATCGGCGTCGCGTTGCCTGCGTTGCTTGCTGAAATCAAACAACAGCAGTCGGAAGTCGTTACGCTTACCACGCACCAGGCAACGCTCGAGGATGTGTTTGTCAGTTTGACGGGGAGAATGCTGCGCGATGGCTGAAGCGAATGAAACACTGGTACAAGGGCGCCAACCTGACGTTGAAAAATCAACATCGCTTCATCCGCTGGTCGAGCTGACCGCGATGCGCGTCCGCGAGTTTCTTCGTGAAAAGGAGGCGGTGTTCTGGGTCTTCATCTTTCCCGTGTTGATGACGTTTGCGCTAGGCATAGCCTTTCGCAACACCGCGCCCGATAAAACTCCGGTAGCCATCGAAGCAACGAACCCGGTAAAGGCAAACGAGTTGGCCCAATCGTTGTCTGCTTCACCCGACATCACGCCGATGGTGATGACTGAGAGCGAAGCAGCACAGGCTTTAAGAAGCGGAAAGGTTTCGATCGTCGTCAGCCCGCACGACGACTCTTTCGAATATCGTTTCGATCCAACGCGCCCCGAGAGTCGCACCGCGCGGCTCATGGTTGACGACGCCTTGCAACGTGCTAAAGGTCGCACCGACATAGCAAAGATCAGCGAAGAAAGGGTCACTGAACCAGGTGCCCGTTACGTCGATTTTCTGGTTCCCGGTTTGATCGGAATGAATCTCATGGGCAGTGGCTTGTGGGGGCTGGGATTCACGGTCGTAATCGCGCGCTCGCGCAAAATCCTGAAGCGCTTTGCAGCAACACCGATGCGGCGCTCGCATTACCTGTTCTCATTTATGCTGTCGCGACTTGTGTTTTTGGTGCTCGAGGTGGCGGCAGTCGTCGTCTTCGCGTGGCTGGCGTTTGACTTTACAGTGCGAGGATCATGGCTGAGCGTTACGTTGATCACAATGCTTGGCGGCTTCACTTTTTCCGGCCTGGGATTGCTCGTAGCTGCGCGACCAACGACGATTGAGGGAGTGTCGGGCTTGATGAACTTCATCATGCTGCCGATGTGGCTCTTGTCCGGCACGTTTTTCTCGTCGGAGCGATTTCCCCAAGTGCTGCAACCGTTCATCCAGGCTTTGCCATTGACGGCGCTCAACTCCGCTCTGCGCTCGGTGATGAACGAAGGCGCGGCGCTTACGTCTAACTGGATCCCCATCAGTATCCTGCTTGCCTGGTGTGTATTCAGTTTTATTGTGGCCTTGAAAATCTTCAAGTGGCAGTGACTAACGACAACGTCTTCTCTGTGGCAGTCAGGAAAGTCGCTCTCAACTTCTCGTCAGCCACATTGGCGGCGATCGTTTTTACAATCTCCGAAGCGCGGGCCGATGCCTCCTGCGCACCAGTGACGTCACCGGACGCAGCTTTTGCACGCGCCGCACCGGCATACGTTTTCCACGCAACTAGCGGCGCCGGGTAGTCTTTCAATTCCGCGAGCGCGGCGTTGAAGTGCTCGTCAGCCCCTTTCGGATCACCACTCGCGATCGATATCTCTCCCATCAGCCGATGGGCCACAGCTTTGTATTTATGGACCTCATGGTCCGTCGCCGTCTCCATCAGGCGGTTTACAAACTCACGCGCCTTGTCGAGATCACCCTGAAGCAGCCAGTGCTCAGCCGTGGCGGCTTCCAGGCGGATTTCGTACCGCCAACGAAACCACGCGTCGCGCGCGAAAATGTCGTGAACATCCTTGAACGCGGCATCGGTGCACGCGTGATCGCCGTCGCGAATGCAGTCAATGCTGCGGTTGATGAGTGAATTCGCTTCAGCTTCGAGAACGCGATGCCGACGGGCTATTTCGATGCCGTCGTCGTTATGCCGTCGCGCCGATTCGAAGTCGTGCAACTCACGGTAAATCCAGCCAATGCAGTTCGGCAGGCGCGGGTACCAGAAAAGGTCGCCGTTGCGTTTGGCAATGTCGATTGCCTCGTGCAGCGTCGTGAGCGACGCTGACATCTTGCCCTGATTGCCTTGCGAGAGTCCGATGAAGAAAAGCGACGTCAACATCAGAAACCCGTCGCGCAACTCAGACGCTAACCGCCGACCCTCCGTCGCTTTTTCAACCGCGGCCTCGTATTCCGACTGGAAGAAATGCAGGCACGATCGCCACGTTACTCCGCCCATGAGCGCCGCTTTGTGATTTAAACGGCGCGAGGTCGTGACGACGTCGTCGAGGAAGACCTTGGCCTCTTTAAGTTCTCCGTAACACAGGTGCTTGAGTCCGATCAGAAGAGTCGTTTCGACGCGCAACATTTCGTTGCCGGCTTGTTCGGCGACTTCGAGCGCTTCTTTGGCGCGCGCAGCGCACTCTTCGAGTCGATGCGAGAAGAAAAGAGTCATCGTCAACGCGTTAAGGGCAGCTGACTGAAGCTCCAGCGAACCCATCGTTCGCGCCTGGGCCAACATGTTGGTTAAATCCAGAGCAGCTTGCGCAAAGTTGCTGAGTGCATGATTCACCGTGCCGCGCTTTTGATAAAGCGTCGCGAGTGTTTCCACTTGTGAATCTGCGGGTAGTTTGTCGACCAGCCCAAGCGCCTTCGTATAGTGCTTCTCGGCTTCAGCGTAACCATAAAGTTTTGCCGCGTGGTCGCCGGCGTGAATCAGGTATTCGACGGCTCGCCGGAAATCACGACCCCGCTCGAAGTGCAGCGCAAGCTGTGTAGCCAACTGCGGCGCGCGCTTGCCGTAATGAAGCACCAGTTGTTCACCGGCCTGCTGGTGAAGAGCCACGCGTCTTTTCGGGACCAGATCGCCGTACAGAAAGTTCTGATAAAGCGCATGCGCGAATCGATAACGGGTAGCCAGTGAACCGTCGGGCAACTCTTCCTCGCCAAGCGTTTCGATCAGGCGGTGGGTCTTTTCGATTCGCGAGAGCGACTCTTCGAGATCGATCTCGTCAACGCCAAGAAGTTTCGCGGCGACAGTAGAAAGAAACTCCGTACCTTCAACGCTGGCGTATTGCAACGCGCGACGCTCTTCAGTTGAAAGCGCGTCGATCTTCTTGCTGATCATCGCACGCACACTCTCGGGTGCTTCGAGCTGCATCTCCGAAAGCGGCCGCGCCAACGTCCACACTCCGCTGGTCCGCGAAAAGTCGCCGCGCTCGCCGAGGTATTGAATCAGGTTAGTGGCAAACAGAGGATGGCCTTCGGTCTTGTCATGAACGAGCGACGCCAGTTCCGCCGGAAAATCGTTTGGTACATAGGTCGCGTCCAGATACGCGGCGACGTGTTCGAGACTGAGCGACTTCAAAGCGATCTCATCGCACAGGTTGTGCGCCTGCATCTCGACTTTGTAACTCTTCAACGGATGGCCCGTTCGTTCGAGATCTTCAGGCCGGAACGTGCCGGCAATCATCATTCGTTGCGCGCCGATGCGCTGACACAAGTGACGCAACAGATCGACACTCGATGGATCGGCCCAGTGCAGGTCTTCAAACAACAGCACCACCGGCGAAGTCGTCGATAGCATACCCAGCGCGTCGCCCATTTCGCGCATCATGCGTTCCTTGGTGGCCCCAATCGTTTCCTGCTGTAGCTTTTCGAGTGATCCACTCGAGGCGAATGCCGTCGGCAACTCCATGCACCACGTCGGAGCATACGTTCGCAGGATCGCGGCTATACGTTCGCGCCCCGGACCTTGTAACAACTCGCCCATCGCGTCGAGAAACGGGAGATACGCTTCGCCGGTACCGTACTGTTCGACGCAACGGCCGCGCGCGATGAGCAAGCCGTTTTTTTGCTTGCGTATGCGCCGGAGAAACTCGTCGGACAGCGACGTCTTGCCAATACCCGGCTCGCCGGTAATGAAGACAACACGGCCCGTGCCTTCGATTGCGTTTTTTAGAAAACCTTCGAGCTTGCGCATCTCAGGTTCGCGTCCGACAAACGATGGCGACGATCGATCGATGAGATCCGGATCGTAAACAATCGGAAAACCCGACCATGTTCCACTGAGCGAAGCGCGCAAGCTGCGCAACGCACTCGCCAGTTCACCCGCGGTCGAGTAACGCATCAGTTTGTCTTTCGCGAGGGCACGTTCGAGGATCACGTCAAATTCGCGCGGCAACTCGGGTCGCAGCCTACTCGGCGGCGCCGGATCGATCGTCGCGATCGAGTGCATCACAGTCAACACACTTGGACCACTAAACGCGCGCGTGCGCGTGGCGGCTTCATAAAGCACGCTGCCGAGCGAAAAGATGTCGGTGCGGGCATCGAGTTGCTCGCCACGCGTCTGTTCCGGCGACATGTAACCAGTCGTTCCGAGGACCATGCCCGGTCCCGTGAGATTGGCGGCCAGTGTTTGCGCCTCGCGGTCCACTTCTTCCGAGTTCACACGGAGCATCTTTGCGAGACCGAAGTCAGCGACTTTCGCCACGCCCTTCGGAGTGATCAAAATGTTGGACGGTTTAATGTCGCGGTGAATAAGTCCGATTGAATGTGCGGCGTCGAGTGCTTCGGCGACTTGAATCCCCATGTCGAGCAGGTTTGTTAACGGCAACGCACCGTGGAGCGTCAGGTGGGACGTCAACGTGTCGCCTTCAACAAACTCCATCACGATGAAGTTCAGATCATCTTGTTCTTCGATCGTGTAGATTGTAACGACGTTCGGATGGTTCAAGACGGACGCGGACTGCGCTTCAGCAAGCAAACGGCGGCGCGCCGTCGTATCCAGCGTGGATTGCGTCGATAACAACTTGATCGCAACGTGCCGCCCGAGCCGCATGTCTTCAGCCTTGAAGACCTGGCCCATGCCACCTTCGCCGACTTTGTTGATGATGCGATAGTGCAGTAGCTGTCGTTCCAGGTCCGGGGAACTCATCCAGGCGGCCTCCGCGGGTGGTGTTCTAAGTTGGAGGGGTTATTTATCGCGCCCTTTGTGAATCTCCACGTCCTCTGCATTAACCGACTCTTCCTAAACGCGAAGAACGAAAGAAAACGCCGAGCTCGCCGAGAAGATCCGCAATACAAGGCTATACCCTCCTAGGGTTCGTTGCGGGGGAATCAGGCCGGATAATATAGTGCAAACACGTCGCCAATGCTAACAACTCTCGCTATCGCCAATTACCGTTCCCTGCGCAACGTAATCATTCCGCTTCAAAGGCTGAATCTGATTACCGGACCAAACGGTAGCGGTAAGTCGAACGTTTACCGCGCACTCCGACTGCTGGCGGAAACCGCACAAGGCGGTGTAATTCCATCTCTGGCCCGTGAAGGTGGTTTGCAATCCACCCTATGGGCCGGACCGGAGAACATTGGTAGCTCGGTTAAGCGAGGTCAGAACAAAGTCGAAGGCACCGTGCGAAAAGAACGCACCAACCTCCGGCTCGGCTTTGCGAGCGATGACTTTGGCTACGCGATAGACCTCGGTCTACCGGAACCAAGCCGTTCCGCTTTTGCCCTCGATCCGGAAATCAAAACCGAAACCGTTTGGGCGGGTGCACTACTGCGTCCGGCGGCCCTACTCATCGATCGCCATGGTCCTATGGTGCGTTCGAAAGGCGAAGACGGCGAGTGGCAAGTGCTCGCTTATCAACTCTCGAGCTTCGACAGCATGTTGACGCAATTTGCCGATCCCAAGAACGCGCCCGAGTTGCTCAGACTGCGTGAACAGATCCGATCGTGGCGCTTCTACGATCACTTCCGCACTGACTCGCAGGCTCCGGCACGCCTGCCGCAGATCGGCACGCACACACCGATACTCGCAAACGATGGTGCTGACATGGCCGCCGCGTTGCAAACCATCCAGGAAATTGGCGACGCTGACGCGCTTGCGGATGCTGTCAACGATGCCTTTCCGGGATCATCGATTTCGGTATTGAACACTGAGGGCAGTTTTGAGATCGCGATGCACCAGCACGGACTATTGCGTCCATTGAAAGCTGCTGAACTATCCGACGGCACTCTGCGTTACCTGCTCTGGATCGCCGCCTTACTGACTCCGCGACCGCCGGAGTTGCTGGTATTGAATGAACCGGAAACCAGCTTGCATCCCGATCTTTTGCCTGCGCTGGGACGCTTGATCGCGAGTGCAGCTGAACGGTCACAGGTGCTGGTCGTAACACACGCGGCGCATTTGATCGCGAGTTTGGAAGAACAGCAAGACTGCAATTCGATCACCTTGGAAAAGGACTTTGGCGAGACTAAGATTGTCGGCGCTGAGCGACTCGACATCCCTCTGTGGCGTTGGGCTTCGAGATAAAAACTATGATCACCAGACACTCCCTCTTTCGTTTTACCTTCGTGCATTTCTGGGCTGTTCGCATCGCTGCAAACAGGCAGTGTCGCGCGCCAGAACAGTGTTGCGATCAAGTTGAAACCGTGTGAGCCCCGCGACATTCGTGGGCCAGCGCAATGCGGCACGTTCGAAGTTTTTGAAAACCGCGCCACCGCACGGGAAGAAAGATCAGTCTCAACATCATTGTTCTGCCCGCAACCCTTTGCACAAAAATAGCTAAGAATAGAGAGACCTTGGTCGGGATTCGATTCTGCTCTGCGGTCTCTGCGTATCTCTGTGACCTCTGCGTTAAATATTTCTCGCGACTAGAGTTAACGCAGAGATCACAGAGATACGCAGAGACCGCAGAGCAGAAGAAATAGTTGTAAAAAACACTTTTTGTGCAAAGCCAACGAAGCGAAGGCGAAGCCAAAGGTTTCAAGCTGAACACGTTTCTCGGTGATTATCGTTTGGATCAGCAGCGCGAAGCATGTGCGTTGCGGCCGCGCGCAACCGTCAACGCTGATTACTTCAAGCCAGTCCGTTCAGATGTGCCGTTTTGATACTTACGGGCGAATGGGATCCGGTGACGCCACCCGCGAACGGTGAATTCGTTGCGCGCGCGTTTCCTAATTAGTCTTCAGGTCGTGGTGCCGCATGGGGCACATGGCCTAGGCGGCGCCTGGGTACGGAGTTTGTCGAACGCGGAACGACAAAAGATCTCGATACGTGGTGCGTGAAGAATATCCGGCGTAAAGGTCTTGTGCTGAAATAGTTCCCCCCAACATACCAAACGATGGGTCAGATCCATTTAGCGGTAGATTTGTGACTGTGGCGTAATATTTCTTGACTCGTCTTCATTACGACTCTATTCTCGCGGCCACGCGAAACACGTCTGAAGATCTCCCCTTGTCGAGGCTTGGTGTTTTCAACGACAGCAACCTCCACGCGTCTCATCAGTTAATGAAGGAGCCCGCAATGTCACGTCTTAAACTGCTTAGCCTGATCCTGGTCTTACTCGCTTTCGCCGGATGTCAGGTCGAACCAAACAAAACGGCACCGGTGTCATCGAACTCCGGAAATGCCACCAGCGACGGAAAGATCGCTTTAACCACTGCGTCTGAAGAGGCGCGCAAAGAGTTCCTTGCCGGACGCGATCTATCCGAGAAACTCCGCATCACCGACTCGATTCAACACTATGATAAAGCCATAGCGCTCGATCCGAACTTTGCGCTGGCCCACTTGAATCGCGCGAACGCTTCACCTACTGCCAAAGAATTTTTCGATCATCTGAAACATGCCGTTACTCATGCTGATAAAGCTTCAGACGGCGAACGCATGTTGATCCAGGCTGCCGAAGCAGGCGCGAATGGAAACCCGGCGAAACAGAAAGAGATTCTGGACAAACTCGTAGCCGCGTATCCAAACGACGAACGCGCCCACTTCACTATCGGCGGCTATTACTTCGGACAACAGAACTTCGCTCAGGCCATCACTCACTACAAGAAAGCCACCGAGTTGGCGCCGACCTACTCGACCGCCTTCAATATTCTCGGTTACGCGTATCGTCAGAACGAGCAGTATGCCGATGCTGAAACGGCGTTCAAGAAGTACATTGAACTCATTCCCAACGATCCGAACCCTTACGATTCATATGCCGAACTGCTGCTAAAGACCGGCAGGTTCGATGAAGCGATCACGCAGTACAACAAAGCGTTGGCCATCGAACCAAACTTCCTTAATTCTTACTTCGGCATCGCCGCCGCACTGACTTACCAAGGCAAGGGTACTGAAGCTGCGGCAGAGTTGCAGAAGATTACCGCCAAAGCCCGAAACGACGGCGAACGCCGCACGGCGCTGTTCGGCCAGATGGTGGTTGCGGCTGATGGAGGGAAGTTGGACCAGGCGCTTGCCGAAGTCGAAAAGCAGTATGCATTGGGACAGAAGACCAACGACCTACCTGCGATGGCCGGCGATCTGCAATTGAAAGGAAATATCCTGCTCGAAATGGGCCGTTACGACGATGCGAAAAAAGCGTACGAGGAAGCACTTCGCATGACGACGAGCGACGCGAGCCTATCACAGGAACTTAAAGACAACGCCGCGCTGTTTCACCATTACAACCTTGCACGCGTGGCTATCGGAAAGAAAGATTTCGCAACCGCGAAGACAGAAACTGACACCTTCAAACGCGGCGCCGAGGCTGCGAAGAACCAAAATCAGATCAAACAGGCGCACGAACTGGCAGGCATGACGGCGCTGGCGGAAAAGAACTACGACCAGGCAATCGCCGAACTGCTCCAGTCAAACCAGCAGAACCCAAACAATCTGTACCTATTGGGTGAGGCGTATCAGGGAAAGGGAGACGACGCCAAGGCCAAAGAAACATTTACGAAGGCAGCCAAATTCAACTCGCTGCCGCAACTGAACTATGCGTTTGTTCGTGCTAAAGCTGAGAAGGCGATTGCGAGCTAAGGGACAGATCGTCCGTAGTCAGTTGTCCGTAGTCAGTTGTTGGTTGCAACTGACACGGACGACTGACTACTGACAACTGACCTTGTTGTTTTAGTTAATCAATTGAAAACCCAGAATTCCTTCGAGGATTGCTCCAAGGATGCTGGCGCCGCCGTTTGAGTAACGTCCGTATTGCGAGCGGCTGTAGTAACCGTCCTCGTAACCGCGGCGAAAACCCTCACGGAAGTAGTGCTGGTATTCGCTCAGGTCGACGTAGTAACCGTCGTAGCCGTAGCTCGCGTCCTGATAACCGTAAGCTTCCTGAGGATTGAAGCCCCAACCGTCCTGCCTGTCGGCCTGACCTGCCTCAAAGCCTTCGCGGTAACCATCGTTAATCGCGCGTCGCAACATGTCCGCGCCATACTGGTTGGCGTAGTAATAGTTGCTGCCGCGTTGATAGCGATAGTTATACGGTCCGTAGTCGTTGTAACGCCACTGTTGCAAGCGCAACTGATCGCGTCTCAGCCGTTCAAGATAGCGCTGTTGATAACGCAACTGCGAGTTGCGTCGTTGTTGTTCGAGCAATCGCTGACGCTGCGCGGCGTAACTCTGACGGCGCTGCCACTCCTGACGATATCGCGATTGGCGCTGCTCCTGTTCGAAGCGCCAGTTACGATTACGCCCGTCGTTGCGGTCGCGATCGAATCGCCCGTCGTTATTGCGATCGGCGCGCCCGTTTCGGTCGCGACTAGATCGTCCATCGTTGTTGCGATCGAATCGTCCGTTGTTATTGCGATCACGATCGCGGTCCGATTGTCGTTGCCGCAATTGTTCCTGCTGTTGACGCTGGATCTCCTGTTGACGCTGGATCTGCTGTTGACGCTGGGTCTGCTGCTGGCGCTGCTGCTGCCAACGGTCTTCGCGTTCGCGGGATTGCTGGACCTGCTGTTGCCGCTGTTGTTCCCAACGTTGCTGTTGCTCGCGCGAGCGTTGTATCTGTTCCTGGCTGCGATTCTGTTGTTCCCAACGCTCTTGCCTTTCACGCGAACGATCGACCTGCTGCTGTCGCTGTTGTTCCCAACGCTGCTGGCGTTCGGCGCTGTTCTGCTGTTGGTCCTGACGGCGCTGTTCGTTACGCTGCTGCTGCTGAACTTGTTGATCGTTCCTGCGGCTTGCTCGTTCGTTGCTGCGCGTTTCGCGCTCCTGCTGCCGCTGCTCACGCCCGGCCTGGTTTTCCGTCCTTCGCTCTTCTCCGCGGCCGCGTCGGCCCTGAGCATTCGCGAAATCACTTGCGCCAACCAGCAAGACGGTTACCGCAAGAGACAACCCGATCTGTTTTAGATATCTCACTTCTTTCGTTTCCTTTCAGTACTGACAAGCGGAGAGAGGTCGACACTTACACTCTTCGGCAACTGGCGTTCCATCATCCGCCGCCACGGAAATGCAAGAAAACCGCCAGAATCCGTGTATTTCTACGAGACGAAATGCGTGCACCAACTTACGATATGGGTTAAGAATGAGCCTCAAACCCAACGTTTCCCACTTGGCATGGTCCTTGCCAAACTTCCAGTGAACCAAAAACTGTAGGGGGCAGGTATGAAGAATCTAAAAGTGTGGCCGCACCTAACCATCATTGCGATCCTAGTCGCGGTGGTGGCCGGTGTCGGCGTAGCCTGGTGGATGAAACGTGAACCAACGGCAGCCGCTAAAGAAGTGCCGTACGCGGCGCGCATTCAGCGTGTCGATGGCGATGTCGCGCTGAGCAATACGCAAGATACGAATGCAGCGAACGCGGCTAGCGAGCAATGGATTGCCGCCACAGCGAACCAACCGTTTTCTGTCGGCGATCGGATTTACACGCGCGACAATTCGCGCGCGAGTCTCGCCTTTACCGGACGCAACTTTGCGCGTCTTAATCCAAACACTTCGCTTGACGTTCTGACGTTGAGCGAGCAACGCACGCAGTTGGCACTGCGCGATGGTTCGGCGGTGTTTGACGTTGGTTACCTGGATGACGGGGACCTGTTTGAAGTGGCCACTCCGTACGGCGCGGTCGATTTCGAGCAACCCGGTCTTTACAACGTCGGCATCGACAACGGACGGGTGCTCGTTTCCGTGTTGAGCGGGCTGGCACAGGTGGTTGGGCTCGGCGGCAGCGGACAGATCAGTAAAGGTGAAATGCTGACACTGATCGGTCAAACCGCAGCCGACGTCGTGCTGTCGCAGATCGACGGGCGCGATGCGGGATACCTGGTCGACGACTATTACGGCTATCAGTATCCGCAGTATTACGACGGCCGCTACCGTGATTACAACGTCTACTCGAACGATCCTTATTACTTCGATCCATATCGACGAAACGTCAGCTACCAGTATGTGAATTCATACGTCCCCGGCTTGTATGACCTCGACTACTACGGCGATTGGCACAACGTGAGTGGCTATGGCCATTCTTGGGCCCCGCGCGTCGACGCGGGCTGGGCGCCGTACCAGGACGGTTATTGGATGACGGACTATCCGTATGGTCCAACGTGGGTTTCACATGAACCGTGGGGGTATGCGCCGTATCACTACGGTCGCTGGGCGTTTGTGGGCGACCGCTGGTACTGGGTACCTGACAACCTCAACGTCAGACCGACCTATTCACCTGCGATGGTCGCGTTTGTTCCGTTCGATAATAACGAAATCGGATGGGTCGCGCTTGGACCAGGCGACACGTACGTGCCGCATTATTACAACGCCGGTTGGCAGCCGTATTACCTGACCAACGACAATCTGTATACGCGTGTCGTAAATCTCGACGTGCCGGGCGCGGTTATGGTCGTGCCGGTTGACGACTTCACACGCGGATTCGATTGGCGCAGAGCGAGGAGAGCTGATCGCAACCTGTTGGCTGGAGTGAATCCGGTCCTGGATCCGTTGTTGTTCACGCCGCTGCGTAATGCGGTTGTTAATTCAGCATGGGGTCGGGGCAAGAAGGACATTCCGCCGGGTATTGCCAAGAAGTTGGACGACACGGCGGTGGTTACAAGCATCGCTCCGGTGGGCACAACGTTCCGGCCTGAATTGCGACGATCGCTTCGTGTCGAGACAGTGTCTGATCGAGGCAAGGGTCAGAAGTTCAACGTGAAGGACGAACGCGGACGTGGAAATGCCGAGAGGTCGAACGGTCGATCCTCGCAATCCGAGGAGAGACCTGCACAACCTGAGCAGCGCCCCGTGGAAACCAACCGCGGTCAGGAGAGAAAACAAGCCGCAAGTGAGCGGCAAGTAGTCGAACAGCCGCGGGTGAATCGTGGTCAGGAACGACGGCAGACCGCGCCACAGCGACAACCTGCCGAACAACCGCGTGTGAACCGTGGTCAGGAAAGACGACAGGCCGCACCGCAGCGACAACCTGCGCCACAACGGCAAGTTGTGCAACAGCCGAATCGTGGTCAGGAACGACGTCAGGCGCCGCAAGCCGAGCGTCCGGCGAGACAGCAACAACAGCAGCAACCGAGAGGTGAACGCGTCGCTCAGCCACAACCGAAGGCCCAGCCTAAGGCGGAGAGACCTCAGCCTCAGCCGAAAGCCAAGGCCCCCGCACAGGGGCAAGGTGCTGGTAAGGCCAAAGGCAAAAAACCGTAACCTCGTTGGGAACACGGATTGGACTAATATCTAATCCGTGTTCCCAATTTTTCTTCCTCAACTCACCTCATCTGTGATAAAAATTCGCGCACTTCTCCACTATTCGCTCTTTATATCCTTTAGGTCCGACATTCCCATCAGAAAGGCGGGTTCCCCCTGTGCAATCCAACAGACGTGCGTTTCTCGGCGGCGTCAGCGCCGCTACTCTCGCCGCCGGCGTCATCGGCGTCGAGCCCCTACTTAAAAACGAAAGCTCGCAAGTTCAGGCTGCCACCGGCTCCAATCAACGCGCCAATCAGTGCGCCAAGTTAAGGCGTGACGCCGCAACCGCCGGTCTTCAGGCCTCACCGCAAAACCTCCAGCACCCCGACAACAACGACGAAGGTCTCTATCCAAACAAACTCGGCAGTTATACAAAAGGACTACCACACAACGACGACGGCACAGTTGTCGCCAGCGCCTATGCCGCACTCTTGCAAGCGATTGACAGCGGACGCCCCGCCGACTTCGACGCGATTCCACTCGGCGGCAGTGTCGGACTAACCAATCCGCAAGCGGGTCTTGCGTTTGATTTGGAAGGCCCTGACTCACACGCGCTGGCTCAACCACCGGCGCCGGCTTTCGCGAGCCGCACACAAGCCGCGGAGGTCTCGGAAAATTACTGGATGGCGCTCCTTCGCGATGTCCCCTATTCGCAGTACTCTGGAAACGCTATCGCCAATGCGGCTGCCACGGATCTCACGTTGTATGGCAACGATTTCAACGCACCGAAGAACGGTGGCGCTGTCACAACATCCACACTCTTTCGCGGCCTTACACCCGGCGATCTGCTTGGACCATACCTCTCACAGTTCTTCTATCAGGATTGCAACTTTGGCGCGAACAAGATCGAACAGAAGATCACGACCACTGTTCCCGGCATCAACTACATGACCGACTTCAACACGTGGCTCGCGGTTCAACGCGGCGTCGGTCAACCGCCGGACGTGTTTGATCCAGTGCAGCGTTACATGCGCAACGGTCGCGACATCGGACAGTGGGTACATATCGACGTTTTGTTCCAGGCCTACTTCCAAGCCTTTCTCATTCTCGCCGTGGCGGGCGCCCCTTTTGACGATGGCAATCCTTACAACAACAATCCCAGCCAAATCGGCTTTGGCACTTTCGGTGGTCCACACATCGCAACGCTGTTATGCGAAGTGTCCACCCGCGCTTTAAAAGCGGTTTGGTTTCAGAAGTGGTTCGTGCATCGGCGCTTGCGTCCTGAAGTACAGGCTGAACGAGTGCATCGAACGCTCTTTGACGGCGCGAACTATCCAGTGCATCCGGAGATCCTTAATTCATTCTCCGATAACAACCGTCTTAAAGGGTTCATGCCGGCTGGTAACGCACTACTGCCGATGGCGTTTCCGGAAGGATCACCAACGCATCCCGCCTATGGGGCAGGACACGCCACCGTTGCCGGCGCGTGCGTCACGATTCTAAAAGCGTGGTTCAACGAGGCCACGCGGCTGGTAGACATTGGCCTCGATCCCGTGCAACCGACCGATGACGGGTTGAGCCTCGTTCCCTACGTGGGTGCAGATGCAAGCGATCTCACAGTTGGCGGCGAGCTGAACAAGATTGCCGCGAACGTTGCGCTGGGGAGAAATACTGCCGGCGTTCACTGGCGTTCAGATGCGAACGAGTCGCTAAAGCTCGGCGAGCAGATCGCGATAGGGATTCTGCGAGACCAGCGGGCTTGTTACAACGAGGTGTTCAATGGATTCAGTTTGACGAAGTTTGATGGCACGACCGTGACGGTCTAACAGTCTTACAACCTTTGTCAAAGCTGGGTGCAGCAACTGTTTTGACTTCTGCATCTCTCTGTCATCTGCGTTGAATGAGTCGTATCGTTTGGTACGCAACAAGTTACGGTCTGACTCGGATTTCAACGACAGCAACTCCACCGGGCGCGACTAACACGGATAGAGGACCAGTGGGGTAAACATGATCGTTTATCCAGTTGGTGGCGCCCGAAATTCGCCCGTTACGTAAGCCGAGAGTTACCTTGACGTGTGAGCGACCGCTGCGATCGACCGCCGCGAGACCCTGCTGCGGTTTGAACACGCCGTTGTTATTAATCAGCGTCACCACCCAACCGTTTGCAGTGCGATTGATCAAGTATTCAACGTCGCCCGAAACCTTAACCGGAGTCGCTTCGGCGAAAAGATGCGCTAGCATGTGCGCCGCAAACGGCGTCAGTCGTTCATCAACGCCGAGCAGGTCGGCCACTGATGAAAAGATCACTCTTCCCTTTCCAACTTTATTCACCGTCACCAACGGATCACCGTTCGGCGCCGCAATTAAAGCTGTCGCCCCCTTGAGCTCGACCTTCTCGAAACGAAACATCTGTCCAGTCAGATCCTCTGGTACTTCACCGCTCGCAAGACACCGCGCGCCATCAGCCTCGCTCACGTCATTTGTCAATCGAACCCCTAGCAAGTGCGCGGGCACGCCTTTGATTTGCGCGGCGTTGAGCACGACTGTCCCGCCGTTACGAACGTAATCAGATAGTTTCTGTATCCACTCTGCTGACCATTCGATCCTTCCACCGACCACCACCGCGCGATACGCACTAAGCGTCGACTTCGCCCCATCGGTCGCTGTCAACACATCGAAAATGTCACCAAAAACGCCTGACACAAACGCCTGCTTGTCAGCAGTCGCAGGCTCTCCCTCGACTACGAGCGCGGGATAATACGCTGCTCCAAACAACTCACGCAGCGCCCGATCGCCGCGATCGATCTGCGAAACTTCAAACGGCCACTGCGGGTAATCCGTCATCTCAAACCCGTGCGCCGGATCAAGCAAAAACGCGACCGGCGTGTACGGCGTCCCGCGATCCGGATGCTTCTCGGCAAAGCTAATAAACTCGTCCGTAATTCGACCCAGAGGATTCAGTTGAAACGGATGATCGCCCGGTCCGGGCTTGAAAAACTGATCGTGGCCCTGCTCGAGATAGATCGCCGACGCGCCCGACATGTAATAGAGAAAATAGTTCTTGCGATACCACGACATCGATGGACCCATCGTTGCCCCGTATCGCGAATGATAGAAGTGGTCCGGACCCGCGAAGTTTTGTGCGCGCGTGAACGTCGTTGCGGTGTCGCCGAAGTTCGGCGCGTGATAGTAAACAAATGCACCGCCAAACTGCCGCACTGCTCCGCGTGTGAAAGCGATGCGCATCCCGGTCATCGGCATAACGGCAGCTGTTTCCATCCCAAGCATCTTGACGCCCCAGTTCGTCAGCGCATGAGCAAACGAGATGCTCGACGTTGACTGCGCGGGAATCAGTTTGTCCCACATGGGACCGGTCTCAGTATGAAACATCTCGCGCCATTTGCGCGAAAGCGCCTGCGAGTAAAAATCCTGGTGCGCGTCGAGTAGTTGCCGGCGCGTCATCGACGGCGAGATCTTCAGCTCCGCCGGCGCGGAATCCCACACGTACCCAACGCTCTCACCTGATATCCAACCGATAAACTGTTCCTTGAGCTCTCCGTTAAGCAGTTGCCACGCTGCCTTTCCCTGCTCTCCATTCATTATGGCGGTGCCGTAATTGATCAGAATTGCAAACGGAACTTTCGTTTCGCGGAGGTAACGGAGAAAGGTACTTCCCTCCTTCAGGTATTCGGGAATGTTGTTGATGTAAATGACCGGAACGACAAGTTTCGACTGAAACAGCGGCACATCGCGCGCGCCTTTGTACTTGGCGACAAACTCCTCGATCGGTTCGGCGTTGAACGGATAAAGCGGTCGCTCTTCAGCGGGTTTTTCCAGCAACGGCCAGAACTCTTTCGCGATGTTCCACGGCATGAGGAAATCGCGTCCGGCGACTTTCGGACGCAACCATGAATCCGGAACAGTTAGCGCCGCATCGCCGGTGAGCCACGAAGCGAGTGGCGTGCGCGCCTCGGACCACCTGCGCATATAACGTTGCGCTGCAAAGTCCGGTTTCTCACGACCTTCCGGCACGTAGTGGAAGTCGCTGGTGAGCACAAAGCAGTCGATGTGTCTGCGCGCGGTGGCGGCTTTCTCAACGTTAATAGAAAGACGAGCCGGTCCTTTCTTCAACGTCATGTCGACAAAGTTCCAGGTGAAAGCCCAACCCCAGTACAAACTGGTTTCATCATTCGCATCGACGATGTCGCCTTCACCAAACTCTCGCAGAAACGTCTGCCGGCCATTTTGCGCGATGGTGACCGTGAAGTACTCGTCTTTCCTGGCCCAATCAGCGAAACGAACCCAGAACCTGTATTCGCCGGCGCGTGGGATTTCAAGATCCTGATAGATTGCTGCCTTCGTTTCGTCAGCACTGGCCGCTGCTGAGTTCCACTCACTCTCCCCACCCTGAGTCCACTCCGCGGACACGCCTGGACCATTCATTCCCCACCCCGGCGCCTTTGCGCGCGGCAGGTTCAGATATGACGGATTGAGCGTTGGCGCGCCGAGCTTGCCGGTAGTGAACCCGCGCATGTTCTCGGCTTCATACCAGAGATATTCGTTAGGAGGTGCTGGCGACGCCTGGACGCGGGGACGGGGAGACAGGGCGACGCGGCGACGCGGCGATGCGGACAAGAGGGGATGCGGAGAAGCGGAGACGACCGTGAAAAGCAGACACAGGACTGCCAAACAAGATCGGTGATTTCGATTGAGAGCTATTGGTTCTTCCTTTAGCTAACTGACTTTCGAGCCTTGATGAGCCAAGGCTCGGGTCGATCAATCATCGTGACAAGCTGGGCCAGTATCTTGTCGTATTCATCATCCAGGTTATTGGCTTCTGCCTGTGAAATGTACCCGCATCGCCAGGAGATTTCCAGCCATACTCGCGTTTCTTCAGCCTCGGTTTCACTATCGCTCAGCTTACTTATGAATGCAGCTCGATAGCGTCGCTTGCGCCAGCTCTCGCCTATGTTAGAACAAACCGATCGAGAGGCTCGTCGCATTTGATCTGTCAGCGAGTATCTCTCCTCGACTGGAAACTGTTTTGATATTTCGAAGATGCGCATCGCCGCATCCATCGCGGCCTGGTACACGCGCAACTCCCTGTAACTTCGAATGTTCTGCAAGATAGTGAGGACCTCGATTCTTGTGAGTATAAAGCCCATTTAGGTGGTGAGAATCACCCGTCGCCTCGTCCCCGTGTCGCCGCGTCTCCCTTTCCCCGCGTCTAGCCCAACGCTTCCAAACACTCCCCTAAAGTGCGTTGACGGCAAGTAAACATCGGAGTGTCGCGAAGGGTATAGGAACTCGCTTTCGTTTCTCTTAACTCCTGGACCAGATCCAGGAAGTCAGAGGGATAATCGGTCTCAAACGCGACAACGAATTCCTGGTCGTCGAGACCGAATGAATACGTCGTGTGAAGTTTGACGGAACGATACTTCGAACCGATGCGGATGTGTTCGTCCATCATCTCCTGCCGCTTCTCGCCAGGTTGCGAGTACCACTCGCGCGTTTTTACAAACGGATAGACGAAGAGATACTGCGACTTGCCGGGAACGATGTGCAGCCGATCTTCCACGTGTTCCGGGTTGTCTTTGTCGATATACATTGAGCGCTTGGTCATCGAGAGAAACGACTGCGATGGTTCGATGTACTTTGCCATCTGCGTCCGGTTCAGGCGCGACGTCATCTCCTGGATCGGTTCCAGATCGTAACCGATACGCCAGATCATGAAATCGACATTGGTCCGCAAACCAATTGTCGAATAAGAATTAATCAACAAGGAGGACCGAAAATCGCCTACGGTTTTTGCAAACTCCTCGCGGCAATGCCGCTTGTCTGTTTCTGAAAGCAACCGCCACTCGGGGCGCGCTTTATAGAAAGTGAAATTGACGAACTGTCGAGGAAGCTTGGCCTTTTCTACTTCCACTTCTTCATGACTGGGGGCGAGACGAAGAGACCCGCGAGTGGCATTACCTGGATCCTTATCGCTAACCATTTTGAGTTTACCTCAGATAAAAAGCCTGACCTTGGAAAGATGTCGCGATGCGAAGTTATTCTGCCCAGTCTGGTGGCCGATTGCAACCGGGGGAAGAAACCCTGTAGCCCGCACGTCTATAATCCGTGTTATCTTTTAGAACAAAACGGAGAGACTGTCTAAATGAAACTAATCTCGCTAATGCTAACGTGTGCCGTGATCGCATTGTTTGGTGCCGCTTGTGGTGAAACCGCAACACCGACGAATATCTCACCCGCGACCAGTACTGCTTCACCTACGGCGCCGGCATCCTCAGCGTCAGTAGACGAGTTCGCCAGAGCCCGCACAAACTTCGCAAAGCACTGCGAGACGTGTCATGGTCCAAACGCCGACGGCGGAACGGTTACCGTCGAAGGCAAGCGGCTTAGAGTCCCGTCGTTGAAGGCTGCTCACGCGGTAAAGCACACCGACGACGAATTGATGAAGATCGTGACGAACGGCGAAGAAGAGATGCCGTCGTTCGAAGACAAATTAAGCGCCGAGGAGATCACGGAACTAGTCCGCTTCGTGCGCAAGAATCTCCAGGGCAAGTAACGGTGGTGTCTTGATTTCCTCTCTGCGTACTTAGCGGTTCTCTGCGTCTCCACGGTTTTATCTGTTTTTGCGCTTCTTTTACCGCCGAGTCGCGGAGGACCGACGAGGTACGCAGAGAATGTGGCAAAATCAGACTTTACTAAAGTAACCACCCATTACACAGAATCGTAGATCTGTGGTTAAATTAGCCGTCACGCAGGCGTAGCTCAGTTGGATAGAGCGTCTGACTTCGAATCAGAAGGTCGCAGGTTCGAGCCCTGCCGCCTGTACCATCTTTAATCTCCCGGTTTATCCCAGATCCATGCCAAACAAACTTGCGCTGATCGGAATTCGTTACGACGAGAACTCGTCGTTCACCAAAGGCGCCGCCGACGCGCCGCCTCAGATTCGGGCTGCGCTCCGTTCGGACGCGTGGAACTTGTTCAGCGAGAACGGCACCGACCTTTCTGACGATTCGACGTTCTTCGACGCGGGCGACATCGAACCGGTCGCCAGCGGCGACATGTTCACGCTGATCGAGAACTCGGTGCACACACTGATCGCCGACGGTCTCTCGCCCATCTCGCTTGGCGGCGATCACTCGATCACCTATCCGATTGTTCGGGCGTTCGCGCGCAAGTACAAAGACCTGAGCATTCTTCACTTCGACGCGCATCCTGATCTCTACGATACCTACCAGGGCAACCGTAATTCGCACGCGAGTCCGTTCGCGCGGGTCATGGAAGACAAACTGGTAAAGCGATTGGTCCAGGTTGGAATTCGCACCTTCAACACGCACCAGCGCGAACAAGTGCAGAAGTTTGGGGTGGAAGTAATCGAGATGCACCAGTTGCGCGACAGTCCGCAACTCGTGTTTGACTCGCCCGTCTACATCTCATTCGACATCGATGCGCTGGATCCGGCGTTCGCGCCTGGCGTGTCGCATCGTGAACCCGGTGGGATGTCCACTCGCCAGGCGATCGACATGATTCAAGGCATGAAAGGGAAGGTCGTAGGCGCGGATATTGTGGAGTTTAATCCGCGCATGGATCCGCTTCACATAACCGGAACTGTTTGCGCGAAGCTGTTGAAAGAGATTGCCGCGCGAATGCTCGAGTAGGTAGCCGCCTTTTTGTGGCTAACCCTTTCTTTCAGACAACTGAACGTAATCCCTCGTTCGATGGCCCAGGTAGACCTGCCGCGGCCGCGCGATCTTCTGTTCGGCATCCTCAAGCAACTCGACCCACTGTGCCAGCCAGCCTGACGTTCGCGGGATCGCAAACATCACCGGAAACATGTCCACCGGAAAACGCATTGCCTGGTAGATAATGCCCGAGTAGAAATCGACGTTCGGGTACAGTCGTCGTTTGACGAAGTACTCGTCTTCCAACGCGATCCGCTCCAACTCGAGCGCGATGTCGAGCAACGGGTCTTTGCCTGTGACTTCGAACACTTCATCGGCAACCTGCTTGATTATCCGTGCGCGCGGATCGTAGTTCTTGTAGACACGATGACCGAACCCCATCAAACGAAACTCGCCGGCTTTCACGCGGTTGATGTAATCAGGAACTTTGTTGACTGATCCGATCTCATTAAGCATGCGCAGGACCATCTCGTTCGCGCCGCCGTGTAGTGGACCATACAGCGCCGCCGCGGCTCCCGCGAGTGACGAAAACGGATCGGTATGCGCGCTGCCGATACTGCGCATGGCGTTCGTACTACAGTTCTGCTCGTGATCGGCGTGCAGTATGTAGAGGACGTTGAGCGCCCGTTCCAACACCGGATTGGGTTCATACTTCAGCTCCGTCGTCTTGAACATCATGTTGAGGAAGTTGCCTTCGTAACTCAGATCGTTATCGGGATACGAGTACTGCATGCCGATCCGGTGACGAAAGGCGAACGCCGCTATCGTCGGCACTTTCGCAATGAGCCGGTAGATCTGCTTCCAGCGTGACTCCACGTTGAAGATGTCTTTTGCATCGGGGTAGAAAGTCGAGAGCGCACCGAGCGTCGCTTCAAACATGCCCATCGGATGCGCGTTGTAGTGGAAACCATCGATCACCTTCTTGATGCTTTCGTTGATGAAGGTGTGATAGGTGATGTTTCTGGTCCACTCTTTAAGTTGTGATTCGTTTGGCAGTTCGCCATGGAGGAGCAGGTAGGCAACTTCCAGGTATGTGCTCTTTTCCGCCAGTTGATCGATCGGGTAGCCGCGATACTCGAGAATTCCTTTATCGCCATCGATGAAGGTAATGCGGCTCTTGCACGAGGCGGTATTCATGAACGCGGGATCGTAAGTCATCAGACCAAAGTCGTCATCCGCGACTTTAATCTGGCGTAGATCCATCGCTCGGATCGTGCCATTCTCGACCGGCAGCTCATACTCTTTGCCGGTTCGATTGTCGGTAATTGTTAAGGTGTTCTCGCTCATGTGAGGAGATTAACGCTGCCGGAAGTGGTAATCAAATCCGTGTCGTGAGGAGACACGGCTCCGATTGTGTGGGTTACTTCATCTTGCGAGCTTCTTTGAGCTCTCGCTCCACTTGCTTGCGCGCGTCTTTTGATTCGCGTTCGTTCAAACCGAGATCCTGCAACGTCTGCCCTAAACTTCGTCCCGACGCCAATCCATCCAGAATCGCGGTGCGGGTGATGTTTGGATTTCGACGGCTAAGATTCTGCGACAATCGAGTGGCTGAAACGTAATTACCAAACTTCAGATCCGGGTTCCTCACCAGCGCAGCCTCGTAGCCGGCCCGCAGATCATTTGCGTTGGTGTGCAGCGCCCGTGGAATACCTGGATGATCGCGAAGATCGTCATTGGCGCGGCGCAGGTTGTCGTTCGCTCGACGCGCCCGTTCGAGGCCTTCGTCAGAACGGCCGTTCGACTTGTTCGAGGCATTGTTTAGGCCGTCGTCCGAACGTCCCTTCGAACGTTCTGACGCGTTGCCGAGTCCTCGATCGACGCCGACTCCGGTCGGTGGTCCACCACCGTGACCGCTGCTGCTACCGCCGCCTCGACCGCCGCCACCGCCTCCCCCTTTACCCTTGCCTTGCGCGAAGGCGCTGGTCGCCAGGACCAGCACGAGTAGGGACAAGAATACCGCGTAAGTCCCCTTGTGAATTAATTTTCTCATGGCACGCTCCTTAAAATAATTTCACTACTGAGGGACAAGAGGAGAGCACACTCAATCTACTACACCGTCCGGCTGAACGGCGACAAATATTTAAAAACGCAATACTACTGCAATATCAAACTAGCGGATGCCGACGAGCTCGACGTCGAAAAGTAGTGTGGAATTGGGCGGAATTTTTGGAGGACGACCCATTGGGCCATACGCCAGGTCGCTCGGAATGGTGAACTTCCGTTTGCCACCGACTTTCATCGTCATCAGACCCTCGTCCCACCCCTTGATCACAGCCCCAACGCCAAGACGAAAGTCGGCCGGTATCCTGCCCTTGGTACTGTCAAACTCCGTTCCATCTTCCAGCGTGCCCTTGTAAAAGACGGAAACCGTCTGGCCTGGCTTGGGAGTTGGCCCATCACCAACCTTCAAATCGATATACTTCAGTCCCGAAGGAGTAATAACCTCAGCTGCGGCCGGATTTGCCTGCCGCGTAATGACGTAGACAACAGCCGACCCTGCGACCAGAAGTACCAGAGCGATCGCTCCGAGGCGAAGATGTTGACTACGAGGATTCTGCGACTGCGCGCGCTGATTGGGCGCGTTCGGATTGCGTGGTCTCTTCCGCGCCCGGTTGATTTTTCGATGACGACTCTGTGGCACGGAGCTTCTTATACAGATATTATTGCCTGCGTTCAAGTGAGGCCTACAAATGCCAATCGTCGCCGTTATTCCTGAACCAAACAGTCCCGTCGAATTGCGTGAAGTTGACGAGCCGAGTCTCGAAAGCGATTCGGCATTACTCGAAGTCGAGCTGTCGGAAGTGTGCGGCACTGACGTGCACTTGCAGAGCGGACGGCTCGCAGGTGTTCCGTATCCACTCGTTCCGGGTCACGTTTCGGTGGGCCGGCTGCAAAAGATTCGCGGCGAGCTGCTAGACATCGACGGCAAACCGTTTCGTGAAGGTGATCGCGTGACGTTTCTCGACGTTCATCGCACGTGCAATGCGTGTTGGTACTGCCTGGTCGCAAAAGCGTCAACCCGCTGCCCGCAGCGAAAGGTGTATGGCATCACTTACGGCCTCGATGACGGACTCTGCGGAGGTTGGGCCACTCACATCTATCTGAAACCCGGAACCCGCTGCATCAAACTCGACGCTCCAGCGGAGACATTCATGGCCGGCGGCTGTGCGTTACCGACTTCGCTGCACGCGATCGAACGCGGTGACATCCGAATCGGAGATACAGTTCTCGTGCTTGGCTCAGGTCCGGTGGGTGTAAACGCAGTTCTCATGGCGCGACTGCGTGGTGCTCTGCGCGTGCTGTGTATCGGTGCACCGGAAGCTCGTCTCACCGCAGCAAAACAAGCAGGCACCTCGGACACGTTGAACATCGAGAGGCACAGCGAGAACGAACGTTTAGCCTGGGTGCGAGAACAAACGAGTGGTCGCGGTGCGGACGTGACGATCGAAGCGACCGGTGCGCCGGAAGCTGTGGCTCAGGCCATGCGTTTCACTCGCGATGCGGGCACGGTGGTTGTCGTAGGCCAGTACACGGATCACGGCGAAACTTCTTTCAATCCTCATCTGGATCTGAACAAGAAGCATCTGGACGTGCGTGGGTGCTGGGGTTCCGACTTCTCTCACTTCTATCGGAGCGCGCAGCTTGCGGCTGAGAAGCCGGAGATGTGGGCTGAAATGAAACTGGACTCTTACGATTTAAAGGACGCTAACGAAGCGTTGGCCGCTGTTGCGGAAGGTCGAGTCCTTAAGGCGATCATTGACCCACAAAAAGCACAAGAAACACAAAAGGCACAAAAGACCGACTTCTGAACGGAAGAGCGCTACTCAACAGCGCTACTGAAATGCGCTACTACCCTGTTTTTGAGTTTTGTGCCTCTTGTGTCTCTTGTGCCTTTTTGTGGCTATCGATCGCCCCGTGGGCCACCTGGACCACCACGACCACCTCGCCGCCCGCGCATCTCCTGACGTTCCTTCTGAAACTGTTGCCACTGCTCAGGTGTCAGCACCTCCTGCAAACGCGCGTCTGCCTGCCGTCGAATCTCTTCAAACTTGGGTTCCGACTCGCGCCGCAGTGCTCGTACCTGCTCCCTCGTGTCGCTGAATATTAGCTGGACCTTTGTCTTCTGATCGGCGTTGAGGTTCAGGCGATCGGCCATTTGCTCGAAGCGATCGCGCGGTCTTGGGCCACCTGCCACACCGCGATAGACGTTGAGCGCGAGGATACCGGCCGCAAAACCAAGCACAAAGATGATCAGCGCCGCACCGCGAACCTGCCATCTGTTCTTAGTATCGTTGTCCATAATTACCTCGCCTCGTTTCCTTCTTCGTAAATCACAGCGAGCACCTGCTCGTAAGTCAATGGGTCATCGGTCTGATCGAAGATTACCGCCTCCGCGGTGTCAACCGACACCAACTGTTCTGTCACTGCCGTAGCCGGATCGGGATAAACAAAAGTCATCACTGCGAGCGCGACTGTCGCCATCGCCATCGCCGAAACCAGCGCACTCGCTGATTTCCACAGCCGCACAAACGCAGGCACGTTTTCTACCGCCTGCCGCTCTCTCAACGCGGCGAGCACCTTTGTGTGAAAAAAGGGCGATGGCTCGATCTTCACTTGCGCTCGCTGCCTGATAACCAAAGCTGAAAGCTGCGCTGCCTCGAAAGCAGTCAGGCACGTCCCACAATCGCGAGTGTGCGCCTTCACTTCGTCGAGCTCACTTTGCGAGAGGCTTGCGAAACCTACGCTATCGATGACTTCAATGATGTGCTTGTCTTTCATTTGCTCACCTGTTCAGTCGCCGTACCTTTATAACTTAATAACTTCTCCATCGCTTCACGAATCTTCTTCCGTGCTCGAAACGCCCTCACCTTCACTTTTGACTCCGACCATCCGGTCGCTTCCGCTACTTCCTTGATCGACGCATTATCACCATCGATCATCAGCAGCGCCTGTTGATCTTCGGGGGACAACGTACCAAGTAAGCGATCCGCCAGATCCGCAGCGACCACACTATTTTCAATCGAATCGTTTACTTCGGCGAATTGCTGGTCCAACCAGCCACTCTCGTTGTTACTCAGATCGGAAACAGTCAACTCGGGCCTCCGTTTCGATCCCCTTAATATGTTCAAACAAGTATTGGTTGCGATTCGCGTCAACCAACCTTCCATCGATCCGCGTCCCTCGAAACTCCCGAGTTGCGTGAACGCTTTCAAAAAAACTTCCTGCGCCGCGTCTTCCACCTGACTTCGTTCGCGAAAGAACCGGCTCGCTACGCTAAAAACTCTCGGACTAAATCGTCTTACTATTTCTGCGAAGGCAGACTCGTCGCCTCCCTGCGCTTGTCGCGCCAGGTCGAGTTCGGCGGCCTGTTCAATCCCACTCTCCAGATGCGGTCCTCGACGGAAGACGGCGGGTCATTGGCCAGATCATTGGTCATATATCATTTGACATTTTTCATTGGTCATTTTGTTTTACTCCACGATTCGTATTGTTTACTCCACGATTCGCATACCAAAAAATGATAAATGAGAAATGTCAAATGACATATGACCAATGATCTGACCAATGACCCGGTCCGTGGGGGAGACGCTTACTGCTCTTCTGGGCGTCCGCGCCTTTCGCCACGTTGAGCCTTCCGCTGCTCGCGTCGAGCTTGGCGCTGCGCTTTCGCCTGTTCCAACTGGGCTTTCTGCTCAGCTGTCAAAACGGAAAGCATCTCCTGATGAAGCTTGTTCCGCTCGCCCATCAGCTTGGCCTGAAGGCCAGCCATTTCCGTCAGTTTCTGAGTAGCCAGAGCTTCATTGAACGTACCGCCTTCGCTCGCCTGACGCAACTCCTGCCGTTTGGCGTGAAGCTGTTCACGCAAAGGCTTGTTGGTCTGGGCAAAGCTTTCGCGGATCTGTTTCATCTTTGCTTTCTGGTCGTCAGTTAGATTCAGGCCTTTGAAGAACCCGCCATCGCGCATTCCTCTCATGCCTTTGTGATCACCTCGACGGCCACGCCATTCGCGACGTTGACCTTGTGTCTGATTGTCCTGTCCGGTCGTAACCGTCTGGGCAACAGCGATCGAGGCAGCTAAAGCAATGGCTGAGAGAGTAGCGATTGCAAGTGTCTTAAATCGTCCTGGTTTGTTCATTTTCAGTCTTCTTACTCCTAGTGTCCTTAACTTAATTCCAGGGGAGTGTCCCGACTGGTAAGACACCCGGTTTTTCAAATCGGTTACATCCGTGTAACCAACTTCATCAAACGTGTGTCTAGACCCTTGATGACAAAAGTGTTCCTTTTAATAGCCATCATCTTTTTCGTTTCTGCTGCCGTTCCGGCGCAAAGCTTGTTGGAACTCCAGCAGGCCGACGTTGAAAAACTGACGAGGTCCACGGACTTACTGCGTCAGCTCCACTCAGAAGGGTTGGTCGCACGAATTGAACTCGAAAAGGCGGAACAGGAGCTAAGTTCAGCCAAAACACGAGTTGAAGAGACCCAAAAAGCCCAGGAATTGACGAAGAAAGCAGAAGAATTGGCGAAAGCAAACTCAACAGTCAAATCACTAGTGAAACCGACGCTGATGGCGTTCAACAAAACCGGCACGGTGATCCGTTCAACCGGCGGAAGCTGGTCGCTCACCAACCTCGGCACGGTGCAGCAGTTCTTTTCGAAGACGTTCGGACGGCCGTTGCCCACGAGCACGATCGGTCAAAGTGCCACTCACAACCGTATGGGTTGGGATCATCGGAACTCGGTCGACGTTGGCGTCCATCCCGACAGTTCAGAAGGACGTGCTTTGATAGCTTATTTGCAGAACTCCGGAATTCCCTTTCTCGCGTTTCGAGGCGCGATTCCGGGAGTATCTACCGGTCCGCACATTCATATAGGCAACCCGTCGCATCGCCTATAAAAATCAACCTTTTAACTGTAACGAACTCACGCCGGAAGGTGTCTGGCTTGTTGAGGTAGGAACCGAATGTCGACTCAAACTATCAAGAACCAACCGCTTGTCACTGGCCTTAGCACCGGTGTGAATACCGCGTGGCTGCGACGGGTTTGGACCAGGCTTCTGGCAGGTAAAAAGAAACTTTTCATCGGTGGCGGAATGATGGCCGCTGTGATGCTCGCCGGCTTCTATTTCTGGGGCAGCGATGCGAGCACCCCGCAATATATGACCGCGCGCGTTGAGCGCGGCAACTTGCGCAATACGGTCACCGCGACCGGCGCACTGCAAGCGGTAACGACCGTACAGGTCGGCAGCCAATCATCGGGAACTATCTCGGCGCTTTACGCTGATTTCAATTCTGTCGTTAAAAAAGGACAGGTAATCGCGCAGCTCGATCCGTCAACCGCAAAAGCACAGGTCGAGCAGGCACGTGCGAACCTCGAGCAGGCACGCGCGAGTTTGGCTAATGCGCGCGCTGCGGTGGTGAACTCCCGCGCGGGTGTGAGCGACGCGCAGGCGAGAAGTATGGCCGCGAGATCGACAGTGCAAAACAATCAGGCTGGTGTTTCCGGCGCACAGGCGAACGTGGCAGTGCTGAAGGCGCAGCAGGACGACGCGCTTAGTTTATTGAAACAACAGGAATCGTTACTTAAAGCCGGCGTTATCGCTCAGCGCGATTACGACGTGGCGATAACCACCTACAAGACCGCGGAAGCAAGATACAACCAGGCTGTTTCGCAGTTGGACCAGGCGAAACTCGCCGAGCAATCGGCTGCGAGTTCAGGTATCGCGCAGTCTCAGGCGGCAATCGAACAGTCGCAAGCCCAGGTACAGCAATCGCAAGCACAGGTACAACAAGCCGCTGCTCAAGTACAGCAGGCCCAGGCTGCACTCAGTTTGTCAGAGGTGAATCTTAGTCACACGACGATCACGTCGCCGATCGATGGCGTCGTAGTTTCGCGTGACGTGAACGTTGGTCAAACCGTAGCTGCAAGCTTGTCAGCGCCGACGCTTTTTACGATTGCGAACGACCTGACCCAGATGCAGGTGATCGCGAACATTGACCAGGCCGATATCGGTTTGGTTGAGCAGGCGAAGTCGGTGAGGTTCACGGTCGACGCGTTTCCGGGCAAGGATTTTGACGGCAAGATCGCTGAGATGCGTTTGAATCCGGTGAACGTGCAGAACGTCGTTACTTATAACGTCGTGATCAACGTCGAAAATCCCGAGCAGAAATTGAAGCCGGGCATGACGGCGAACCTGATGATCACGATCGACGAGCGGAATGATGTACTGAAGGTGCCGAACTCAGCGCTGCGATTTACACCGCAAGACGCCACGCGACAGCGCAGTGGTAACGCGAATGGCGCGCAGGGCCAGGGAGCCGGCGAGGGACGGGGGCAGCGACGTCAGCGGCAGCAAGGCGACAATGCCACTGGCGGCAGCGATGGAGATTCCGGTAGACGTGGAAACTTCGCGCCGGCGTCAGCGCCAGTGCTCGCAGGTCAAACGCGCATCGTTTGGGTGTTGGGCCAGAACGGCCAGCTTGAACGACGCCGGATCACAGTCGGTCTGAGCGATGGTTCTGCGACTGAAGTCGTCGACGGAGATCTGAAGGAAGGAGACATGGTCATCACCGGCCAGACAGTCTCCGGCTCGAGCGGCAGCGCGCAAAACAATCAGTCGCGTCCGCCAGGATTTGGTAATGCGCCACGCGTAGGCGGTGGCGGCCGCGGAAGGTAATTCGTGTTATCCGTGTAAGGAAGAAAATGTTTAGCGTAGAACCACAACAAGTAAACGTGAATCCGGCGCTGCTAGCGCAAGTGCCCCTTGCGACTGACGCGCGGCCGGTGATCCAGTTGGACCACATTCACAAGACCTACGCGATGGGCGACGTGAATGTGCACGCGCTGCGCGGAGTATCAGTGACCATTCGCGAGGGCGAGTTTGTGGCGATTATGGGTGCGTCAGGTTCGGGCAAGTCAACGATGATGAATATCATCGGTTGCTTGGACCGCCCAACGCGCGGGACTTACATCCTTTCCGGCGAAGACGTATCGCAGATGTCGAAAGACGAGCGCGCCGACATTCGCTGTCAGAAAATTGGTTTCGTATTTCAGGGCTTTAACCTGCTTTCCCGGACATCGGCGCTCGAGAACGTTGAGCTGCCGATGCTTTATCTGGGTGTTGATGCGGTGCAGCGTCGACAGCGGGCGATGGAGGCACTGGCCGCAGTTGGTCTCGCGGGGCGCGAGCAAAACCACCCGAATCAGTTGTCGGGCGGTCAGCAACAGCGTGTCGCCGTCGCCCGCTCCCTGGTTAATAATCCCGCGTTGATTCTTGCCGACGAGCCGACCGGTAACCTTGACTCACGCACGTCGGTTGAGGTGATGGAAATTTTCCAGCGCTTGAATCGTGAACGCGGTATCACGCTGGTGCTCGTCACGCACGAGCCGGACATTGCGCAGTATGCCGATCGCGTGATCGTTTTCAAAGACGGAAAGATCAAGAGCGACTACAAGGTCCAGGGCAAGCGCGACGCAGCAGAAGAATTGAAGAACCTGCCCGTCATCGAAGACGATGACGAGGAAGAAGATCACGAGTAAATAATGAGCCTCTTAATGATCATTCGTGTCGCCTTTCGAGCTCTTGTTCGTAACAAGATGCGCGCGGCTTTGACGATGCTCGGCATAATCATCGGTGTTTCGGCGGTGATTGCGATGGTGAGTATCGGACAGGGCGCGTCGGCGTCTGTCCAGGCGCAGATCGACAGCATCGGCACGAACCTGCTCTTCGTAAGCGCGGGGTCTCAGAACGTGGGCGGCGTGCGCAGCGGCACCGGCGATACCGGTAACAACGTGCTGACCGTTGAAGATCTTGAAGCAATCAAGCGCGAAGTGCCGAGTGTATCGATGGTAACGCCGTCGGTGAACACGCGCGTGCAGCTTATCGCGGGCAATATGAACTGGAACACTTCGCTACAGGGCGTCAGCGAACAGTATCCCGACATCCGCAAGTGGTCTATTCAAAGCGGCGCATTCTTTACTGATGCCGACGTTCGCACAGCCGGACGTGTCATTGTCATTGGTCAAACGCTGGCTGACACGCTTTATGCCGGCAGCGACCCGGTGGGCCAGACGATCCGCGTCTCGAATCTGCCGTTCCGTGTTGTGGGTGTTATGTCTGCAAAAGGACAGGATCCGCAGGGCCGCGATCAAGACGATATAGCGTTTGCGCCGTACACGACGGTGCAGAAGAAAGTGCTCGGCCGCGACCGCATTCAGATCGCCTACGTTTCGGCGATTTCGCAGGATGCGACTTACACCGCGCAATCGCAGATCACCGAATTGCTGCGTCAGCGTCACAAACTGACCGCAAGCGAGCCGGATGACTTTACGGTCCGCAACATGACGGACATAGCCGAAGCCGCTAACGAAACCAGCCGCACGATGACGATCCTGCTGGCGTGTATCGCCGGTGTTTCGCTGCTCGTCGGCGGCATTGGGATCATGAATATCATGCTGGTTTCAGTCACCGAGCGCACGCGCGAGATTGGCATTCGCATGGCTATCGGCGCGCGTTCGTCGGCGGTTCGCAGTCAGTTTTTGATTGAGTCGATCGTGCTAAGCCTGACCGGTGGAACGGTCGGCATCATTCTGGGCGTGGGCTTATCGCTCGCGATACCGGCGATGCTCGGATGGCCCACACTTGTATCGATGATGGCGATCGTCGGTTCGGTGATCTTCTCCGCGGCAGTGGGAATCTTTTTCGGCTACTACCCGGCGCGGAAAGCGGCGGCGTTGGATCCGATCGAAGCGCTGCGTTACGAATAAACCGGCGTTCCGCGGCACGATGTGAAGTGTATCTCGGCGGGCGCTCGTATCCGTATTTACATATCGCGCTATCTCTGCGTTTCTCTTGCGTCTCTGCACTTTTTCTGTTTTTGCAATACGTTCACCGCAGAGGTGCTTTTCCAATAAGTGAGTTTTAGGAGGAGTTTTTTCTGTGGTCCTCTGTGTATCTTGCCTTAACCGTCATTTCTAGCAGGGGCCGGCAAAATACCAGAGGGCCGCAGAGAAAACGAATCAGAATGCGACTCTCGTGCAAAAGCAGGGCAGAGGCCCAGAGAACGCGGAGAATACTTAGGACCACCCCCCACTAGCTTTGCTCTCCCGTTTTCTGGTCGCCTTCGGTTAACATGCGGGCCATGAATCTGCGCTCGCTCCTCCGCCGAACACTCGCGCTCTCTCTGCTGCTGGTCCTGGTTGTTATCTCATCGGGGCAACGACGGCCACAGCCTGACAATTCCAGATCAAAACGACCGCGACTAGTCCTGCTCATCGTCGTAGACCAGTTTCGTTACGATTATCTCGAACGCTTCGGCGACCTGTTTGTCGCCAATGGCTTGCGACGGTTGATGCGCGACGGCGCGTCGTGGACGCAATCAAACTACGATCACTTCCCTACTTACACTGCGCCCGGGCACGGCACGTTGATGACTGGCGCGTATCCCGCTGAGACCGGCATCGTCGGCAACGACTGGCCCGATCGCGCAACCGGCAACCGCGTGTCCAGCGTTTCCGACACTTCGGAAAAACTGCTTGGCGGTAAGCCCGATGCTCAAGCTTCGAGTCCCCGCCGGTTAATGAGTTCTACCATCGGCGACGAACTGCGCCTGATCACTAACAACCGCTCGAAAGTGATTGGGGTTTCAATTAAAGATCGATCTGCCATTCTTCCCGCGGGCCGCAATGCTAATGCGGCGTACTGGTTCAGCCTCTCGTCAGGCACCATGGTCTCTTCGACTTACTATTTCGACGAACTCCCAGCCTGGGTGACCAGCTTCAACAGTCCGCGGCCGGCAGATAAGTATTTCGGGCAGAAATGGGAGCGTCTACTTCCACAAGCCGAATATGTGAAACGCGCAGGCCCCGACTCACCAACATGGGAAGCAGTCTCGGCGCGTGGGGACACGAACGCGTTTCCGCATACGATCACCGGCGGCGCGACTGCACCGGACTCGGCCTTTTACAGCGCGTTCGACCACTCGCCATTCAGTAACGAACTCGTGTTGGCATTCGCCCAGCAGGCCCTGACAAACGAGCAACTCGGTCAGGACGACGACACCGACGTGCTCAGCGTCAGCTTTTCAGGAAATGATTACGTGGGACACCGGTATGGCCCATATAGTCAGGAAGCAATGGACGTCACGCTGCGAGTCGATCGTCAGATCGCGACGCTGCTGGATTTCGTGCAAACCAAAGTGGGGCTGGCAAACACGCTCATCGCATTCACCGCGGATCACGGAGTGGCTCCAATTCCCGAGCACTCCGGCGCGATTGGTCTCGGCGGTGGGCGAATCAAAACCACGGATCTCCTAAACACAATACGCGCCGCCATCAAAGCGCGGTACAACGCCGACGGCAGGTCGCCCGATCCGACTGCCCATTACATCCACAAGTTCAACGACAATGGCGTGTCGCGAGATGGTTTCATCAACGGGAATATTTACTTCAACTACGTCGCGTTGGAGCGCGATAAAGTAAATACTGAAGAGTTGGCGCAAGTGGTGGGCACTGCTGCGTTGACGGTGCCGGGCGTCGCGCGATACTTCACACGAGCGCAACTACTGCGTGGTGCGACATCAATTACCGATCCGATTGAACGCCGTGTGCTGCATGGTTTTTATCCGTCGCGCAGTGGCGACGTCGTGCTCATTGCCGAACCCTTCAAGTATCTCGGCGACACCATCACAGCCACGCATGGCTCAGCGTATTCTTATGACACGAATGTGCCGACGATAATCATGGGCCAGGGCGTGATTCCCGGCCGTTATCTCGAACCGGCAACTCCCGCGGACATCGCGCCGACACTGGCCGCTCTTCTCGGTATCACCAAGCCGTCGAGTGCCACCGGACGCGTGTTGATTGAGGCGTTGAAGAAGTAGTCATTGGTCATATATCGTTTGACATTTGTCATTTGTCATTTAGAACCATTCTCCGCTTAGGGCGCCCTGTCCTTCTTCAAATGACAAATGTCAAATGTCAAATGATATATGACCAATGATCATCGTTTGTAGTTTTGAGCGTAATCCGGAACTGGAGTGCCTTCTGGTAAACGCGGATCATTCACTGGTTCACCGGCGCTGAGTTTTAACGGAACGACGCCGGCCCACATCGGTAAACTGTAGTCTTCTTCGTCGTCGAGTGGTGGACCAGTGCGGATCTTCGCGGACGCCTCTTCAAGTGTTAATGAAAGGACAGTGGTCGCTTTCATCTCCAACTCAGTAGGTTCGCGCACGTCGTTCCACCGGCCGCGAATAATGTGTTCCGAGAGCGCAACCAGCGCCGACATCTTCTCATCCGGATCTTCAACCAGCGTGGCCCGTCCAAACACAACCACCGATCGATAGTTCATCGAATGGTGAAAAGCCGATCGCGCCAGCACGAGACCGTCGAGCAGCGTCACAGTCACACACGCATCGAGTCCGCCTGCGAGCGTGCGCAACATGCGGCTTGCCTGCGAACCGTGAATGTAAAGCTTCTCGTCAACACGCGCATAGCCCGTCGGTATCACAACCGGATGATCGTCAACTACAAAACCGATATGACAAATAAAACCTTCGTCCAGAATTCCGTAGACAGTTTCGCGATCGAAGTGGCCGCGTTTTGGGAGACGTTTAAGTCGGGTGCGATCCGTTTGGGGAAATGTCATAATTGCGCCCCAGACTACCACGAATACCACTGATTAGGAGAACACCATGCGCTTTCGTTTCCCCTTCCGGTCTCTCTGTTTGCTCGCTTTCTGTTTTCTCTTCGGGGCCCCCGTCGCCGCGCAAAACGGCGGCCAGCCGAAGTCACCGTTGGAGACAGCTTTTTCGCGACTTGAGTGGCGCAGTATTGGACCGGCGATCATGGGCGGACGCATTGCCGACGTCGAAGGCGTGCCCGGCGATCCGAACGTAGTTTATGTCGCGAGTGCTTCCGGCGGTTTGTGGAAGACGACGAATGGAGGCGTAAAGTGGACGCCGATCTTCGAACGCGAGGGAACAATGTCGATCGGCGACATCGCGCTCGCGCCGAGTAATCCTGAGGTGGTCTGGGTCGGTACTGGCGAGTCGAACGTGCGCAACAGCGTTTCGTTCGGCGATGGAGTTTACAAGTCGACCGATGGCGGCAAGACGTGGCAGCACATGGGTCTGAGAGAATCCGAGCGCATCTCTGCTATCGCCATCCATCCGCAGAATCCCGACATCGTGTACATCGGCGCACTGGGCCACGCGTTTGGTCCAAACGAAGAGCGCGGCGTGTACATGACGACTGACGGCGGCAAGACGTGGGCCAAGACACTCTACATCGATAACCAGCACGGCGTCGCCGACCTCGATATCGATCTCACCAACCCGAACATTCTTTATGCCGGCATGTGGAGTTTTGAGCGCAAGCCCTGGACGCATCGCAGCGGCAGCGAAAAAGGCGGCGTTTACAAATCAATCGACGGCGGCCGCACATGGAAAAAGCTGGAGAACGGCTTGCCGAAACTGATGGGTCGTATAGGAGTTCGTGTCGCGCCGAGTAATACCAACGTCGTCTACGCGATCGTTGAAGCAAAAGAGGGCACGCTTTACCGGTCGGATGATCGCGGCGAGACGTTTCGCAACGTTTCGAAGCAAGAATCGATCGTTTCGCGTGGGTTCTACTACACGACGGTGCGCGTGGATCCGACCAACGAGAACCGTGTGTTTGCCGTGGCTTCGACGTTGTTCGTCTCCGTCGATGGCGGCAGGACGTTTCGTTCGATCACTAGCCGCAGTCACATCGACTTTCACGCACTCTGGATCGATCCGAAGAACCCGAAACGGATGTGGCACGGACAGGACGGAGGCATCGGCGTCAGTTACGACGGCGGTGAATCGTGGGAAGCGGTTTACAACATGCCGCTGGGCCAGTTTTACCAGGTGTACGCTGACAATCGACAGCCCTTCTACTACGTGATGGGCGGACTTCAGGACAACGGGTCATGGACCGGGCCGAGCCGCACACGCGAACCGGCGGGGATCATGAACGACGATTGGCGCATGGTGAGTTTTGGCGATGGTTTCTATGTCATCAATCATCCTGATAATCCGGAGCTCTATCTTTCTGAATCGCAGGGCGGAAACATCATTTGGACCGACTTCCGCACCCGCGAGCAGCAATTGGTGAATCCGTGGGGCCGCGGTAGTGGCGGTGGACCAGCAGCCGGACAAAAGTTCCGCTGGAACTGGAACGCGCCGATCGTCTTTTCACCACACGACAAGACGACGGTTTATTTTGGCGGCAACGTTCTTTTCAAAACCCCTGACTTCGGCAAGACGTGGGAACAGATCAGTCCGGATCTCACTACGAACAATCCGGAAAAACTAAAAGACGCCGGCGGACCCGTCGCTATCGAAAACTCAACCGCTGAGTATCACTCGACGATTATCACCGTCGGCGAATCGCCAGTTCAAAAAGGACAGATCTGGGTCGGTACTGACGACGGCAACCTGCAAGTGACCACCGACGGCGGTAAGAACTGGGCCAACCTGACCAGGAACGTTTCCGGCCTCGCAGCCAACTCGCCGGTATCGCACGTCGAACCGTCGCGGACCAACGCTAATACGGCTTACGTATCGTTCGAACGTCACATGTTTGACGATTTTCGGCCTTACATCTTCAAGACGACCGACGGCGGTAAGAGTTGGACAAACATATCAGGCAATCTGCCCGCGAAGGCTTATGTGCAAATCGTTCGTGAAGATCCGAAGAACACGAACCTGATCTACGCCGGCACCGAGCTCGGTCTGTTTGCCACATATGACGGTGGACGAAACTGGCTGGCGTTGAATTTGAAAAATTTGCCCAATGTTGCGATTCACGACATTGTCGTGCATCCGCGCGAAAACGATCTAATTCTCGCAACGCACGGGCGCAGCCTCTGGATCTTCGACGATGCGACTGTAATTCAACAGATGAATCAGCAGATCCTCGACAGCAGTGCGCACATGTTTTCCGTACGCCCAGGGTTGCGGTTCGCCAGCACCTTCACTCGCTACGGCATCGGCGACAAAGTGTTCACCGGGCCGAATCCCGCGGCGGGCGCACTAATCACCTACTACCTCAAAGAGAAGCTCGACGACAAGGCTGAATTCAAAATGCAGGTGTTCGATCGCGATGGGAAGCTCGTACAGGACCTTGAGCGGCCGTCGCGAGAGAAAGGACTGAATCGCATCGCGTGGAACCTGCGGTTCGGTGGTCCGGAAGTGCGGCGGCCACCAACGCCGGAGCAGGTCGCTTTCGGCTTTGGGCCACGTGGTCCATTGGTATTACCTGGAACTTACACCGTGAAGATGACTGTTGGCGGGAAAGTTCACGAGCAACCGGTGGAAGTCAGGCTCGATCCCGGCGTCACCACGCCGGTAGCCGAACTGCAAGAGTCGCTGGAAATGCAGATCAAACTGCGCGACATGCAGACGGTGATGAATACCTCGTTGCGCTTTCTCGATAGTATTAAGGAACAGCTGAAACAAGCGCAGACTACGATGAAGAATCTCGCGAAAGAGCCGGACAAGGATCTGATGAAAGCACTCGAAGCCTACATCAAGGAAGTGGACGCGCTTCAGGACAAACTGGCGGCGCGTGAAGAGGGTCTCGGTTTTGCTGGGAAGGACCAGGTCGCCGACGACATCGGCAATCTGTTCTTTGCTTTGGGCGGAAACTTTGGTCCAACACGCGGACAGCGTGAATACTTCGCCGAGATCCAGCCCGCGTATCGCACGCGAATGGGCGAAATGAACACGTTCCTTCGAGAAACGCTGCCGCAGTGGAACGAAAAGCTGCGCGGCTGGAACGCGCCGACGCTGACGACGCGAAAACCTTTCGAGTTTACAAATGAATAAAACAAAATACGCCATCACGCTCCTACTCGTATTCGCGGTTGTCGCTTTCGCACAAGGGCCGCCGAAAGAAGCGGGCCCGTTTCGCAAACCAGAGCTGCGCGAGCTCGTGAAACTGGACCCGACAATCAAACTCGACATCCGTTATGCGAATCGCAACAACTTTCTCAGCCGTCCGGTTTACAAAGAGGCACGTGCCTTTCTGCAAAAGCCCGCAGCCGAAGCGATCGTGCGTGCACATCAAAAACTGCGGAGACTCGGGTATGGCATCGTCGTGTTTGACGGTTACCGGCCGTGGTCGGTGACGAAGATCTTCTGGGACGTGACGCCGCCGGATAAAAAGATCTTTGTGGCAGATCCGAGCCAGGGTTCGCGACACAATCGCGGTTGTGCTGTCGACTTGTCGCTGTTTGAGTTGGCGACCGGAAAGATCGTGCAGATGCCTAGCGAGTACGACGAGATGACGGAGCGCGCACACATCAACTACGCATGCGCAACGCCCGAAGCGAAGCACCTGCGTGAGGTGCTTCGCTCGGCGATGGAATCAGAGGGTTTTGCTGTTTACGAGCCGGAGTGGTGGCACTACGACTACAAAGACTGGAAAGAGTATCCGATTCAGAACGTGCCGTTTTCGAAGATCTAATCACAAGAGGCACAATACAAAGCCACAAAAGGCACAAACAGGATTTTTAGAGGGTTGGAATTCCTATCAAATCGTTCTTGTGCCTTTTGTGGCTCTGGTTTGTGCCTTTTGTGGCTAATCTTTTTGGCTCTAGTTACCCGCCGCTGCTGGTGCTACGACTTTCTCCGCTTTCGTCAAACGGATGTTGCCATTAATGCCTTTGGCGATTATCGGGCTGCCACCGTTGCCGATGCGCGCCGAGTAATGTCCGTGCCTCGGTTCGTCAACGGAAACCCCGGGCACATCGGAAACGACTCGTCCATTCATGCCCTTCGCTTCCAGGCTCGCATTCACATTCTCAGGCAACTGCAACTCGATATTTCCGTTGATGCCCTTCAGCGTAACGCCTTCCTGACCGATCCGCGTGAGCGCAACCATCACGTTGCCGTTGATGCCCGCGAAACTCGCGCTACCGGTGGCACTCGCAATCTCCACTCGACCATTCACGCCAGCAACTTCGACCGATCCTTCAAGCGCGCCGACGTTCACCGAGCCGTTCACGCCTTTGGTGTAGAGCGAGATCTGGCGAGGCAGTTTCAGCGTGACTTTTTCGTGGGCTTCCGAGCCAAAGAACCGCGAGAACAAACCGGTGCTGCGCTTCTCGCTTCTGATGCTGAGACGGTTCGCGGTCGCCTCGATGTTGATCTGCCGACGGTTCATTGCATCGTCGTTTGAGGCAATGCGCTCGATATAAACCTCGGCAGTTCGGGTGTCGGAAGTTTCAATCTTCACCGACCCGTTCAGGCCAGCCAGTTCGACTTGAGCCCCGGGTGCAAGCTCATATTTCTCACGGATTTCCTTGCGCACTTCGCCTTGCTCGTTAGACGAGACAAACTCGCGTAACTCAGCCCGGGAAGACGAAGAACGGGCCACGACGCCGGCGATGCCCGCGAGCACCACCAAAACGACCAGAATCAATATGCGTTTCATATTTCTGCCTCAAGATCGGAGTGAAAACTGACGTTCGGGGTCTTTAACGACGACCGCCGGAAATTTGTTTCGCCTGATTGACCCATCGGTGGAGTCCTATTTTTGAGAAATCCCGTTTATCCGTGTTTCTCTTAATCAGGGAAGCAGCTTTTGTCACGACAATTGGAACACGGATCAAAGAATGATGGGTCGAACCAGGAAATCACCGACCGCTTGGAAAGCTTTTAGATTAGCTCGTTCCGTGTTTCAATTCAAACTCCATGGCAGAGCACGATTCGAGAGACCTCAAGGTGTTGCTGGTAGAGGACGTTGAGGACACGCGTCACTTCATGCGGCTCGCGCTGGAAGACCAGGGCTTCATCGTTTTCGAAGCCGAAGACGGCCACGCAGCAGTCGCCAGCGCCGTCCGCGACACGCCCGACGTCATTCTTATGGACTTGACTCTGCCGCGTATGGACGGTTTCGCGGCCGCGAAGTTAATGCGGCAGAAACGCGAACTCAAAAACGTCCCTATCATCGCCGTCACGGCCCACCAGGAAACCGGCTTTCGCACTGACGCCAAAGCCTCGGGCTTCGACGCGTATGTAACCAAACCAATCGACATCAATTGGCTCAAAGAATTGATCAAGGGACTCATCTGAATCCAAGCTCCAATGAGCGGCCACCTGCGTATCACTCCGAAAACCATCGTTATCCGCGACATCGAAACGCTCGACGAAATGCACGAGGTGGAAAGTCTCCAGCGTGAGATCTGGGGCCTGTCGGACCTCGACGTGCTGCCCGCGCTGGCGCTGCGTCCGCAAAAAGAGCTTGGCGCGATTCTAATCGGCGCATTCGCGAACGGTCGCATGGTTGGGTTCGTGTTTGGCTTTCCGGGAATACTCAATGGAGAAACGATCATTCATTCTGACATGTTGGGTGTGAGCAATGAGTACCGATCACAGAATGTTGGCTACCTGTTGAAGCTGGCGCAGCGTTCCGCGGCGCTGGCGTTGGGTGTAAGACGAATAACGTGGACGTTTGATCCGTTGCAATCGCGGAATGCACATCTAAATTTCAGCAAACTGGGTGTGATTGCCGACCGTTACCTGATCAATTACTACGGTGAGACGTCGAGCTTCCTTCACCGCGCAGGTACGGATCGTTTGTGGGTGTCGTGGTTGCTTGATCGTGAGCGACCTGCTTCGCGAGTGGATCTAGATAAAGTTGCTGCTTTGATCCGTGTGGGCCAAAATGGTGAGCCAGTTGTAAACGCAGATAATACGGATGAAAGTCAATTTATTATCGAAATTCCCGGTGAACCGAATCCGGAGCTCTGGCGCGAACCAACTCGCGTGGCTTTCACCAACGCGCTTAACGCCGGTTACATAGTTAAGGATTTTTACGTCGCGGAGCGAAACGATCAGAAGATCGGGGCGTATTTCTTAACGCGCGACCGGGACGATTACCCGTAACTTTTCCATCGATCCAAACTTCCTCGCCGTTAACAAACACCCGCTTCACACCTTCTGAGATCAACTCCGGCTTCTGAAACGTCGAGCGGTCAATAATCCGCGCGGGGTCAAACAACACGAGATCCGCCTTGAAACCCGGACGAACCAGGCCCCGGTCGCGCAATCTGAATCGCTGCGCAGGTAACGACGTCATTTTCCGGATCGCTTCCGGCAGCGTCAGCCACCGTAGCTCACGAACGTACCGGCCCAACACTCGCGGATACGAACCGGCTCCTCGCGGATGCCGCGATCCGATACCACCATCGCTGCTGACCATTACCCACGACTGGCGATAGAAAGCCTCGATGTCACGCTCTTTCATCGTGTGACCGATAACGCCCGCTCCGCCATCCCGCACGATCTTCATGTAGAGATCAACCGGAGTTATTCCCTCCTGCCTGCTGATCTCTTCCATGTTCTTAAACTCATACTCCGGATGAGCACGACAGCTCACAATCGTGACGTTCGCTGGACCACCAACGTCGGCCAGACCACGCGCCACATCAACTGGATCGAAGTGTCGTCCACTCGGAATAAGCACTCGAATCGTCGAGCTCCACGCATCGTAGGGATAACAATCCGCGGTGACGTCGAGCCCACGCGCACGTGCACGGTTGATCAGCGCAACCGCTTGCGGTGCCTTTCCCCAAACCGCGACGCTGCCAAGTTTTATATGCGAGATCTGCACCGGAATCCGCGCTTCCCTGCCGATGCGAATCGCTTCCTCGAGCGCTTCGAAGGTCTTGTCAGCTTCGTCGCGAATGTGACTGATGTAGATACCATTGAACGCATTAGCGGCGCGCGCGAGTGCAATCACTTCCTGGAGCGACGCTGGTCTTCCAGTTTCGTACTCGAGTCCTGTTGACAAGCCCATTGCGCCATCGCGCATGGCTTGCTCAACCAACTGCTTCATTTGTTGCACTTCGTCTGGAGTTGCCTGTCGATTCGTTTCCTCGCCCATCACAAGCGAACGCAGCGTTGCATGGCCGACAAACGTGAGCACGTTCAAGGCAATCGGACTTTCGTCGAGTGATTGCAAATATGGACCAATCGGAAACGGCGAGCCGCCATCCTGCCCGATTACGACGGTCGTGATGCCTTGCGACACCTGCGAAACTGCGGAAGGATCCTCTTTGAAGCCGCGATCCGAGTGGTTATGCGCGTCGATGAAACCCGGCGCCACAACCAGACCACGCGCA
>Ga0209486_10000105_pt1 | contig 42111 bp, 39 predicted proteins | sample NCCompost_FD_187518 | JGI IMG/M metagenome (GOLD analysis project Ga0209486, IMG submission 187518) | Agricultural soil microbial communities from Utah to study Nitrogen management - NC Compost (SPAdes) (version 2) | ecosystem: Environmental > Terrestrial > Soil > Agricultural land | place...
ACCATTACAGGCGGTGTCGCTCGCAACTACAACACTTGAGCGCTCGCTACCCGACGATTCAAAAAATGAACTTTTCACAGGTTCCGTAGCCGCATTACGGCGGAATATCGGAAGACTGGATGCTTTGATTAAACGCGTGCTGCAGGATGAGGCGAATCTTCAGCTCGCGGACACTCCGAGAGTTGAAAGGCGCGAGTTTGACTTATGGGCCCTGGTAGAGAGCATAATTCAGGACCTCTCTCCGATTGCAACTGAGTCAAGCACAGTTCTTATCAATGATGTTCCTTCTGACATGACGATTTTCGCCGACGCGCGACTCTTGGGCCAGGTCTTTCAGAACTTGTTCTCTAATGCAATCAAGTTCACACCCAATGGAAAGATCGTAGCCGGAGGACGAGTCACCGATGCCAACGTGCAATGTTGGATCGAGGACACTGGCGCGGGGATTGACCCACAACGGTTAGATAAGATTTTCGACAAATTGGAAACAGATCAACAGCCAGAAAAACGTGGAGTGGGGTTAGGGTTAGCAATAGTCAAACAGATTGTCGAACTGCATAACGGCACGATCGCGGTCGAAAGTCGCGTCGGCGACGGTTCAAAATTTACTTTTGAAATTCCGCGACCAACTACTTAAATCGTCAAACGAGCTTCGCGCATCATCGCGTTGGGCGTCGCCATCTTGCCGCTGATCAGTGCGCGTTTCGCCGATGAGCGGGTAGATTTCGGTTTGCGAGCCGTGCCATCCGCTAGAATCTGTTCCAGAACCACTGCCAATTCATCAAAATCAATCGGCTTAGTGATGAAGACCTCTATACCCGCGCGACGTGCTGTTTCACAAACTGATGGTCCACTGTATGCACTTAAGATTACGATGGGAGTGTTCTGAAAGCCATCGATGTTGCGAATGCGGCGAATCGTTTCGAATCCATCGAATCCGGGCAACGCCAGATCCATCAAGATGTCGGCAGGACGTTCGCGTTTTAGAATTTTCAGGGCCTCGGCGCCGCTGGAGGCCGCTAACACACGGAACTTTTCGGATTCCAGAAGGATCCTTAACATTTGTCGAACATCCTCATAGTCTTCAACCACTAGAATCGTTCTGTTTTCGTCGCTGACTTCGCCCATCGAGCACCACCTCTGCACTAAGCAGGATTAATGAGCAAATAGTGTACCCATTAGGAGTTACACCTTCTGGACGTCTTAAACGAACCTCACTATTTGGTTCTAAATGATTGTAAGCACGTTCACAAATCACAACCGTCTTCCCCTTTTTCTCTTGTTTTCGGTTGTTACCACTAGGCGCGGCAAACTATCGCGACACATAAAAACGGTCAGATACTATTTCTCCTTCCGCTTCGGGCTTCGGTGCAGTTGCGCTGATCCCAGCGCTTCCCACAAATCTCCAGCGCGAATGTAAGGTGGCAACTCCGTCATAGTGCTCATGACAAAACCATAGCTTTGCTCTGGTCCAATGTTGCCATGCGTAGCCTGAAGGATGGTGAACGTGTCCAGTAGAGAGCTGCCGGTGTAGTAGCCATCCTCTAAATTGACGATTACGTTGGCCCGGTTCAAGACTCCTTGTGTCGCTCCTTCGAAAATACGCCTGACGACGTCCGGCCTCTTGCTGTTCCGGGTCAAGGCAAACCAGTCCTCATCTTTGATGAATCCGTCGGTGCCCTTTTGGTGACTCGCCGTCTGCTGCGTGAACGCCATGAGATCAAGAGGATCGCCTTTCTTCGCTGAGTAGCGATATTCGTCGCCGCGGTTCTCGATCGTCGCATTTCCGCGGCGGTTACTGACGTGCACTATTCCGTCTGCTTCATACGCAACAAAATCAACTCCCTGGAGCGTTGCCAAAACTTCGGTGAGGCGCTCTTCATTTTTTTCTCTGGTGAATAACACCGCACTGCCAACAAGGCCGAACTGCGGTAGGACCACACTTCGATCGTCCTTGATCTTGTTCACTAACTTGAAACCTGCCTGACGCAATGGCTCTTTCAGTGCTAAGCGACGGTATTTTCGAAAATCGTTGCCATGGTCCGAAAAGAGAGTCACCACGACCGGAGTCTTACTGTCACGGACAATGTCTTCGACAGTGTCGTCCAACCCTTCTAGAAAATTGCGTAGCAGTGCTTCGCCGCCAACGTGGGCTAGCGAATCCGTTGCTCCCGTGTAAGCGAAAAAAACATCTTGACGACTATTCCTCGCTTTTTGACGCAGGCGAATAAGATCGCTTTGGGATTCGAGATAGGTGGACAGCGGAGGCGCTGCATACCCAAGACCACTCTTCAACGCCGAGGGATGGTAGTCAAAGAGCTCGCGAAAGGTGCCGCGAATGAAACGCCCACTGCGAAAGCGGTCCAGAATCCCACCACGCATCCGGTTTGCCTCCGTGTCAAAGAAGTTGTCTTCGTAGCCGCCCGTCATCATCGCCCCGGCTGGCTCAAGAATCCTGGTCAGCGCTGCATTCGTCAACGAAGGAAACGTAGAGATCATGTGTGAAGGGTGGTGGAAGCTCTTGAAGCGCCCGTTTGCTCGCATCTTGCTAATGGTCGAGATGCCGACACCGTCAACGCAGATAATGACATGCCGCGCAGCCGGCTTGTGGACAACCTGCGATAGCGTGTCTACAGGCATGAGACTTGCGGTGAGCAAAATCGCAAGCGCACTAAAAACCAAAGATCTAAAGGATGAAAAGATCGATCTCATTCTTGAACGGACCTCGTTTGTAAACTAACGATTTCATTTAGCCGTCCTGCATCAAGAATGATGCCAGTCGAGTGCTGCGCAGAAACACAGATAGTGCACAGAAAATCCGGCGCACGAGCCTGACGATAGAAAGCATTTTCTGGCACCGGTCGCCGCTCATAATTCAGCCTATGGAATCACTCGAACAGATTCTCCAAGACATCACTGCTTTTGAAACCCACTTAAGCCGGCGCAGGTTTGTCGGAGCCGCATTACTAATCGCGGTTACAGCAAAGAGTTCATTAGCAAAAGAGGATCGACGGTTTATTGATGCCGTTGCGGCCACTCTCATTCCCGCCAGGGCTCTCGAGAGCACGGGCATCAATGTGGGCCAAAACGTCGATCATCTCCTTCGTAATGGCAGTCCCGATCATCGACGGAAGGTCACTCGGTTTCTTGCCTGGTCGCAACGGGCCTCCATTCTTTACGGAGGAGAAAGAGTTGCGCTCAATGCGCGCGGTTCGCGATTCATGCTGGTGCGAAAAATGGGCCGCGCGCTTTCGTCGCTCTGCCTGATAGCGTTCTGGGCTGACGAACGAGCTCTAAAGCTGATCGAAGACGCGGAGGTAAAAGCATGATCAGGAAACTGACCAGCGAACTTCGGCGCAACATAATCTCAGCTCGGGACCTGGCCTCAGCGGAGAACCAGCAGGTGTTAACTAAAGTCTATGACGCTTGTGTGATTGGCTCTGGACCAGGCGGCGCGGTTGCCGCCGCGACGCTGGCCCAGGCGGGTTTCAAGGTTGTGCTGATCGAAAAAGGACCGTTCATTCCACAGGAACAAATAAACTTTCGTGTACTCGACATGTCGAACAAGTTCGGTCATGTGGAAACGACCAGCGGTTATCGCACGGTGCTTTATCAGGGAAGTGCGCTCGGTGGCAGCAGCATGGTTTTCGGCGCGGTGGCGATGAAGCCCAAACAATTTGTGTTTGACGAGTGGCGTGAGAAAAGCGGGATAGCTGAAATCAATGTTGAGACTCTGGAACCGCACTACCAACACATCGGTGACGTGATGTCTGTCACACGACAGACGAGAAATCTGGAGAATCGACCGAACACGGTGGTGCGTGAAATGGCCCGGGCGCTCGGCAAGCCGGACGATCTCGTGCTTGTTAATCGGTACACGAGAGGCTGCGTTGGAGTCGGTCTCTGCAATTTCGGCTGTGGCGTTGACTTGAAAGGAAATATGAACAACAGCTTTCTGCCGCTTGCTCTCGCGACCGGAAATCTCACGGTGTTGACTGATTGCGAGGCCAGGTCCGTCATTGGTAAGGAAACAGATGGAAGTTGGACCGCTTCCGGAGTGGCAGTCTCGGCGCGATCCGTCGCCAGTCGAAGTGCAACTAAGGCCGCAGTGATCATCGCCCGCCGGATCATTGTTGCGGCGGGGGCGTTCTTCTCTTCCGCCATTCTGCTGCGTAGCCCAGGGTTTCCTAACCGGCAGTCGATCGGGCAAAAGGTTTACCTGCAACCTCACGCACAAATCTTTGCGCAGTTTGACGAGCCCATGACAAAACGCGGTGTAATCAATGATGGTCAGTACGTCCCTTTTAATGGCGTCCCGGCTATCTACAACTTCCTGGGTTTTCTAGAGGAGCACCACTTTTGGTGGCTGGCGAGTATTCTCTATCCGGCGAGTTTGGCTTCGTTCGTCTCCCACCTGCCGCCGCAAGAGCACTTTGAGATCATGAGACAGTTTCATCGCACGATGAGTTTGACGGTGACCGTGAAAGACGATCCCGCAAAGTCGCGAATCGTGCTGAAGGACGGGCGCGCACAACTCGATTTTGAAGAGAGCAAACACGACATTGAATCGTTTCGGCGGTGCTTCTCGGTGGCCGCAAAAGGGTTGCTGGCAGTGGGCGCGCGACGCGTTTTTTTGCCGTTGCTGCGACCTCCGGTAATCGAAAAACTATCCGACATCGAAAGAATCGAGAAACTTAAATTCACCTACAACGATCTGATTTCTTATTCGGATCACACCAGCGGCGGCAACCAATTCGGAATTGACGCACGGCGCGGAGTGACTGACTCTTCAGGCCGTGTGTTTGGAACGACAAATGTTTACGTGGCTGATTCGAGCTTGTTTCCCGCGGCGCCTGGAGTAAATCCATCCTGGACGATCATGGCCCTTGCGCGCCATGTAGCGACAAGAATCCTGGCTCGTGGCTGAAGCGACGTTTAGACCGAAGCACGCGTCGGCAATCTAAAATCAAGATTTCTACACCACTTCTCAACCGCTTTCGCTTACAAACACTTCTGTTCCTCCCGAGATGTTGATCTGAGCTTTTTTCACCCCGGCACTTTTCTGTCTCTCAACGGTGAATCTGTCGAATGCGATTCAGGCCCAGCGCGGTAGTTTTCATTTTCATTTTTCTCTTTCTCCTTTCAATTCCCTCTTGCGGACGCAAACCTGCATCGCTTGAGGCTCTTGATCACATCGACCGGCGCACCAATGTGCCAATGGTCGAGCCCGTGAGTCGCGATCTTGCTGAGATTCGCGAACGCGGATCAATCACCGTAGTCGCTCCTTACAATTCCACCACCTACTTCATCTACCAGGGGGAACCGCTCGGTTACGAATACGAGTTGCTGGCAGCTTTTGCCAAGGATTTGGGAGTCGCACTTAAGATCGTCGTAGTAACGGATCCGAAGAGTCTCATACCGGCGCTCAATGAGGGTGAAGGCGACATTGCGGCGGCGCGGTTGATCCCAAATCCAGACAATCAAGGATCGGCAGCGTTCACGGACGCGCTTTACCATACTGATCCAGTTTTGGTCCAACAGGATGAGCCACCATCCGAAGCAGGTAAAGGAACCGAGAAGGCCATCAAGGCTGGGCCGGCCGATCCCTTACCGGAGGTTGATCTCCAAGCGAGGCTAGTAACTCAGCCGGCTCAGCTGGCGGGAAAGCGAGTTGATCTCCCCGAGCAATCGCCCTATCGGCGAACGCTGATCGAGCTCTCCGACGAGATTTCAGGAGACATTTACGTCGTTGAAGTGGGCGGCAAGATCCCGGATGAGGCGTTGGCCCAGAAGGTGGCTCGCGGCGAAGTTCAATTTACTGTAATGCAGAAGAACCTCGCCGACTTAAAAGAAGCTGAATTCAAGAATTTGAAAGTGCGGCCAATTCTGGGACACACGCAGAAAGTCGCATGGGCTGTTAGAAAGAACTCGCCAGAGCTGTTGGCCACACTCAATAGCTGGATTGCAGACAAGAAGAAGACGCCGCTACTTTACAGTCTCTATCAAAAATATTTTATCGATCGCCGTCGACATCTTGAACGAGTGACGAGTGAGTATCTTACCTCCACCACAGGAAAGCTGAGCGAGTACGACGCCCTGCTCAAACAGTATGCAGTCGAGCTGAATTGGGACTGGCGACTTCTCGCGTCGCAGGCATTTCAAGAATCTCGCTTCAAGCCTTCGGCGAAGTCCTGGGCCGGCGCGACCGGACTGTTGCAACTGATGCCTAAAACCGCAAAGGAGCATGGAGTCACCAATCCGCTTGATCCGGTGGACAACGTGCAGGGTGCGATTAGGTTCTTGAAATGGCTACAGCAATATTGGGCGAAGCGAATCGAGGATGAGAACGAGCGGCTAAAATTCATTCTGGCTTCATACAACGCGGGGGCGGGACACGTTGAGGACGCACAGCGGTTGACCGAGAAGTATGGTGGCAATCCCGAGGTATGGGAGGACGTAGCATACTGGTTATTGCAAAAATCGACGCAGCAGTACTCAAGCGACTCAGTTGTGAAGTTTGGCTTTTGCCGCGGTCTGGAACCAGTGAACTATGTCAGCCATATACTCGAACGGTTTGAACATTACCGGCAGTTCGTCGTGGCGTAGATGGTGCATTTGCTGAGACAATCGCGCCCGGAACTAAACTCGGTTGCTACGTTGTTCCGAGAAACATCACAAGTAACGAGGTTAATTTGAACGCTCCGCTCCCCTTCGTCGAAGGAGTTGGACCAAGCTGCCAATGGCTTCCGGCAGGTCCTTGGAAAACTGTCATCGACTTTTTCAAAGAACAATATCCGCACGTGCAAGCTACGACCTGGAAGGCACGGATGGAGAAGGGGCAAGTAAGGGATGAAACCGGACGCCGCGTCGACACGGAGACTGCTTTTCGAGTTGGCGCTTGCATTTTCTATTACCGCGAGCTGGAAAATGAAAAAACCCTGCCCTTTAGAGAGCGGGTGCTCTATCAGGATGAACACATCCTGGTTGCAGATAAACCGCATTTCCTGCCAGTGATTCCCTCGGGGAAATTTCTCCACGAAACACTTCTGGTCAGACTGCGAAAGCAAGGAGCAACGGAAGACCTGGTGCCCATCCATCGTCTCGATCGGGAAACCGCCGGAGTGGTATTGTTTTCCCTTAATCGAAAAACAAGAGGCCACTACACCTCACTGTTTCGGAATCGAAGGGTTCGAAAAGTATATGAGGCCCTGGCGCCAAGTCTGGAAGAGGCGAACTTCGGCACGACTCGGCGCAGTCGGGTTGTTCCGGGAAACCCATTCTTTCGCATGAAGGAAGTTCCGGGTGAGGCAAACTCCGAGACTCACATCAGTGTCATCAGCAATCTTGGAAGCCTTAGTCGATATCAATTGTTGCCCATTACCGGAAGGAAACACCAACTTCGTCTCCACCTTGCGGCTTTAGGAATTCCTATCATCAATGACAAACTCTATCCAGTGTGGACTCCTTCAGATGACGATTTTTCCAGGCCGCTGAAGCTCGTCGCGAAATCGATTTCGTTTCGGGATCCATTCAGCGGACGGGAACACTATTTTGAAAGTGGCACAAGACTATGAGCACTCCTCTTAACATGCATGCGGCGCGGACGGCACTCAACCGCGACCCGGAACTTCGTCTGTGGGTAGAACAATGGTTAAAGAGTAGAGAGCGAACTGTAACCACAACCATGACCGATGAGGAGTTTGAAAAGCACTGGCTCTACGTCAGGCCTGAGAGAATGCACGAGGGCGCTCTGGAAGCAGTGAGCGCGTACCAACGCGACCACGAAGGTTAGTTCGGCCGCGCCGCTGTGAGCTTCTGATGGCCCACCGCCGATAGCTTGGAAATAAGATTTTTTCGCATCGCGTTTATGACTCGACTCGCGAGCCGCTCCAACTGCACCACAGCAGTACCGCACCCAAAACGCCACAGCCGACACTGTCTCCGATCGTCCACCAAAGCGGCATTCCCGTGGTGTAATCAATAGCCCAAAACACCGGCGCGGCTAGGAGGTACGCAATGCCATTTAGAATGATAAGCGGACGGAAGCGTTTCACGTCCAGGGCCAGAACCCACAAAGAAATGCCGTGCATACCGTAGGTATAGGAAGCCTGTCGGATAAGAAACATTAGCACTGGACCATGAGGCATCTCGCCAAGCCCAAGCCATTCGTGTGATATCTCCATCCAACTGCGTGGCAGGACGACCGCGATGAAAGCCAGAATCTCGAATGCCCCCGCCAGACGCAGCACCACTTTCTGTATTCCGTCTTTATTCATGGTGTTGATTGAAGCAAACGTGCTTTCCTTTGTTGATGTTGATCGCATCCTTGCTCATACACGTACTGACTTGCCCAGGTGTTATACCCACATCTCAAGTGCCGCGTAACGACCGCAGATCCTCAGTTAAGTGAGACCGGTCAGCCAACGTCTTCAGCATTGGACCAGTGGCAGTGAACTCTACCAGGCTAACGGCTCCTACCGGACAAGCCAGTCTATAACGAAAGAGGCCAACATCGATTCCCAAAAGGCTGCAAAGAGTAATCCTTATAGTTGCTTTATGTGAGACTATCAAAACGTTCCCACTGGTAAACCGTTCTTGGATTTGCTCTATCACCTGTAAACCACGCTGTGCAATTACCACGGCCGTTTCTCCGTCAGTTGGCGCATGCCGAGCCGGGTCCGCCAACCAGCTGATGTATTCATCGTGAAATTCTTTACTGACCTGTTCTTTCGTCAGGCCCTCCCACCTGCCATAAGCAATCTCATTTAACTCAGCGCGTACTTGTAAGTTGATTTCCAAGGCATCGCAGATAGGCTGCGCGGTAGTAATGCTTCGACGCAAGCTACTGGAGTAAACTGCCTGCCATTCGGCTTCGCGGTAAGCCTTTGCGAAAGCATGGGCCATTTCCATACCTTCAGGAGTGAGTTCCGGATCCAATCCTGATCCGCAAAAGACATCCTCTCGGCTGAGCGCCGTTTGTCCGTGCCGAAGAAAATAGAGAATCAGGCCCATCTTTCTTTTCACTTAATGGAAAGGACCGCCAGTTTTTATTTTAATAGGATGCCAGCACAAACCGGACTGCACAATCTTTTCGAAGACTGCGGAACACAAAACGCGCCAGTACAGTCATTGACTTAGAAGGAGGGTTTTTGATTAATGTAGTGACGAACTGGGCTGCACACTTTAATTGATGACAATCGCGGCGGGAACTAGACTCGGTCGCTACGAAATTCGCTCCAAGCTCGGTGCGGGCGGCATGGGTGAAGTTTATCTCGCGTTGGACACGGAGCTGAATCGAACCGTTGCGATCAAGACCCTCCCCGACGATCTGGCTTCGAATGAAGTTCGATTACGCCGCTTCATTCAGGAAGCGCAAGCTGCCTCCGCGTTGAATCACCCGCACATCCTCACGATTCATGAAATAGGCAACACGAACAGTACTCGGTTTATGGCGACCGAGTTCATCGACGGAGACACGTTAAAACAGTGGATTCGCAGCGGCTCTCGGAAACTCAATGAGATTCTGGAGATCGCGATTCAAACAACGAGTGCTTTGGCTGCCGCTCACGCAGCGGGGATTATTCATCGCGATATCAAGCCTGACAATATCATGGTGCGGCGGGATGGATACGTAAAGGTGGTTGATTTTGGTCTCGCTAAACTGAGTGCGCCTTCGTCCACTACCTCGAACTCTGACGCCCCAACAAGGGCACTGGTAAACACTCGCGAAGGCGTGGTCATGGGCACGGCGAGCTACATGTCGCCGGAACAAGCAAAAGGAATCGATTTGGATGCGCGAACCGACTTATGGAGTCTTGGGGTCGTGCTTTACGAGATGATTACTGGACGGGGACCTTTCGAAGGCGACACCGCTGCTGACTTAATCTCTGTGATTCTTCAGAAAGATCCTGTTCCGCTCACACATTACGCGCCGGACGTGCCGTCCGAATTAGAGCGCATTGTGACTAAGGCTTTAACGAAAGACCGTGAAGAGCGATACCAGACAGCAAAGGACCTCCTAATCGATCTGCGCACATTGAAGCGCAAGCTTGAAATAAATGCCGAGATGGATCGCACAGTTTCCCCTGAATTGCGTAGCTCGGTTGCGACAGTTCCAGGTTCGATTGTCCCAACCGCTTCCGCGTCTTCCGTTGGCGAGCGTGCCCCATCAAGCGCGGAGTTTATTGTCTCCACAATGAAGCAACATAGAGTTGGCACAGCCATGGCCGCGCTGGTTCTAGTAGCGGCCGTCGCGGGTATTGTTCTTTTCGTTCGCGCAGGAACCACCACCGAACTCGCGATTGAGTCGATCGCCGTATTGCCGTTCCAGAATAGAAGCACCGAAACGGATACGGAATACCTGTCCGACGGACTTGCAGAATCGCTGATCTATCGTCTTTCACAGTTACCAAATCTGAGAGTCAGTCCTACAAGCTCGGTTTTTAACTACAAGAACAAGGAAGTAGATCCAATCAAGATCGGAACCGAACTCGGGGTACATGCGGTTTTATCAGGCCGTATCGTGCAACGGGGGGAGAATCTAACAATCAGCGCCGAACTGGTAGACGTGCGTTACAACAAACTGCTCTGGGGTGAGCAGTATGAACGCAAAATGTCGGAAGTTTTGCAGACGCAGCGTGAGATTGCGCGAGAAATTGTGGACAAGCTGAAGTTGAAAGTCTCAGGCGACGAGAAAGGACTCGCTAAACACTACACTGAGAGCAATGAAGCTTATCAGCTCTACATGAAGGGGCGATTCTATTGGAATAAGCGAAATCCGGAGGCACTTCATAAAGCCGTTGACTGCTTCAACGAAGCCATTCAGCGAGATCCAACATTTGCACTCGCATACAGTGGCCTGGCCGATACCTACTCGCTGCTCGGTGGGCCAGAAGCGGGCGGAGATATGGCGCCAAATGAGACGCTGCCTAAAGCCAAAGCCGCTGCTCTGAAGGCTGTCGAAACCGATGATTCGTTAGCTGAGGGACATGTTGGATTGGCCCACGTCAAGTATTTTTATGATCGGGATTTTGCCGGCGCTGAGCGTGAATTCAAACGGGCCATTGAGCTCAATCCAAACTATGCACAAGCTCACCACTGGTACGCGATCTATCTGTCTATTATGCCGGAAAGAATGGAGGAGTCCCTGGCGGAGATTAGAAGAGCACGGGAACTTGACCCGACATCGTTGGTTATTAACGCGTGGTATGGCCGCATTCTGCTTCTGGCCGGCCAAGTCGATCAGTCGATCGAGCAGCTGAAGAAAACGTTGGAGCTTGATTCGGGGTTTATTCTTGCTCGCTATCGCCTGGGCCAGTCTTACGCCGAAAAGCAGATGTACAACGAAGCCATCCAGGAATTCAATCAGCTATTAAAACTCCCGCGAGCCAGAGCACTTGGTTTGATGGGCCTTGCTCATGCGTACGCTCTGGCGGGCAGACGAGAGGAAGCAGAAAAAGATCTTGGTGAATTGCTCGAGTTGAGAAAGGATCAATATATATCACCGGGCCAACTCGCAATTATCTATATCGGGCTTGGTGAAAAGGACAAGGCGTTCGAATATCTCGAGGAAGCCAACAAGATTCACGACCTAAATATAATGCGGCTAAAGGTTGAGCGAAGATTTGATCCGCTGCGTTCCGATCCGCGCTTTGCTGATCTCGTGCGCCGCATCGGAATTCCATAAGGAGATGACGTATGGAAATTCTGACGACACAAGGTGATGACCCAGAGTTCGTTGAATTGGTAAAGCATGTGATCGCTGGCTGCGTTAGGGACGGGTTTCCCCGTACGATAATAGTTATCGAGATTGATAACTGGTTTGATCATAAGTGGCTGGGCTTTTCTGGAATGGGTCGGGTAGGCTTCGGCTTCTATGGCGACTATCTAGTTGATATGGATACAGCCCTTGACGAGTTTCGTCAGGATCAGATTACGTTGCCGCCATTTTCTCCCCGGAGGGTGATTGCAGAGTATTGTTTCCAGCGAGATGCGAGTGGGAACTACTCCTCTCATAACCCACGGCCTTATCTTCATGAGAGGAAGCCCGCGCCCAGCTCGCGGAACCTTCACAAGAGAATAGTAGATCAAATTGATTCCGCACTCCTCGTGTGGTTTAGCTCGAATACGAAGCAGAATCTTCGCGGCAGTTTAATGATCTATGAGGTGAAAGGTTCCGAGGTGCATCCGTGGTATGCAGGGTTTGCGAAGGAACAAGAGTGGAGAGTGCTACAAACCAAAGGAATTACGCCGGAGCAAGTTCAATCGTTGATCGCGAGTGATGCTGAAGTTCGCACATAACAAAGTCTTAAAGTTATTACACAGCGACGACAGGTTTCGTAATGTAGCAATGGCAGTGAAGCCAGATCGCTGTGACGAAAACTACATGGATTGTGTCGGCTTTTTTCTTGATCCGCCTCTTCTTGTACGGCGGGCTCTTTCGCACTAACTCTCTTGACCGGCAACCTGGTGCTCAGTGGCGCCGTAGGCGACGTTGACGTCAACATTACCGCGCTAACTACGCTGCTGCGGGAGGTAAAGACCGACGAGTTTGGTTTACACGCAGAGTCCGAGACACTCTTCGACATATTGCTGAATGGCACTCCAATATTTTCTGTCCAAGTCGACGCGATGAATCCCATCGGGCCAAATGGATTCGCACGCGTGGAAGGGCAGGGCACCAACATACTTGATCGCTTCAGTAACGGCGAGCGCAAAGAGGATCGCCAATAGGACGAGGCCGAAGCAACCGGGCCCCACTAAAGATCCTTTCCATGAGTGCTTTCCCCGGCAAAACTCTCTCCTATCTGATCATTTGACCCTCGCTTAAGCGCGATAAGATAAGTTACGCTTAGTTTTCACACATAAGCCACATAATTTTTTGACGGATGGAAGAACTGACGCCCAACACAACTCTCTCGCACTACCGCATCATATCCAAACTCGGTGCCGGTGGAATGGGAGAAGTCTACCTGGCCCAGGACACATCAGAACTGGGACGCACAGTTGCTCTCAAAATCCTCCCGTCCGAAGTTGCGAAAGATAAAGATCGACTGCAACGTTTTACACAAGAGGCGCGAACTGTTTCAAACCTCAACCATCCGAACATTCTCACTATTCACGAATTTGGTCAGACGGAATCAGCGTCGTTTATAGCGATGGAATACGTTGATGGCGTGACGCTTCGCCAGCACCAATCAAATCGGCGATTAAAGTTAGTTGATGTGCTGGATGTGGCGATTCAGTTTGTTGCCGGTTTGAATGCGGCGCATGAAGCGGGCGTTACCCATCGTGATCTCAAGCCTGAAAACATAATGATCCGGCGCGACCACATCGTGAAAATTCTCGACTTTGGTCTCGCAAAGCTCACAACGTCCGCCACTCAGGATCCGATCGATTCAGAAGCTGGGACGAAGATGATGGTCCATACCGAACCCGGACTGGTCATGGGAACGGTTAGTTACATGTCGCCCGAGCAATCTGAAGGAAAAAGAATTGACCATCGTACTGACATTTGGAGCGCAGGTGTCGTGCTCTACGAAATGATTGCTGGAATCGTACCGTTTCCCGCTAAGGATGTTCACCGGCAAATCATAGCGATCCAGGAACAGGAACCGGCGCCGCTCTCGCAGCAAGTTAGCGGAATGCCGGAGCGTCTGGAAGAAATCGTGGCGAAGTGTCTGGCCAAAGAGAGAGATGAACGCTATCAAACTGCGAAAGACTTATTGATCGACTTGCGCAACCTTCGTCGGAAGCTGGATGTGGATGCGGAAATTGAACGTACCGTCACCCCTGACTCTCCCGGCAGCACCTCGCCTTCGGGACCCAAGGCCACAGACGCCGCGCACACACATACCACTTCAAGCGCTGAGTACGTAGTCTCAAGAATCAAGCAACACAAACTTGCAGCGGGTGTGGTGCTCGCGATCATGATTATCGGCAGCGGTATCGCACTTGGATTCTATCTCCGAAAACCTGAACCAAGTGCCGGCTTTGAATCGATTGCGATCCTTCCTTTTGAGAATCGAAGCAACGCCGCTGATTCAGAATATCTTTCAGATGGCCTCGCTGAATCTCTAATCTATCGACTTTCGCAATTACCCAATCTAAAGGTCAGTCCGCGTAGCTCTGTGTTTCGTTATAAAGGCAAGGACGTTGACGTTGAAAAGGTCGGCGCGGAACTTGGCGTCGACGCGGTCATGTCTGGTCGCTTGATCCAACGAGACGATAATTTGACTATTAGTGTCGATCTCGTTGACGTGAGGAACAAAAAGTCACTCTGGGGTGAACAGTACCAACGAAAGATGTCGGATCTACTCGCCACGCAACGCGAAATTGCTTCTGCTATCGCGGAAAAACTTCAGCTAAAACTTTCTGTTGATGAGAAAGGACTGAATAAACGTTACACGGACAATAACGAAGCCTACCAGCTTTACCTGAAAGGCCGTTACCACTACGCGAAACGCACGAAAAGCGACGTTGAACAAAGCATTGCGGCATTCAAGCAGGCGATTGCACTCGATCCTGGCTTCGCTCTAGCGTACGTTGGGATCTCAGATTCCTACGCGGTAATGCCGTCTTACGCTTATATGTCGGGACGAGACGCGACACCTCTCGCGAAGGCAGCCGCAAAGCAGGCACTACAGATCGATCCGAATCTTGCAGAGGCACACGCGAGTTACGCCGCGGCTCCTTATTACGATCAAAGCTGGTCGGAGTCTGAAAGCGAATACAAACGCGCGATTGAACTGAATCCCAATGTCGCTATGAATCATTACGGCTATGCGTTGAATTTCTTGCTTCCTCAAAAGCGGTTGGACGAAGCGATAGCTGAAGTCAGACGTGCGTTGGAACTGGAACCATTGTCGATTCCGATGGGTGCGAATCTAGCGGGGCTCTATATATACGCCAGGAAAAATGATCTTGCATTGGAACAGGCGAAGAAAGTTCTTGCTCTCGAGCCTAATCATGTTACTGCTCAAATATGGATGATTCGTGCTTTATGTGCGAACGGTCGATACGGCGAGGCCATCGCTCTTTTCGAAACTACATTGGCGACGGACCCGTCGACACGATACTTAACTCCAATTCTGGGTTATGCCTATGCCCAATCGGGCCGCAAGCGTGAGGCCTTGGAAGTAATCAGACAGCATCGTGAACTTGGCACCAGGCAATTCGTGGGTACATATGAAATCGCCGCGATTTACATCGCGCTGGGTGAAAAGGACAAGGCTTTCGAAGAGTTGGAAAAAGCGTATATCTCTCGCGACTGGGGTATTGCCCGGTTGAGTGTTGACCCTTTCGTGGATCCGCTCAGGGACGACCCTCGCTTTAAAGACCTGGTAAGACGAATGAAGTTGCCGGAGTAACAAAAGATGAAGTGTACAGCATGTGGAAGTTCAGCCCTCGTTGAAGGCACAGTCAAGGATACGAACGGGGCAAGCGTTTCGTTTTCCCTGAACGACGTGCCAACTCTTAAAGCTATTTTTGGTGTTGGCAACAGAAAAGTTCAAGCGTATGGATGCATCCGCTGTCATAACTTACAATTCTCTGTTGCGTTCAGCGAAAAAGATTTCGAGCGTTATCAGCAGTTTGAAGGCGAGCAGCCAGATGTGTTGGAAAGAATAAACTCCGATCCGAAGAAGTTGAAAAGCTAACGCCGAAGCCCTCACGACGAAGTGAAGGTGTGGCGGGCACTACCTATCAATACCGAGGACACATGGAACAATCGACGATGCATTTGCACTCCTTTGATTCGGCTACAAATTTCTTCCGCCGTCCTCGTGGTTAACGGACGTTTTTACACTGCCTGATAACCCTCAAGAAGCGCGTGACTGTAGCGCAGGGCTTCCTTAGTTGCCGGGTCTGCCTGTCCGTGCAATTCCCGACACTGAAACAAATTGTCGGTGCTCGTAATGAATCGGCTTGGTTTCGAGGTCAACTCCGAGTGGCAGCAGGGGGATATCGTTAAATAGCTTATCTCGCCATGATCCTTTAGATCGCTTGTTTGGCGAGGATTGCGAGCGTTTTCGTGAGGCTGCCATGGCGGGAGGGTATGTTAGCTCTCTTAACACGCCAAAGAGATATGTTAAAAAACGAGGGATTTTTTAACACGTTCCGGGAACATGTCGCCGTCTTTAACATCTCGTCCGCTTTGACGTTCACAGCAACGGGTCGTAAGCATCTACAATCGAGATCGCTCAGGTGAGTTTAAACTGAGGTTGGGTAATAGATGACGCTGTTATTCGCATTTCTAATTGGACTCTTCGCGGGGTTGCGCTCGCTTACGCCTCCTGCGGCCGTCGCGTGGGCCGTGCATCTGGGTTGGCTCAAACTTGCGCGGCCACTGTCTCTCATCGGCTCGCTTCCTGCTGTAATAATTCTGAGCCTGTTAGCGATCACAGAACTGATTTTCGATAAGCTGCCGAATACTCCGAACCGCACTGCGCCTTTAGGACTTATCGCGCGCATCGTGACAGGTGGCTTCACGGGCGCATGCGTTTCTCTTGGCGGTGGACAGTCGGCTTTCGCTGGTGCTGGGCTGGGATTGATCGGCGGAATCGTCGGTTGTTTCGCCGGCTATCACGCACGCGCTTGGCTTGTAAGGTCCCTGCGCCAGTCAGATTTCAACGTTGCTTTGCTCGAGGACCTAATTGCGATCGGTGGCAGTCTGTTCATCGTTTCGCGATTCTAATGCGGCTGGCTCAGGGGCGGTTTATATCGACATTCCTCTCACCACAGAGAACACAGAAACACAGAGGTTGCACAGAGGTGTTTGAATCTGACTGCGAGTACTGCGGAACCTGACTTACATCCCCGGCTCGTCAGCCGAAGGTCCATAAATCGAGGGCACCTTCCCTCCCATAGGTCGTAGATACGCACTTAACTGCCCACGATGATGGATCGCATCGAACATGAAGTCCCAAAGAAACTCTGCCAATGGTTTCTCCATTACGACTTGGCCCTGGTAAAGGAACTGGGCGTTGCGCTCCTGGGAGGCATCATCCAGTTTGGCAACCTTGTCGAGTAACTCAGTCGACCACTTCTCATACATTCCGATCATCTCGTCCAAGCCTGGTGGAGTAATGTTTTGCCATTCACATTTGCCAGTTTCGACTACCTCAATCAACGCTTTCATTTCATAAGTCAAAGTCCATACTAACTGTTCGGCCGAAGGTGAACGCTTGTCCGGTTTGTAGCTCAGGTCCGAGGGCAACGCCCTCATTACCTTTAGAAAAACTGGAAACTCTGCCTTTGCACGTTTTAAATAGAAATCCCGAAGCGTCATTTTGTTTCCTCCTGAGTGCAGTCTAACACTACCCGCGCCATTGTTAGCTTGCTCGCTGAGTTCGAGTTCCCCGTGACTTATTCGTAAGCGAATTGACCGCGTCATCAGTGCCTCCGTATACTCCCGGCCCTGCACGCGAACATAAAGGAGAATCAGATGAGAGTCGTTTCGATTTGCTTTGCGCTGGTGATCGTTTCGTCTACTTTCGTGGGTGCGGCGCGCGCGCAGTCCCTCGAAGACAATGAGCACTACCGGGCTTTCAGGAGTTGGGCAATCGATACCCAACAACCAGATCCCCTGCCCAACATGTTCAAGTTCTGTATCCAGTCATATGACAAGATGATCGCGAGCGGCGTATCGCCATCGACGCGCGTTCCGGAGGGCGAGCACAGCGGGATACCCTGGAAGGGGACCGTACAGGAGATCAAGGAGAAGTGGTGCGACGCCGGGCTGAAGAAGACCACGGACGATGTCGCTGCCCGGCACGCGCCGTATCGCGCCAACCTTAAGGCCGACAAGCTGCGACTCGTCATCGACGAGACGCACGGGGGTGTCACGTCGTATGCGTTGCCCGGCGGCAAATACACCAGCGATGCAAAGAAGCTCGCTGCCGCTCCAGTCTGGTTCCTCGATGTCGGCCCTCCAAGCAACGAGCGGCAAAATTGCCCGAGCGGCGGCAGGCGCAACTCCGTTCGCCGCTATTCGTTCAATGCACAGCACAAGCTCCTTCGCACGACGCAAAAGGAGTACTGCGGCGATCCTCCGGCGTCGGCGTACCAGTAGCGTCAACCGGTTTTGGATTCGCAGAAGGCAAGAAAAGGCCACTCGAATGAGTGGCCTTTGGTGTTAGTCCTTTCGCCGCCGTTGCTCGCTCTCCTTAATCATTTCGCTTATATCCGCAATCGGCCGTATCTCAACTGGTCCAAGTCCATACTTAAAACCCGGAAGCTGTGAGATAAGCTGAACGGCATAATTGAGGTCTCGCGCCTCAATGATGTGAATGCCGCCGAGCTGCTCCTTGGTTTCCGCATAGGGACATCGGTGGTCGCGACTTTGCCGTTTTTCCAGTACAGGGTTAACGCTGTCTCAGGAGGTTGAAGAGGTACTTCGGCAACCAGATGTCCGGTGGAGCGCAGATGATCGTTGTGTTCGAAGCATTCGTCGAGCACTGCGTTTCGCTCGTCGTCGGTCATGCCTTCGAATTTTCCTGGCTCGATGTATCCCAAACAAATGTATTTCATTGTCGCAGATCTTTCTGTCACTGTTTCAAGTAACGAAGCGCAACACATCCTGATTTAAAGATCTTTGAGTCAACCAGCTTCAATTGCAATCTCTCCGGCAGGCTCACACCTTCCAACAACCGCCTCCCTTCTCCTGCAACGATTGGCCCAACGACAAAACGATATTCATCAACCAGACCAAGCTCTATCAGTTGTGAAGGAATATCGACACCGCCGACTAAAATATTTTTGCCTGGTTCTTGTTTCAACTTGAGTATCTCGTCGCGAAGGTCCGTACGAACAATTCTCGTACTCTTGTCTTCAACTCTGTCTAGTGTTCGTGAAAAAACAATTTTGTTGATGGAGACAAAGGCTCGAGCAAATTCGTTCGATGCTTTGGTCATAGACTGGCTTTTTGCAACTTCAGGCCAAAAAGGGACCATCAATTGATAGGTCTTACGCCCGAAAACTTGCAGGTCGACATCTTGCATAAGTTGCGTAAAAAACTCATGTGTTTCGTCATCAGCAAATTGTTTGGTGTGGTCGACGCAGCCATCCAGGGTAGTGTTAATTGCGAAGATTAGCTTTCTCATTGGATTGTCCTTCCTTCCGGGCCAAACTATTCCGTTGCTCCCTTCGGGTCCAGGTAGAAAAGAAGCTCGAGCACTTCGCCGCGCACCTCGCAGGTGATGGCAGCCTTCTTCGCCCATGCAAGTGCCTCATTGATCGGCGGCTTCCAGAATCCAGAAACCGCCCATGTGCTCCTTGGTCTCGGTGTACGGTCCGTCGGTCACGAGCACCCTGCCGTCGGGCTGCTTCCGCACCGTCTTCGCGTTGGCGGCCGGGGAAATGCCGCAGGCGAATTTCCTGGCGCCGGCCAGCAATCAATTCACGGTTAAGCGCGTGGATCTCTTCGATCATGGCTTCGTTGAGGGAAGCTTCGTTGACACGCGCTTCCAGTAGATAGCAAGCTCTCTTTGTGCGTCGTCGAAGCGCGCGCGGCGGCGCATACCGTCGATGGCCTTGAACCGTGCTGTTGAAATCAGCCAGGGACGCGGGCTTTTCCGGAATACCCGTCCTGGGCCAGGACTCCAGAGCAGCGGCGAATGCCTCATGCATAGCCTCTTCAGCGAGATCCAGATCTCCAAGGAGACGCACGAGCGTCGCCAAAACCCGGCCCGATTCCGATCGGTAAAGGTCTCAATAGTACTGTTGAGTTGTTCGGACACGGGTGGCGGCATCTACGCCAAACTAGCAAACGGAGTGCCTCGACACAACGGCGCTCGGAACTCGGGGTCGTGTCTTAGTTTGCCAGCATTGTCTGCGTACGTCTGCGGTCCTCTGCGACTCTGCGGTAAAAGAACCGCAAAAACATACAACCGCAGGGGCGCGGAGGACCGCAGAGATATACAGAGGAAATTAAGACACCACCGAACTAAGAATAAACTGGCACTCAAAGTCCAGTTGAGCAATACTTTCAAGTTAATTTAGATAGGGTGAAGGAGAGAGAATGCCAAGCGTTTACAACAGGCGTTGGTTTGTCGGCCGACTCGGGCTATTTGGTTGCGCGCTGCCGTTGACGATTCGCGCGCAGCAGACCCAACCGCGCCGCGTCAGACGCATCGGTTTTCTCAGCGGCGCAGTGCCGACCTTAATCAAAGCGTTCGAGGATGAGTTGCGCAGACTAAAGTATGTGGACCAGGAGAACCTCATAATCGAAAGACGCATCTCCCGGCCCAACACGTCGGACACGGCCGTGCATGCTGCGGAGCTCGCGAAGATGGACCTTGAGCTGATCGTCGCGGCGGCGTTACCGCAAGCGCTCGAAATCCGGAAGGCCAATCCGGCAATGCCGATGGTCATCGCCACCTGCCCGGGCATGGTGAACAACGGTTTCGCCAAAAGTCTCAAGCGCCCCGGCGGCATCTACACAGGGATGGACGAACTTCCGCCAGGCGTCACGGCGAAACGGCTGCGGCTCCTGAAGACTGCCGCACCCAAAGTGTCGCGTGTCGCGCTACTCTCAACAACGCCGGGGCGCGGCGGTCATGAGACTCAACTCGCCGATGCCGAGAAGGTTGCTAAGTCGCTACGCGTGACGGTTAAACCCTACAGAGCAACATCATTGATGGAGTTGGAGACAGCCCTCGCCTCGATTGCTACTGACGGTATGGATGGCCTTGCGAATTTCCAGGGAGGACTATCACTCGCGAATCGTCAGATCATCGTGGACTTTGCGGCGAAGAACAATCTGCCCGCGATATATCAATCGATGTTCTTCGTCGAAGCCGGAGGGCTAATGGCGTGGGCGCCGGACCAGGAGGAGCAGTACCGCGAGGCCGCGCGCCTGGTTGATCGAATTTTTAAAGGCGCGAAACCAGGTGACCTGCCGATCCAGTACCCGCGTCGCTACTATTTGAACATCAACAAAGGCACCGCTCAGCGCCTGGGTTTTGCCTTGCCACAATCGCTACTCGCGCAGGCTGATCGAGTGTTCCCCTAATTTTGCGTCCTTAGACCTTGTCGTTCTTGTTAACAATCACGCGCCGCAGCAAAAGTGTTTTTAGATTGTGGCGTTCCTTCTTGTAAGGCCGCACTTTTTTCCCTTCCACCATGTCTCCCCAATCACCCTCCTTGTAAAACCCGAGAACAATAGTGTCGCCATTGTTTGCAAGTAATTGAACCCACCGGCGAAAGAAAACCTCGCCTCGCCAGGGATCAACCACCGCAAGATAGGAAGCACCTAAACCACCATCTTCCATCGTGACAAGTAGAGCTCGTTTCTTGTTACTTGTAATAACCTCTTTGACAGTCTTGACCATAAAATAGTGGGACATTATCCGCTTGTGATTCCCCGTCTTCACGGCGTAAAGATGCAAGCTCTGACCTTCGTTCTCATAACCACCGGCGCCCTCACTCGAGGAATACACAACGTGTCGCCCACCGTTGATGATCCACGCCTGCTGAGCCTGGTCCGTTACCTTATTCTCCGTTCCCGCAATCGTGACAAACAGCGCTCCGTATATGTCATGGTCCCGCAAGGCAACTCGGACCTTCGTTGCTACCGGTTCTGATCTTTGCGCATTCGCTGGCCCATAAACGGCTGAACCAATCAGGAGAATAACTATCGCGATAATCATTTCGATTCTCTTACAGGTTTGCATATCTAGTTTTTCTCCGTGTGACGCTCCTTGACTGACCTCATCGTCGACGGTAAAAGTTTACTTTTTAATTCGCTCGCGTTGCTATGAAAAGACAATTAATCGCTGCCGCTGCATTGGCTTTGCTCTTGCAGACGCCTCTGACTTCGCAAACCCGTCAGGACCGGCGCTCTCTCAAGAAAAACACGAATCAAGTGTCGCGCACCGGGCACGCTTCGCAAAAATCCAAACCTCCGCCCAATCTCGCGACTGAGCCCACGCTCTACGTAGTCGGTTACGCCCATCTCGATACCGAATGGCGCTGGGAATATCCGCAAACTATTAATGAGTATCTCCCTAAGACCATGCGAAACAACTTCGCATTCTTCGAGAAGTACCCGAATTATATTTTCAATTTCACCGGCGCTAATCGCTATCGGTTAATCAAGGAGTATTACCCAGCCGATTTTGAAAGACTCAAACAATACGTTGCCGCTGGTCGCTGGTTTCCCGCCGGTTCGTCAATGGAAGAGGGAGACGTTAATTCTCCCAGCGCCGAATCTATCATTCGACAAATCCTGTACGGCAACAATTGGTTTCGTAAAGAGTTTGGCATGGCCAGCGAAGAGTACATGCTCCCCGACTGTTTCGGCTTTCCGGCTTCCCTACCCAGTATACTTGCCCATGCAGGCATCAAAGGTTTCTCGACACAAAAACTTTCATCGGCGTGGCAGCCGGCGCCCCATGTTGGCGGGCCGAATTCGCCGCAACAAACTCCGATCGGCATTCCTTTTAATGTCGGCTTGTGGGAAGGACCAGATGGTCAAACCGTAATCGCGGCATTGAACCCGCTGAGCTATGGCAGCCAGGTGACTTACGACATCAGCAAATCTCCCTCTGCGGCAGCGGCTGGCTCACGCGGTAGACCACAGGAGGATTGGGTCAGACGAATCGAGATCAATGGCAACCTAACGGGTGTGTTTACTGACTATCACTACGTTGGCACTGGTGACGTCGGAGGCTCGCCGAACGAAAACTCAGTACGGCTGATGGAGGCGATCACCACGAAGCGCAAAGCTTCTCTGCCGCAAGCCGGGCCTCCCTCTGCAACGAATACTGAAGGGATGGTCCAGGTTGGAGATGGTCCTATCAATGTTATCTGGTCCAGGGCTGATCAGATGTTCCTCGATCTTTTGCGGTGCTGCAAAACCAACAAGTTGCCGCGATACAAGGGGGATTTGGAGTTAATCAACCACTCTGCCGGTTCGCTTACATCGCAGGCCTACCAAAAACGTTGGAACCGCAAAAATGAATTGCTGGCTGATGCGGCTGAGAAGGCTTCGCTAGCGGCTGAGTGGTTAGGCGTCCGGTCATATCCGCGCGAGAGACTAAACGATGCCTGGACGCTCGTAATGGGAGGTCAGTTCCACGATCTCTTACCGGGAACGTCCACGCCTAAGGCGTTCCAGTTTGCCTGGAACGATCAGGTCCTCGCGATGAATCAATTCGCCGGTGTCTTAACGAGTGCGACGCATGCTGTCGTCTCCGGACTTGATACGCAGGTAAAGGGCACGGCCATCGCCGTCTACAATCCATTGAACGTGGCGCGCGAAGATGTAGTCGAAGCAAATGTGAGTTGGCCCAACGGCGCCGCGGGAGTTCGGGTTTTTGGACCAGATGGCCAGGAAGTGCCGGCACAGTTGAGCAATGGAAAAGTGCTGTTTCCGGCGAAGGTTCGCTCGGTCGGTTATGCCATCTACGATGTGCGGGAGTCAGTTACGCCGTCGTCGTCCACAGAACTCAAGGTCACTGAGTCGTCGCTCGAGAATGCCCGCTATCGCGTCCGGATTGATCAAAACGGTGATGTGTCGAGCATATTTGACAAGAAAGTCGACCGTGAACTCCTGGCCGCTCCGCATCGTCTTGCGCTCTCCACCGACAATCCTCGTCAATGGCCGGCATGGAACATGGACTTCGAAGACGTGCAGCGCGCGCCCCGCGCTTTTGTCAGCGGGCCGGCAAAGATTCGAGTCGTGGAAAAAGGCCCTGTGCGCGTGTCTTTGGAAGTCGCACGCGAGACGGACGACTCTCGCTTTTCGCAAGTTATTAGCCTTGCTGCCGGCGACGCAGGCAATCGTGTGGAATTCGGTAACGTCATCGACTGGAAAACGAGTGAGACCAATCTCAAAGCCACGTTTAACCTAACCGCGCAAAACAAGCTCGCGACGTATAACTGGGACATCGGCACGATTCAACGTCCCAATGCATATGACCGGCAGTTTGAAGTTGCGTCTCATCAATGGATCGATCTTACGGATCAAAGTAGCTCTTACGGAACGACGGTGCTTACCGATTGTAAATATGGTTCCGATAAACCCGATGACCATACACTCCGATTAACCCTGGTGCGCACGCCGGGGACTCGAGGAGGTTATGCCGATCAGGGCACACAGGATTGGGGACGTCATGAATTCACCTATGGTCTTGCCGGGCACGGAGGTGATTGGCGCGCGGCACAAACCGACTGGCATGCGTACCGGCTAAACCAGCCGCTAATTGCTTTTGAAACTTCCAAACATCCAGGGCCACTCGGCAAGGAATTTTCCCTGCTTCGAATCAGTAACCCGCGCGTGAGAGTACTCGCTACAAAGAAGGCAGAAAACAGTGACGAGTGGATTGTTCGCCTCGTGGAGATTGATGGTAAGAGAGCTGACGATGTTCGCGTCTCTTTTGCTGGTCCAATCTCTTCCGCGCGGGAGGTCAATGGTCAGGAGCAGCCGCTAAGTTCAGCCACTGTAACTAAAGGCGAGTTGGTTACCTCCTTCACACCTTATCAAGTGCGCAGTTTTGCGATAAAGCTGGCCGCCTCAACTAGCAACCTAACGGCTTCAAAGTCACAACCCGTAACTCTCGAATATGATCTGTCCGTTTCATCGCGTGATGGCCGGCCCGCGGATGGCAGCTTCGATGCCTGGCCTAACAACCAGAACGCGTCGCAGGGCAAAGCGCTACCGGCCGAACTGCTACCGCGCGAGATCGTTTATGCGGGAATACGTTTTAGCCTCGCGCCTGGCGGCGGAAGACCAAACGCTGTCGTCCCACGTGGACAAACCATTGCGCTTCCGCAGGGAAAACACAACCGGATATATTTGCTCGCGGCCGCGGCAAATGGTGATCAGAAAGCTACCTTTAACGTAGGCGAGAAATCGTTTTCGTTGACGATTCAGGATTGGGGCGGCTTCATCGGTCAATGGGATGATCGCAGGTGGGGCCAAAGAGAAGTTCAAATACCACCGCGAACGCCGCCGCCCGGAACTCCGCCCGACATTGCGGCGCAAATGCAAAGAACAAGGACGAGGATCGATCCTTATGCGGAAATGACAGGGATCGTCCCAGGCTTTATCAAGCGTACGCCAGTGGCCTGGTTCGCTTCGCATCGCCATTCTTCTGATGGCGCGAATGAACCTTACGCCTATTCTTATCTCTTTGCTTATTCGCTGGAGGTACCCGCCGGCGCCAGAACGCTGGTCCTCCCGAACAACGAAAGAATTCGTATCCTTGCTATAACAGTAGCAAACGAGTTCGGAGATGTGCGCCCGGCACAGCCGTTATATGACACGTTGGAAAGATAAATTCCTGCTCGCAACTGTGGCGATCTTGAGTTTGATTTCAAACGCTCATGGTCAGGTAACTGTCACTATCGATCACAATCCAACGGGAACCGGCAATTTTAATTTCACTAAAGTGCCGACTCCCGTGAAGGATGATGCCGGCGCCCGAGCGAAATGGCTACTGCTCGTAGGTGAGTTCGATCCAAATGGCGGCGGCTTCAATGCTTTGACCGACGGCATTCTCCCAACCAGACAGGATCAGCCGGCAGCTAACTTCTTCTCGAGCGCAGGCAGTTTCGGAGGACGTTTCCGTTTGGACCTGGGCAAGGTGCTGGAAATTGCCCAAGTCAACTCTTACTCGTGGCATCCCAGCACGCGCGGGCCGCAGGTGTACTTGCTTTATGCCAGCGAGGGCGCTGATCCAAAATTCAATCCTGAGCCCAAAGGTTATATCGACCCGACCACTGCGGGTTGGAAGCTTCTTGCAATCGTCGATACACGAGAGAAGTATGGCCGCATGGGAGGGCAATACGGTGTAAGCGTTACCGCTACTAATGGCATCTTAGGCAAGTACCGTTATCTTCTCTTCGATACCGTCGCTACCGAAACAGAAGACGACTGGGGCAACACGTTTTATAGCGAGATAGACGTGATTGAGAACGTGCCGAAGTAGTGACGCCGACCAGGATCGGCTCCTAAGGTGCAACGTGCAAAACAATTCGCTTGTCCTCTACACTATGCCTATGAAATTCAAAGAAACTTGCTTACTCCTGGTATGTCTAATCATTTCCCTCAGTCCCGTGGCGGCACAACGCCCGCCGGCTAGAAGTGTTTTCAAGGTTGATTATCAAAAGTTCACTTTGAAAAACGGATTGCAGGTGATCTTTCATATCGATCGTTCCGATCCAGTTGTCGCGGTCGCGCTGACTGCGCACGTCGGTTCGGCGAGAGAGAAAGCCGGGCGAACGGGGTTTGCTCACCTCTTTGAACACCTTCTGTTTCTGGAGTCGGAAAATCTTGGTAAGGGTGGGCTCGACAAAATGAGTGCACGGATCGGTGGCTCGAGCGCCAACGGTTCCACCAACCGCGATCGAACCAATTATTTTCAAACCGTTCCCAACGATGCGTTGGAAAAGATGTTGTGGGCGGAGGCGGATAAGCTCGGCTGGTTCATCAACACCGTTACAGAGCCGGTTCTGGAAAAGGAAAAGCAAGTTGTAAAAAATGAGAAGCGCCAGGGCGTCGACAACGCGCCGTATGGTCATACCTCTTACGTTATCGATAAGGCCCTTTACCCTGCTGACCATCCCTACAACTGGCAAGTGATAGGCTCGCTCGATGACTTACAAAGAGCGACGCTCGCCGACGTTAAGGAGTTTTTCCGGCGTTGGTATGTCCCGAACAACGTGACGCTCGTAGTTGCCGGCGATTTCGATCCGGTGCAAGCGAAAGCGTGGGTGGAAAAATATTTTAATGAGATCAAAAGAGGCGAAGAGGTCACCCGGCACCCTAAAAGGCCGGGAATGCTTAAACAAACAATCAGCCTCCATTACGAGGACAATTTTGCCACCTTGCCGGAACTAACGCTCCAGTGGCCTACGGTTGAGGCATATCATCCTGACTCTTATCCGCTGGCCGTGTTGGCGCAGTATTTGGCACAGGGCAAGAAGGCACCTTTCTATCGGGTGCTCGTTGAGGACAAGAAACTCACTGACGAGGTGACCATGTTCAATAGCACCTCAGAACTTGCCGGCCAAGCTGAATTGTCGGTGCGGGCCTTTGCGGATAAGGACCTTGATGAAGTGTCCAAAGCGATTGATGAGTCGTTTGCAAAATTCGAAAAGGAAGGCATCTCTGAGAAAGATTTGAATCGCATTAAAGCCAGACAGGAAACGCAGTTTTATGCTTCGCTGTCCAGTGTGCTGGGGAAAGCTTTTCAGCTTGCGCAATACAACATCTTCGCCAACGACCCCGGCTTTGTCGAAAAGGACATCAATAACATTCTGGCGGTGACGACGGCCGACGTCATGCGCGTCTATCAAAAGTACTTCAAGGACAAACCGTTCGTGACAACCAGTTTTGTGCCTAAAGGAAAACTTGCCCTGGCGTTGGAAGGTTCGACGAAGGCCAACGTAGTTGAAGAGAAGATCGTGCAGGGCGCGGAAGCGAAGGTTGATCCGAGTGCTCAGGCCGAGTATGAACGCACGCCTTCTACTTTCGATCGCAGCGTGGAACCTCCCTACGGAAAGGCCCCCCAGGTTACGGTCCCTGCGATTTGGAGTAACAATCTCGCCAATGGCTTGCGCGTACTAGGAATTCAAAACACCGAAGTACCGCTGATGCAGTTTGAGATCGTGATCGAAGGCGGTCAGCTCCTGGAAGACATCAACAAGGTCGGCGTTGCAAATATGATGGCCCGAATGATGACCCAGGGAACTCAGAAGAAAACTGCACTCGAACTTGAAGAAGCCATCCAGCAACTGGGAGCGACGATAACAGTCAATGCCTCAACCGAGAATCTGAGGGTACGGGTTAATACTCTGTCAAAAAATTATGACGCCACCCTGGCCCTGGTCGAAGAAATACTGCTCGAGCCGCGTTGGGATCCAAAAGAATTTGAACTGGTTAAGCAGAGCTCCATCAGCCGAATCCGTCAGCAACAGGCGGATCCAAACGCCATCGCTCAAAACCATTTCAACCTGCTGATTTATGGCAAAGACAATATCCGATCGCGAAATATTCTTGGAACCGTCGACTCCGTTAGTTCAATCACGCTTGATGACTTGAAGAACTTCTACTCAAGAAGCGTTTCGCCGTCAGTCGCCCGCATGAATGTAGTCGGGTCCTTGGACCAGGCGAAGATCAATGGCTCTCTCAAGAGCCTCGAAAGCAAATGGAAGAGTAAGGCGGTCGAAATTTCAAGTTACAAAACACCGGAACCTCCGGCGAAATCCCAGGTCTACTTTTATGACGTTCCCGACGCGAAACAGTCTGTGATCCGTATTGGCTATCCCGCCCTCGCCCAAATCGACAAGGATTTTTATCCAGCGACGGTAATGAACTACATTCTTGGCGGCGGCGGTTTTGCTTCGCGTCTGACGCAGGAGTTGCGGGAGAGCAAAGGCTACACCTACGGCATTAATTCAGGCTTTGCGGGGACGCACAGCGCCGGCCCATTCACGATCGCCAGCGCCGGTGTCAGGAGTAACGTGACACTCGAATCGGCCCAGCTCATCAAAAGCATCGTTCAGGACTATCCGAAGACTTTTTCTGATGCGGACCTGGCGACCACCAAAGGCTTTTTGATCAAGAGCAACGCACGGGCCTTTGAAACGGCAGACGCCAAGCTGAACATGCTTGATAACATTGGCAAGTATGGATGGAAGTATGACTACGTGAAAGAGCGCGAAGAGATTGTCAAAGCGATGACGGTCGAGCAGGTAAAAGCCCTCTCAGAAAAATATCTCAACGCGGACAGGATGATCTGGATGGTGGTTGGGGATGCGAAAACTCAACTGGCGCGATTGAAAGAATTAGGTTTCGGTGATCCGATAGTCATTCAAAAGTAGTCTGCAACCAGGAGCTCACTGCATCAAAAATACTCCACTAGGCTAAAGAAACATCGCCATGTATCACAAAAATTAGACCTCCTGGACCTCCCGACCTCGCCAACCTTGGCCCAATCCATGTGGCCGCCAAATTGCGAGGAGTACCGACAAAATTCGGGTTGGTGAGAGTCCAAAAGATGCGGTTCTCAGCCGGATGCACGCTCCTGGGCCACAAAGTCGATCACACGCGAATTACCCGTAACCCTTGCACGCCTTGCAATCGATGCGGTGCAGCAATTCTTGACCAGGGTCCCAAGGTCTCGCGAGTCGCTCATTCGCTTTCTTGCTTCTTCGGCTGGCACCATTACGTGGCCCTTGGGAAGCGTGCAGAACACAATGAGTACGTCTGTGAAAAATGCGGCCACTCATTGCTCTTCGAGTTGGGTTCCGACCCTTATTCCAGCTACAACAAGTTCAAAAAGAAAGTTAACTACCTCTGCGGGCTCGTGGGTCATCGCGTTCACGTTGTCAAAACAGACTCAAACGCAACTGAATACGCATGCCGGTGCGGGCACCCCTTCCTTAAAACAGAATCAGCTCTCGAAGTGATCCGGCATCCCATGAGATGTGTGGTCCTTGGTCACTACGTCACGATTAACGACACCCGCGGCGAATGGGCGGAATACGTTTGCCTTCGCTGCGGTCACCCTTTCTGCTTCCCGCTCACCGCCTATGAGCTCGAACCCGACCTTGAATCTAATCTGGAGCAACCACTGCATGTATGAGTACGCAACCACTCAGGTTGAAACGCGCAACCTTCCCCCATTTCGAGATTACATTTCCCTGCTCCGCTTTCATTATCACAGCAGCTTCGTCGGGATCCTGCTCGGTGCTCTTGTCGTCACCCGCGACTGGCAGTGGCCGTTGCTGTGGCGCCTCTTCCTCGTCTACCTCTCGCTGACTGTATTGCTTTACGGTGGTCTGTATTCGCTCAACGCGATCACGGATGCTGATGGCGACAGTCGACACCCGTTTAAGAAAAATCGCCCGGTCGCCTCAGGTAAAATTTCACGGAAGGCCGCAGGAGTTTTTAGTGCAGGTCTGATTGTCGCCGGTTTCGTGACGGGTTGGTCGTGGTTGGGATTGGAGAGTCTTCCGGTTTACGTCTTGTTCCTTGTGCTTAATGTGTCGTATTCCCTGTGCTTCAGAAACCTCTTTGTGTTCGACCTCATCTTCAACAGCGCCACTCATCCGCCGCGTTTTTGGTTAGGGGTGTGGCTCGCGGGTGGCCACTACAAATGGCAGTGGCTCGCTCTGGTCTTCTTGTTTGCGATCGGGTTGTCGGCTAGCCGTCGATCGGTAGACCTGATTCATTGCTCATGGAGAGTCCGTCGAACACTGGCAAGCTATTCCAGACTCAATTTGTTAGTAATCAAGATCGCGGTCTTAGGAATGATTGTAGCACTGTGGATCGTAAGTGAACCCAGTTTCCAGATTCCATACGTTGTGACTGTATGCGCGTATGTCGTGTGCGTCGGTGGAATCGAAGCCGTACCGAGAATTCGATCGATGTTCGAAAGGTTATGGCTGCGATGAGGCGCGATGTTGCGTTCGCAACGTCGGCGTTCATGCTCGTGACTTGCATCTTCTTTCTCTGGATGTTCTTCGCGGCAGCAACGCTTGAACGTACGGCCGATCTGGGTTGGATTTCGGCTGTGGATCGACGGTCTGCTGGTCAGGACGCACGTACGGTTGCTTACGACTTTGCTGCCAGCTGGCGGCACGGCATGTCCGGGAATTCGCCGCTTTACATGCCTGGTTTCTTCGCTGTCGCCATCGCCAGTTGGTTTTGGTGCAATAAGAAAAGCCTGCTGCGAATGCTTTTGGAAGGCTTCATTATCCTTGCGGTGGCGGCAGGGTGCGCTTCCGTTCTGGCGCCCTACGCCGCTGGACAAATCGTTTCGGACTTCAGCGAACAGGCCGGTGTGAGTGTTTCCCAGGTCGCTACATCGGAGACATGGATTGCGTGGGCCCAGGGTCTCTACAGTTTGCTGACCTGGACCACCGTCATCATTGCTTTGCGATGGTCCATCAAGCTTAGAACTCCAAAGCCTTTGCTGATCCCTTTAGTGCTTAATTTCGTTCTCGCTTTCGTACGCCCCTGGACGGTCGCAGATTTTACTTCTCAGTGGATAAAGGAAGCTATGGAAGGGAAACCTACCGCAGTAATTTCTTTGCTGCTTGTGCCGACGCTTTCTGCCTTCCTCACGTGGGTCGAACTCCGGCGCCCCAAACAGAAGACCGCGAGTTCTAGCGTATCGCTTCGGTCAGTTTGGTAGCGCGCCGGCCTAACCTCCTCGTCGGAAAACGAAGGAAGTATTCCAAATTCGCGGGTCGCATACAGATACTCTTTGCCGCGTGCGACAAAAACTTGCGCAGATTTCCCGCATGCAAATACGACCCAGCCATCACTTTATGAAAATTCCCGTATGCTCGACGTCGCAGCTTCAGGATTTCGGGGTCGTCGGTGGCAAAAGCCTTTTCGTAGAACAGCAACATCCCACGTTCCATGTTCTCAATGTTGAGATGAGCAGCACCGCTGTGATTACGATAATTAACCAGCGGTTCGGCAACAAAGCCAATCTTGAATGATCGTGCGACTCGATAACAAAAGTCCCAATCTTCACCGACCTTCATGCGCGTATCGAATCCGCCAACGTGATCGAACGCTTTGCGACTGACGGTAACAGCTCCGCCAGGTCCAACAATCATGGGGCCTTCCCACAAGAGCAGATTGTCCGCCACGCCCTCTTCGCCGCCGTCCATATGTAATTGAATCGTTTCGCCCGTCTCAGTGGCGAATTCGCGCATTGCGCAATGGACAAGCCCGATCTCCTCGTCAGTCTCGAATCTCGTGAGCTGTTTTTCGAGATTTGTCGGTTCCCATGTATCGTCTGCATCGAGGAAGGCGATCAGCTCGCTAGTGGATTCATTAACGCCGCGATTGCGTGCGGCGCACACACCTGCGTTGTCTTGACGGATATACCTCACCCGGTCGCGAAACGCTCCGACAAGCGCTGCGGTTTCGTCTGTCGAGCCATCGTCTATAACGATGATCTCCGATGGCAGACGGGTCTGGTCAAGGACGCTGTCTATCGCATCTACGATGAACCGTCCATAGTTGCAAGTAGGAATTACGACTGAGACTGACTTTGGCATGAACCTAAAAGCGATCTAATTTCTCTCTCTTAAAAAGCCTTCGATAATTGTCATATATGAAACTGAGCCTTCGCTCGTCGTTCGGATAGTCCCAATACCATTTTGGCGGTAAGCGCATTATCCGCTCTAATTCCTCTCTATCAATACCAAGCTTCTTGGCAATGTAGTACTTGGCCTCGTCGATCTCTTGCGGCTTGTACGGTCTACACTTCAGTTGTTCGACGGCTTGGTCGCGATCGATCTCGCCGGTTAGGATCTGAGTTGATAAGGTAGCTCTACGATAATCTATCTTAAACTTCTCGTAGAGGTAGTAAGATTGAATGAACTTCGTATAGATCGATTCATAATGTTTTCCGCCGTACGGCCTCCAATCGAACTTTTCACTCAACAACTCTATGGCCTCATCTTTTACGAAACGCACTTCATTTAACGGATAGGCCATGCGCATGCCTTTTACAATCTTGTAAAAGATTTCCTTTTTGTAACCGAACGTCGGAAAGCTCTTTAGCGGACGAGTGCCGAAAGTGCGGTGAATGTGGTTGAAGTACTTCAAATCGCGGACATCGTAATGCCATGATTTCGGTAATATCCCCTCCGTTGCTAAATTTCCGCCGCTGAGTATGTACTTGATGCCATGCTTTGCAGCGACGGAATGGAGTGCGGCTGGAATTGCGACGTCGGTTGGAGTTTCAGCCTCCGGGACTGATGCTTTTAAGAACGACAACTGAAGGTTCTTGAACTCTTCCCAATCCAGAACGTAGCTTTCGTAATCTATGCCTAGTTTCCGGGTGATGTTCTTTATGTTGACCACGGCCTTCTCGGAATTCCAGCCGTTATCCATGTGGACGGCCAAAAGCCTAAGTCCGCGCTCTTTAATTATGTAAGCGAGATAGCTGCTGTCGACACCACCGCTCACGCCTATAACACAGTCGTACTTCTTGTGTCGGCCAGTGCGTTTTATGGTTTCGCAGAGTTCGTCGAGAGCGAGGTCGCTTTCCTTGCCCTGATAGCTGTGCTTCGCCCTCTTGCCTAGAAATTCATTACAATGGCAGCAACGACCGGCGTTATCGAAAGTTATTTGCGGGTCGGTCGTATCCATCACGCAGCGGCTACACTCCTGATAATTTGGCACTCGCACAGCATTCATCACTGGCTCATGATCGATGTCGGGCACGCGAAGACTACTCAAAAGACACATCCCTCTTTTCCGGATAGTTGATTAGTACACCTCGTCGTCTATCCTTGTACACAAATAGGCTGCCGGCAGCGAGCCCGTTTGCAAAACCGTAACGATACCCGTCGACCAGATCTTCATTCCGTCCGGCACCACCCAACGCAACTACCGGAATACTCACCGCCTGCGAGATCGACCTGATCAGATCGATATCGTAACCTTCCATCGTACCGTCCCTTTCGATGGACTGAACTATCAGCTCGCCCGCACCTTTGTCTTCCATGAGTTTGGCAAAATCCAACGGAGAGAAGCGCGTGTTACGAGTCCCTCCAACAATCCACGTTCGCTCGACGCCGAATAGAGTCCGCTTTACGTCAATGCAGACGACTATTGTCGACGATCCGAACTCATCTGACGCATCTTTTACAAAGTCGGGATTGCGACCCGCACAAGTATTCAGTACTACCTTCTCCGCTCCAGCTGCGACTATGGCCTTTATGTCGCCGATCGCCGTAATGCCTCCACCCACGCAGAAAGGCATCCGCGATTCTTCACCGACAGCCTTCACAAAATCCAGTGAGATCAGTCGCTTTCTTTTGGACGCTTTAATGTCCAGAAATACGAGTTCATCGGCCTCGAGGTCGTTGAATATTCTTACGGCGTTGATCGGATCGCCGATGTACTTGTGATTGCTGAATTGAACCGACTTCACGACGGCGAGATCTTTCAACAAGAGAACCGGAATTATTCTTGGGCGAAACATCACATTTCAATAAAGTTCTTCAAGACTTGAACTCCGATACGGTGACTCTTTTCAGGATGAAACTGGACCCCGAATATATTGTTCCGCTCAACGGCCGACGGGAATGAAATACCGTACTCAGTTTCAGTCAGTAGATCCGATCGATCGTTGAGCTTCAGGTGATACGAATGAGCGAAATAGAATTCCGACAGGTTCTCTACGCCTTTCATCAACGCGCTGATTTTTTTGATTTGTATACGGTTCCAGCCCATGTGAGGAACCTTGTGGCGGACCGCTGCTGAAATGTTAAATCGGACAGCCTCGGAATCGAGCCATTGCAAACCCGGCCTATCGCTCTCCTGACTCATGGTGGCCATCAGTTGCATTCCGAGACAAATCCCCAGAACTGCTTTGCGTTTTACCAGAACGGCCTCGTTAAGTGCGTCCAACAAACGGAGCTCCTCTAAGTTGGCCATCGCTTTCGTGAAATGACCCACTCCCGGAAGTATTATTTTGTCTGCCCGAATAAGATCTTCGATCTGAGATGAAATAAACGACACGCAACCCAGTCGATCAAGTGTTGTCTTGATCGAATTCCAGTTTCCGGTACGGTAGTCGACGATAACGATTCTGGCGGACGAACTTGTCAATGCTTAAAAGGGTCGCAGCTTCGGGATTAGCCGCTCCTTCTCCAACGTGTTCTGGTTGTTAATTTGTAGAGGGGTAAGGGCCGCGCAACAATTCTCTACGATGGGAAAGCCGCCGCTCAAAGCGGGAGGATCCGCACCTCAGCCACGCTACGAGCTTTCATGGGTCACCTCCTGGGGAGTTAGAGGTTTGGGAGTTGCGACAGCAATTCCCTAAGAGCGAGCGTAGAGTATAGCCAGACTCGCCTCACGTCAACGTGAACTTCATGGGATTGCGTGCGTCGAGATCATTGTCTTCCCTTGTTGAACTTCGATTAAGGTAGACAGTAATCTGTCGGGCCATGAATCTCCAATCCGATAAAGGGACCCAGGAATGATCTTCTCGAAGGCTCGGCGTTTTAATGAACGAGGCAGAAAGCTTGCCGACAAGGGCTGGTTCGCCGAGGCGGAGGAAGCATATCGAGCGGCGGCCGACGCCGCCCCTGAGTGGTCTGTACCATGGTACAACCTGGGACTCATGCACAAATACGGCGGCAACTGGGATGCATCGCTCGAATCAAATCAGCGCGCCGTGGCACTATCGCCCTCCGACGGCGACTCATGGTGGAACCTGGGTATCGCAGCAACTGCCCTCGGTCGGTGGGACGTCGCCCGTCTTGCCTGGCAGAACTGCGGCATTTCCGTCCCAGACGGCGACGGCCCTATAGAGATGGATCTGGGCCACGTTCCCATACGTTTGACCGCGAATAGCGAAGGAGAGGTCGTGTGGTGTCACCGGATTGACCCGGCCCGTGCGGTCTTGCTTAGCGTGCCCTTACCAGAGTCCGGTCATCGCTGGGGCGACCTCGTTCTGCACGATGGCGCGGCGAACGGCTACCGGATGCTTCGTGGTCAGAAAGTGCCCGTCTTCGACGAGCTCGCCATTCTTCAGCAGTCCGGATTCGTGACCTTCGTTGCGGAACTTCAGGCTGAACCCAACACCCTCGAAACCCTCTCATTAATTGCCGACGACCTTGGAGGTGCGGCCGAGGACTGGTCGACCAGCACGAGTATGCTTTGCAAGGAGTGCAGCGAAGGCACGCCCGGCCACTTGCATGATGCCGAGCAAACGACGCCCGCAGATCCTCATTGTGGAATTGCCGCCCGAGATGAGGCTCATGCTCAGGAGATCCTCAACGCGTGGATCGTTCGAGAGCCAGGCAGTAGCGTGATCCGCATCGAACCGGCGCTATAAAACAGCTCGGTAGTGTTCCAACTGTTGTTTCAGCTTTGCCAGCAACGCCTGAAAACGTGGATCCTGTCGAAGATTATCCAGGTTGTGATCTCTCTCGAACAGAACGTAGCAAGGAAATCCATCGTTAGCGACTGATTCCAACCACTTGATGGCTTGTTCGTGCTTGTTCATGATCGCGTAAGCACAAGCGATGTGGTAAGCGGTATGGTGGAAGTGTCCAAACCCCTTTCCGCGCTCGATTGCCGACCGAATTTTTTCCTCGGCTTCGCGGTGTTGGCCGGCGGACGCTGCGAGGATCGCCTGTAAGCTGGTAAATAGACCGCGGTTGTCTGCCGGATAATCCTTCAAGAACTTCTCGATCGTTGCCGCTGCCTCCTCTTTTCTCCCAAGGCTAAAGAGAGCAAAAACAATCTGATGGCCCACTAACGCCGGATTGGCGTCAGCAGGGACATTTCGCAAAGCCGCGAGAGCTTGTTCATGTTTGCCTTGAAAGAGCAGCACTTCTCCCTGACGGAAACGGGCCAGGTTATTACTGGGATTGGTGGCCAACGCTTTATTAATTTCCTCCAGCGCTTCATCGAGAAGTCCTACATGACTCAAAACTAGCGCAAGTTGATTTCGCGCCTCATCCAAACTTGGATTCAAAGTTAGGGCGCGGCGATATTCCTGCATAGCCTGGCTGTGAGGAAAATGGTTAGATGGAGTCCAAAGCAGCCGGCCTCGCGCCAAATATGCCTCAGGTAAATCTGGATCTAACGCAAGCGCCTTTTCCACTGCAACAAAAGCTTTCTCGTGCAGATCCTTCTCATTAGGAGCGAACAAAAACAGCTTCCATACATAAGCCTGGGCCAACTCAGCCCAACCAGCGGCAAACTCCGGATCGCTTGTGACAGCGCGGTTAAGCGCCTCGATCGCGCTGTCGTTATCTGCTTTCGTTTGTCGATTAAGGTAGTATCGTCCGCGCAAAAAATCATCGTACGCGGCAGGGTTGATTGGACGCGCGCGCGCCAGACGCGACTGCTCCTGGGGTGTCAGTTTGATCTGAATCGCCTGCGTTATTGCGGTGGCTACCTCGTTCTGAACTGTCACGACATCGCGCAGAGCACGATCGTACTTTCCGGACCAAAGATGTTCCTCCGTCGACGCGTCGATTAATCGTACTGCGACAGTTATGTTGTCACCGACGCGTTGGACCGACCCTTCGACAACCGCGTCCACGTTCAACTCACGCGCGACATCCTTCAATGGCTTCTGCGATCCTTTGAACTGCATCACGGAAGTGCGCGAGGTCACTCTCAAGGCAGTAACTTTTGCCAGACCGGATATCAGCGTCTCCGTCATTCCCTCGGCGAAGTAATCCTGAGATTGATCGCCGGAGATGTTAACCATCGGCAACACCGCTAGTGATTTTATTGACGTCGAAGGGGGTGTCGCTGTTCTCAACTTTCTGACGAACCACACTGCCGAAATCAAAGCAATTCCGACTATCGTCGCCAGCGCAGCGAATACGATCAATCGACTTCGCCTCGCGTCCTGGTTGAAAAGGCGAAGGCCATCCTGGGTTGAGCTGGATGCCTTGTAGCGTTCGAGATCAGCACCGAGTTCCAGCTCCCGCTTAACGCTCTTAAGCTCACTCAGGATCTCGTCTGCCGTTTGGAACCTTTCGTTTGGATCTTTGGCCAATGCCTTCTTGACGATCCGCTCGAACGGTCTTGCTTCAGGGCTGGCCTTCGATAAAGAATCCGGTTCTCGTTCAACTATCGAGATGATGACGTCCGTTTGTGTCTGTCCAGAAAACGGCTTTCGTCCCGCAACCATCTCGTACAGCACCACTCCGAGACTCCAGACATCCGTACGCACGTCAACCGGAAGTCCACGCGCTTGCTCCGGCGACATATAAGCGACGGTTCCCATCACCATTCCCGGCGTAGTCTTTAGCTCGATAGCGCGCGTCTCGACCTGACTGTTCACAAGGTCGGGCCTTGTGTCTGCTAACTTCGCGAGTCCAAAGTCCAACACTTTGACGTACCCGTCGCTACGGACCATCACGTTCTCTGGTTTGATGTCGCGGTGCACTATGCCCGCCGCATGCGCACTCGACAACACCGATGCGATCTGGATACCGATATCGAGAGCGTCGTCGATGTTTACAGGACCGTTCTTCATTCGCTCCCGCAGCGCCATGCCCTCTACATACTCCATGACGATACAGTGCCGTCCGTCTTCCGTTTCAATGACCTCGTGGATGGTGCAAGCATTCGGATGCGACATCGCCGCAATCGCGCGAGCCTCCACTTCAAAGCGATGGAGATGTCTTTTATCTTTAATGAGAGCTACAGGTAAAAACTTTAGCGCTACTTTGCGTCTTAAACGGGTGTCGTCTGCAAGATAAACCTCGCCCATTCCGCCGGCGCCAAGCTGCGAAACGATCCGGTATTGATTGAAACTTTCGCCTACTCTGACTGTTTGTGATTGATCGTCGGCCATCATTCTTGCGGCAACATCCAGTGCCGGGGACTCAATAAACTTTTCGGCACGATCTTCATAGACCAGCAACGATTCAACTTCACGGCGCAATTCTTCGTCGCCTGCGCAGGCTTCAAGAAGGAAGCCTGAACGTTGGTTCGGGTTTTTCGTCAATGCCAGGTGGTAGAGACGCTCGACCTGCTGCCATCTCTCAATTTCCACGAGCGACGGCCTCCCCTTCGAGCTCTCTAAGCAGCCAAACCTTCGCCAGTCGCCAATCCCGCATTACGGTCTCCTTTGAGACCTTCAAAACGTCAGCCACTTCTTCGACCGACAGACCGGCAAAGAAACGCATTTCCACCACGCGCACCTTACGTGGATCGACTTCAGCCAGCGCGGTGAGGGCCTCATCCAGCGCCACTAAGTCAGTGTCCCGGTGAACCACAAATGATGCTGCCGCATCAAGCGATACTTGCAACGTGCCACCGCCATGTTTTAGCGATTGCCTCTCACGAGCAAAGTCAACCAGGATCCGGCGCATCATCTGCGCCGCCACGCCGAAGAAGTGCGCTCGGTTTTGCCAGCGGACGTTTTTCCAGTCGATCAAGCGAACGTAAGCCTCGTTCACGAGTGCGGACGTTTGCAGTAAGTGCCCGGTACGCTCCCGGCTCATGTAATGGTGCGCAAGCCGATGCAACTCCGATTGGATGAGTGGGGCCAACCTATCGAGTGCCGATTCGTCGCCGTCGCTCCAGGCAATAAGCAACCCGGTAATTTCTTTGGAGGAGTGGGCCTGCATAAATTTATTCCCGCTCTTGGGTGCGCGACAACTTATCACAATCGCCGGGACGGGGCGTGGCGAAATTTTCAAACAACCCGTTGCAGTTTCTCTCAGCCAATCCCGCCTTAGCAGATAAGGAGGTAAGGATGAGAGTCAAAACCTTAATCAAATCACTCGTAATAACACTAATCCTGGGTATCGCTTTCTCGATGATATCCGCTTATCCGTTGTTGAGCGTTTCTTGTGCTGTTGCCCCCAAAACCCATTTAAATTTGCCTGTTACTCAGAGCGTCACGCACTCTGCGACGGCAAGTGATGCATTGGTGGAATGGAACCAACAGGCGGTTACGTTAACCCTACGACCCTCACCGGCCCTGGCGCCTGTGCAGCAGACGCGTGTGATGGCAATCTTTCACCTGGCTGTTCACGATGCCATTAATGGCATCACCGGCGAGTATGAAACTTACCTCTCACCGCCGTCTCCACCTGAAAATGCATCGCCTGTGGCTGCCGCCATTGCGGCCGCGCACCACGCCCTGAAAAATCTCTTTCCGGGCAATGATCTTATGCTGGATGACGCTCTTGCGAACTCGCTCGCAGCTCATGGTCTATCGCCTGCCGATCCCGGCGTCGCTTTTGGTACCTCGGCAGCCGCAGCGATCCTTGCTCTGCGTGCCAACGATCACTCATCGCAGGCGCAATTTGATTACAACGCGCCTGGCGCAGGTGAACCAGGCGTTTGGATAAGACTGAATAACGCTCCGGCCCTGCTGCCTGGCTGGGGTGACGTCACGCCGTTTGTGCTTCGAAGCGGTTCACAGTTTCGACCGGACCCACCGCCCGCTCGCAACAGCGAACAGTACGCAAAAGACTACAATGAGATCAAAACAATCGGTGTGGCTACCGGTTCAAGTCGTTCGGCTGAACAAAGTCAAATCGCACTTTTCTGGCGGGCATCGCCAACCGCCATTTGGAATCGCGTTCTGACGCAGTTGTTACTGACTCGCAACGCCGATCTGTCAGAGAACGCACGACTGTTTGCCCTGTTCTACCTGGCTGCGGCCGATGCCAGCATTGCTTGCTGGGAAGCGAAGTATGAATACAACTTCTGGCGGCCACAGCCGGCAATCGTAAACGGCGAATTTGATGGCAATGATGCAACTGTTGGCCATGTTACCTGGCAACCGTTCGTCGCTACACCCCCACATCCTGAGTATCCATCGGGACACACAGCAAATAGTGGTGCTATGGCGAAGATCCTTACTTCAGAATTTGGGGACACTCCGGGAGGGACGATCGTCGTAACGTTGTCCGGAATTACTCGCCAGTGGAGCAGTCTCAGCGAAGCAGTTCAGGAAGTAATCGATGCACGTGTTTATTCTGGCATCCACTTTCGCAACTCCGACGAGGTCGGTGCGCGGATGGGTCGTCAGGTTGCGCAGTTCGTTTCGAAGCACGCGCTGCGGAAATCAAAATAAACGCTTTTGATCCAGCGGGGCCGTGTATTCTGGGCGGCCCCTTACGCTGGCAAACCTTCCGTTAGTCCCACCAATACAAAACAAATAATGAAGATGGTCCCACAACGCCCTTGCGCTGGGTTATCCAGCGATAACTGGATTGTGTGATCCGCAACCACTGAAACAGGGACTGCTAAGTCTGCCAATAATCCGGACTTTCTTTCATGTTCGGATCAGGTCGTTCCATCCAACGCTCAGGACGGCGCAATTCGGTGAAACCAAACTTCTCGTATACTCCGTGCGCGTCCTTTGTTGCCAACACCCACCGGCGAAACCCTTGTAGCTTAGGATGAGCCACCATTACCTCCATCAACCATTTTGACAACCCTTGTCCGCGATGTTCAGGAACGACGAAAACATCGGCCACCCATGCGAAGGTGGCATAGTCGGTTACGATTCGCGCAAACCCGACCTGCCCATCGCCGTGGTACACACCAAATGCCATCGAGTTTTCAATCGAGCGCAGCACTACGTCGCGCGAGCGACCGCTGCCCCAATATGAATGATTGCTGATGAAGTCGTGAATAAGATCGAGATCCAGGCGAGATGGATCCGTGCTGATCGTGTATTCACCGCGTTGCCAGCTGTCTTGCTCAGGTAAACTTGTTTCCTCTTTAAGCAACTTAATTTCTCTTTTTATCACTCAGAAAGACCGTGGCCTATAATACTCACATGACTCAGAAGATCCAGGTCACAATTCGCAACGCCAAGGCTACAGACGCCAACTTACTGGCTGAATTAGGAAGCCGCACGTTCGAGGAGACTTTCTCCGTTGATAACACTCCGGAGGATATGGCCGCCTACCTGGCTTCATCCTTTAATGTTGCGCAGCAGAGCGCTGAGTTGGCTGAGCCCGCCTCGGTGTTCTTGATTGCGGAAGTCGACGGGGTCGCCGCAGGTTACGCAAAGCTTCACGGGGGTAAGTGCGCGGAGGCCATCGAAGGCGCGAAGCCCATCGAATTGGTTCGGTTGTACGTGTCGCATGAATGGATCGGACGTGGCGTCGGTGAGGCACTGATGCGGGCCTGCCTGGATGAAGCGCGAAGCGCAGGGTATGAAACTATCTGGCTCGGCGTCTGGGAGCGAAACGCACGGGCGCAAGCTTTTTACCGCAAGTGGAACTTCCGCGCTGTTGGTGATCACGTTTTTCAACTCGGGTCGGACCCACAAAGGGACATCGTCATGGAACGCCAAGTTTGACGGGTTGTGCGCTTTTTCCTCGTTAAAAAAACGGTTAGCCAAACCGGCAATCACGTGAGGGTTTTGCATGCCACAGCCCAAACAAGACCACACGCCCACGACGTCTATTTGGGCAAACCCCCACCAAGTGTAGCAGCGCAGTCTCAAGCCAATGACCCGCGCCGTCAGTACGCAAGTTAATTTGAAGGCCGCCGGTAGCCTTCGCGGAATCGGACTACACAGGAGCAGGTCGCAAACCATGAATCCGCAAACGAAACGTGCGACGTCCCCACCACGCCAGCCTGCATCGTAAAGAAATCGTAAGCCTTTAACTGAGAGTTCTTTC
>Ga0209486_10000106_pt1 | contig 41981 bp, 32 predicted proteins | sample NCCompost_FD_187518 | JGI IMG/M metagenome (GOLD analysis project Ga0209486, IMG submission 187518) | Agricultural soil microbial communities from Utah to study Nitrogen management - NC Compost (SPAdes) (version 2) | ecosystem: Environmental > Terrestrial > Soil > Agricultural land | place...
GTTGTCGCAATTGATGAGGGAGTTGGCTTCGTGGGTAGCGACTGATGAGAAATCAGAGGAAGATTATTTCCACCAGAAGTGCGTTATCTCTAATGCATTGATTAAGGCCATTCCCGCTGACAATAAAATATGCTGGTTTGCGGGACGAGGCGTTAAGAGACTTTGTAGCTTTAATGAGCAGCTCGCAGCTTCACGGATGAACGCAGATAAACACAGGTCTTGTCCGTGTTAACCGTGTCATCCGTGGCTAAAAACATCGCTCGTGCGAAACATTAGCGCTGTTTGCGAGACTCGCCACTCGCCTGTGTTATGCTCTGAGTGATTCAAACATTCTTACCAACCTTGTACGTATAAATGACAACTCCCAGAGAGAAGTTTCAGAAACTACTACGCGAGCTTTTCCAATTCAACTGTGCCGATCTTGATTTCGGGATTTACCGGATCATGAATCACACGCGTGCGGTCATCGAGCAATTCATCGAGAAGAATTTGCTCAATGCGGTGTCGGAAGAATTGCAAAAGGGAGCACTCGTCTGCACTGGGCCAACAGCGATCAGTACTACATAAAGACCGGCGAGAACTTTACGGACTACAGCTATAAACACGGAAACTGGACTGTCCGCTTCAAACTTCGTAATGCAGATGTCGAACAGAACAACGTCAAAGGAGCGAAGCGTTTCTTTATTCCGAAGGTTGACGCGCTGGAACTGAACGTTGCGAATCATGAACTCACTTTGCCATTCGAGTACCGGCCGATCGTTTCGGAGGAAGAAGCAAAGTTTGGAAGGACAAAGATCCAGGAAGCAATCCTTGCTGAAGCATTGCCCCAGATTCTCGACGCTGCGAAATCCGACATGGATGCACTAACCGCCTTGGTGCATGAGAAGCGCCGCGATGCGGAGAACAATCCGGTCAGTTTGCTTGAGCATCATCTGCGAACCTACACGCAAAAGAATAGTCGCGATTTCTTATACACAAAAACCTGAAAGGGTTTCTCGAACGTGAACTCGACTTTTATTTGAAGAATGAAGTGCTGAACCTTGATGATGACTTGAGGTACCTGAACACGATCATTTCGGTTGGACCTGCGTAACTGGATGTCTCAACCTCTAAACCTCTACTGCTATGGGTTGTTAGCAGTCGGATGCCTCGCGTTGTCTGAAACTGTCTAACAGGATCCAATTAGGACCAACCACAAACCCACACGATGCAGCAAAATTTCACGTTATGCCGGAGAAGAATTTTCATTTAATGATGGAATCGTCCGCGTAAGTTGTGGATTCGATTAATAGGCCATTTCACTTTATGACCGAACCCCACATCATCATTGGATGATCCAGTTCAGTGAAAACGTGAATTTGATCCGTGCTAACCTAACGCCATGTATCAAGGAATAACGGGAACCCTCGCTGCAATAGTCACATTTTTTATTGCTGTTGGGGCTGCGACTCAGGGCGGAAGTATCAGGGGCAAAATCGTTGCCGACTTTGGCCCCGATCAACGAAGAGTGCTTTCGGGCGTTATCGTGAATCTCCGTGGTGACAGACTCGGAGATCGAACCCTCCAGACAGTCACGGATCTCGAAGGCGCTTACAATTTCCCCGGCCTCGTTGCGGGCGAGTATTTCCTCTCGATCGAATTTCAAGGCTTCAAGAAGTACGAGCAGAAGATTAGTATTCAGATCGACGCCACCGTCGAACACGACGCCCTCTTACAACCACTGCCGCTCAGCGAAACGGTTACCGTCACCGACGATCGCGCCGAGGCCAGCCGAACGGAATCGACGACGCCCTCCGTGATCACGCAGTCAGCGTTGCGTGAAGCGCCGCTGATCGATCAGAAGTTTCAGGACGCGCTACCGCTGTTGCCCGGAGTCGTGCGTGGTCCTGACGGCAATCTGAACATCAAAGGCACGCGGCCGAGTCAGAGCGGAATTCTCGTTTCGAGTCTGAACGTTACCGATCCATGGACCGGAACTCCTGCCATTGAATTACCGCTCGAAGCAGTGGAAACAGTGCAGGTCCATTCGAATCCTTACTCGTCGGAGTACGGCAAGTTCACTGGCGCGGTGACGACAATCGAAACGCGCTCCGGCAGCAACGATCTGCGCTACCTGTTTACCGGTGTCCTGCCACGTCCGCGCTGGCGCGACGGAAAGATGTACGGCATCGGCGCCGCAACGCCGCGGATCGCCGTCGGTGGTCCAATCAAGAAAGACAAACTGTTCTTCTTTCAGAGTCTCGAGTACCGCTTCGTCCGCACGAACGTTCCCAGCCTCGAAGCGCTCGAAGAACACCAACGCGACATCCAGCGCGAAAGCTTCGACTCCTTTTCACGTCTCGATTACGTCATCAATTCCAACAACCGTCTGACGGCGAGTTTTTCGATCTTTCCGCAGAAGCAGGACTTTTTCAATCTCAACACGTTTAATCCATCTGACACGACCGCAAACTTTCATCAACGCGGTTGGTTTCTCGCGTTCAACGAGCAGGCGACTTTCAAGTCAGGTGGATTGCTGCAATCAAGTTTCAGCGTCAAACAGTTTGACGGCGACATTTTCGGTAACAGTGGCGCGCCTTATCAGATCACTCCTGAACGAAACTTTGGTGGCTGGTTCGATCGCCAGCATCGCGAGAGCCGTCGATACGAACTGCTCGAGATCTACAATCTTGCGCCGTTCAACTGGCGCGGCTCGCATGCGTTGAAGGTCGGTGTTAATTACAGCTACACGACTTTCAACGGCAGCGATCGTAGCGCGCCCGTCAGCATCATCCGCGCCGGTGGAACAACGTACCAGCAAGTCAATTTCTCCGGCCCCGGCGATCTTTCGAGACATCAAAACGAGATCTCAGCGTTCGTTCAAAACAAGTGGATCGTGAACTCGCGCGTCGTATTCGATCTTGGCCTGCGTTACGACCGCGATCTGATTGGCGCTGAAAACAACTTCGCGCCTCGTCTCGGCCTGGTCCTGGTGCCCGCGTCCAACGGTCGCACGGTAGTGCGCGGCGGTGTTGGTCTTTTCTACGACAAGATTCCGCTCAACGTCGGCTCTTTCGAACACTACCAGGACCTCGTTGTCACAACTTTCGCCAACGACGGCACGACGATCGTCGATGGTCCACGTTTATTCCTGAACACCGCGCCGTCTGATCTGAAGAATCCGTACAGTCTCGCGTGGAATGCGCAGGTCGATCACGAAGTGACCCCACAACTGCTGCTCCGGCTCGGTTATGAAGAACGCAGCACGCGTCGCGATTTCGTTCTTGAACCCGTCGCAGATGCCGCGACGTTGAACACCGGACGGCTGTTGCTGATAAACTCTGGGCGGTCACGATATCGAGAGTTGCAGGCCGTCGCACGCTTTCGTTTTCAGGAAGGACGCAACATCTTTCTGTCGTACGTGCGGTCTCAAGCGCGTGGCAACCTGAACGACTTCAATCACTATTTCGGCAATCTGAAACAAGCGGTCATTCGACCGGACGAGTACGCGAAACAACCTTTCGACACTCCCAACCGGATGCTCTTCTGGGGTGAATTCGCATTGCCGTTCGACGTGGTTGCAACACCAGTGGTCGACTGGCGCACAGGATTTCCCTTCTCTCTGGTGAACGAGCAGCAGGATTTCGTCGGGACACGCAACGAAGACGGTCGCTTTCCTTCGCTCTTCTCGCTCGACGTACTTGTCATGAAGGGACTCACTATTCCCTTTCGCGGCAAGAAGTATCGGGGACGCGCCGGCATGACGATCTTCAACATCACCAACCACTGGAACCCGCGCGATGTTCAGAACAACCTCGATAGCCGTCAGTTCGGCACGTTTTTCAACAGTCCCGGTTTGAGCCTCAGGCTCAAGTTTGAATTCGTGAAATACTAAGGAGTTCCCGAAATGAATACGCGAATCCCACTCGCCATTGCCTTGCTGCTGGCAGCAGTCTCCTCCACTTTAGCCAAAGACGAAATCACAAAAGAACTGATCACTTCGAACGGCAAGACGCGCGCGTACTACCTCTACGTTCCTTCAACCGTCAAAGGACCAGCGCCGTTGATCGTCATGCTTCATGGATCGAATCGCACCGGCGTGACGCTCGTTGAAAAATGGAAAGACTACGCAAAGAAAGAAAATATCATCATCGTTGGACCTGACGCGACGAATTTGCGCGGTTGGGGATCGCCGCAGGATGGTCCAGATTATCTGCGCGATCTTGTCGAAGAACTGAAGTCGAAGCATCCGATCAACCCGCGACGGGTGTATCTTTTCGGACACTCGGCGGGCGCGTCGTTTTCGTTGCACATGGGTTTGATGGAGTCGCAATACTTCGCGGCGGTGGCGATACACGCAGGAGCCTTAACCGGCCAGGACTACGACGTAATCGAACTGGCGAAACGAAAGATCCCGATCTCAATGCAGATCGGCGACAGCGATCCGCTGGTTCCACTCAAGGTTGTCAGGGCAACACGCGACGCGTTGAAAGAAGCAGGTTTCACTGTCGACCTGATCGAGATCGAGAACCACGATCATTGGTATTACGACAAGGCGTCGAAGTTCAATCAAACAGCGTGGGAGTTTTTGAAGAAGTACGAACTTGAGAGTGACCCGCAGTTTCAGAAGTATAACTGGAGATAGAGAAATTCGAAATTCGAAATTTTCACAGGAGCGCACATGACTAAACTTCTCGCGTCGATCTTTATTCTGGCCCTCTTCGTTAATGGATCTCTTCCGGTCAACGATCACAAAGCGCAGGTTGTTAAAGACATCGCCGGCATGTCGAAGCAGGCGCAGGTGATGGTCGACATGGTGTTCAGCTTCGCGGAGCTTGGGTTTCAAGAGGTCGAAACGTCGAAGTATTTGACGAGTGTGCTCGAGAAGGAGGGCTTCAAGATTGAACGCGGCATCGCGGGAATTCCCACCGCGTGGATCGCAACTTATGGTTCGGGCAAACCGGTGATCGCGCTTGGTTCAGATGTCGATTGCATTCCGCAGGCATCGCAAAAACCGGGCGTCGCCTATCACAATCCGTTGATCGATGGCGCACCCGGGCACGGCGAGGGCCACAACTCCGGCGTGCCGCTTAACATCCTCGCCGCGATTGCAGTCAAAAGACAGATGGAACGCGCGAAACTTCCCGGCACGATCAAGCTCTGGCCGGGTGTTGCTGAAGAACTGGTTGCGGGCAAAGCATATTTTGTGCGCGAGGGCGTTTTCAAAGACGTAGACGTCGTGATCTTCACGCATGTCGGCAACAACCTCAACACTTCGTGGGGGCAATCTTCAGCGACCGGCCTCGTCTCGGTCGAATACACATTCAAAGGCGAGAGCGCGCATTCGGCAGGCGCACCGTGGCAGGGACGCAGCGCACTCGATGCGGTCGAGTTGATGGACATCGGCTGGAACTTTCGCCGCGAACACTTGCGCATTCAACAACGCTCGCACTACGTGATCACTAACGGCGGCGATCAACCCAACGTCGTGCCGCGCCTCGCCAGCGTTTGGTATTACTTCCGCGAACTCGATTACGACCACATCAAACGCATGCGCGAAATCGGCGACCAGATCGCTAACGGCGCCGCGATGATGACCGATACAACTGTGTCTTCGCGCGTTTTAGGTTCCGCATGGCCACAACATTTCAACCGGCCTGTCGCCGAAGCCGCGTACGAGAACATCAAGCAAGTCGGACTGCCGCAATGGAGTGAAGACGATCAAAAGCTGGCGCGAGCGTTACAACGTGAATTGAAGTCACGCGAGCAGGGATTGGCGACACAACTCGACGACCTGGCGGGACCTGTTCCTGACGAACAGCGAACGCGTGGCGGTTCCGACGACATCGGCGACGTCTCGTGGAATGTGCCGACAATCTCGCTGCGTTACCCGTCAAACATTCCCGGTCTTCCAGGTCACAACTGGGCCAATGCAGTCACAATGGCCACACCGATCGCGCACAAAGGTGTGGTTGCAGGTGCGAAGGTCGTCGGCATGACGATGATCGATCTGTTGACGCGACCCGAACTCGTGGACCAGGCGTGGAAGTATTTCCGTGAGGTGCAAACGAAGGATACGAAGTATCAGCCCTTGATCTCACCAACCGATAAACCCGCGACCTACCTGAACAAGCGGATCATGGACACGTATCGCGAACAGATGCGGAAGTACTACTACGATCCTTCGAAATACAACACATATCTCGAACAACTCGGTATCAAATACCCGACGACGCGATAAGGAGACGGCAATGGCAGAACTGAAAACCAAACCAACTAAGGCGAGCGTTGAAAAGTTTCTTAACCAGGTCGCGGACGAGACTCGACGCGAAGACTGTTTCGAAGTCGCGAAGATGATGGAAGAGATCACGGGTGAAAAGCCGAAGATGTGGGGACCGAGTATCGTCGGGTTCGGCAGTTATCACTACAAGTATGCGAGTGGACAGGAAGGCGATTGGCCCATCGCCGCCTTCTCACCGCGCAAGCAGGATCTGACGCTTTACCTCTTGCCGGGCTTCCAGGAACACGCGGATCTGATGCAGCAGTTGGGTAAACATCGCACGGGCAAGTCGTGTCTGTACATCAAACGCCTATCCGACGTTCACGTGCCCACGTTGAAGAAACTCATCCGCGAGTCGGTGAAGAGGATGAAGCAGATTACGAAGAAGAAAGCTGCTCATTTCTAGCTCACGTAGTTACCGCACGTAGTTACCATTCGCCAGATCGATCTTCGTCAACGCGTCGGCCGTTCCGCATTGGGCTTCTTCACCTTTGACCTCGCACGATCCGATATTCTCCGTAATCGGCGTGATCCACCGGACCTTCTTTGACTCCTGCATCATTCTTGCGAGATACACCTTCCCGTCACTCTGCATGTAAAGCAGCAATAGATCGCTCTGATGTTCGCGGAAGTAAATGTGTCTGAGACGGCCGACCAATCGAATTTTTGGCTTTAAATCGAAGAGACGTTTCTTGCCGTTTGCTCCCAGCTCTCCGAAGCCATCGCTGCGAACGGTATACCTGCCGAATGACGTTGGGAAGATAAAGAACGACGCCTGACCACAGTTGGGGACGCAGCGTGCCTGTTCAAAACCACCGTCCTCATTGGCGGCCGGCACTGCCGTTACGACCAATAGCAGCAGACAGATCAACACACCGGTTTTCATCGCTGGTACTCCTTTTCGGCGGGGCGGTGAGGTACTCGCAGTTTACTACAGACCAGCGTCCTTAACGATTGTTTCTTTCAAACCACGCGATTATCTGGGGATACAGGTCGGCGATAGTGGTGCCGGCAGGGCGGGTGCGGTAGAGATTGACGAGAAACCGGTCAAACTCCCTGAACATCAGGAAACCTCTGCGATGGGTCATCATCTGGTCAACGGCGGCGATCATCCTCGCCTGCTCGTCGCGCGGCGCATAGTCAGTCAGACGCAGGCTAACAAGGCCCCAATTCAGATACTCGTTGAACGTCCCGATGCCAGCGTAGTAGCCCGGTCCGCGTGCACTCGCGACCCAACGTTCGCGATTGCTGATCGCTTTCATGATCCGGTCCGCGTACTTCTCCGCTTCCGGATTGATGTAACCATGATTGATCTCGGTGAAGACGATGTTGCCACGAAACACGTTCATGCCCGCTTCCGATCCGGGCTCGTACGAGCGCTTGACGTCCTGCGGATAAGGAAAGTTGACGTGAGGCTGAAGCTCGCGAAAACCATTGCTTTCAAACCAGGTCGTCGACTGGTTGTAAGCCACTAGCGGCGAGAAGACGATCTTGTAAGTGTCGTAACCGCTCGAGCTCGGAAAGTTCTTGTCGAGCCACTTCTTCATCTCGCCGATGTTTGCCGTCTCGCGATAGAAAGCGATCTGTTCCTGATACGTCGCCGCATTCTCTTTGTAGAACTTGCGAAACTCAGTCTCGTCCGAGAACGACTGCAAAAGCGGCAGGAACGGTCGGAGCACGTTCCTTGCGTCACCCCGGAATCCGGTACGGTCGTAAACCTTGCTCTGCACGATGCGGCCGCGCGCGTCGAATTCAAACGAGTATCCGTTCATCTTCAACGAGAAATAGCGGCCAAGATCCTGGCGCAACTCCGATTCGAGCGCTGCGAGCAAGGCGTGATCTTTGTGCTCATCGAAATGCTCGCGAACGCGCTTGTAGTACTCCGTGTCTTTGTAAACCAGATTCCGATCTTCGATTCCGATAGGCGTCATCGCGATCGCGATGTTCACCAACTCATAAACTTCGGGCACCTCGACGATCATCTTCCCGCGATACGCCGCCTGATACTTCTGATCGAAAACGGCGGCAGGCACGTACTTCACGCCGATGATCTGCGTGTAGCAAAGGTCGTCGCCTCGTTGGATGATAAAGTCGTACTTCTTACCGAGTTCGACCCAGAAACTGATGGCATCGATATCGGTGATGAAGGTCACTCGGTGCGGTTTGCCGTCTTTGAGTTGGGTTTCGTAAACGTCGGGCTTGATTTCAGGGACGAGTCTCCAGATATTTGCACGGTACTGCTCACCATCCTGAATGCTGATGATCGTGTTGGTGGATTTGATGACTGGCAGTTTTTCCTGCTGGTAAGCGCCGGCGTTTAGTGATGCCGCGAAAACCGTCAGAATTGACGCAATTACTAATCTCATGTGCCTCGTTAACCGAACCCGCCCGGACCAGGTTTCCCATTCCGAGATCAAGACACCGGGAACCCAATAGATATGGCACCGAAGATTTGGATGTGGGAGGTGCCTATGATGCCTAAAGACCCCACGTCTGCACAAGGGGATACATTACATGAACGCCATTGATCATGTTTACTTGCAGGCGCATAATTAGCCAGAACTTCCCGAACAAGCAAAGGGGCAGCATGGACAAGGATCGGTTGCAGCAGATCGAGGAGTATATCCTGGGCTTCTTTCAACGCCGGCAACAGAGCCGGGTGCTGGCAAAGGAATTGTTCGACAGCACGAGCGAGTATGCCAACGCCGATCTGGTGAGGGCGTTCGAGGACTTGGAAAAGAAACATCGGTTGCTGGTTCGTCACACACACGACGGTAACGATTACATTTCGTTGACACCGCAGGGCACGATGTATGTCGGACTGGAGCCGTCCGACGTCGAAGATGAACCGCCACTTCTGCCTCATCCGCCGAAGAGTGCGACGAAGAACGTTTGAGTCGATGTTCCGCACACGTTACAACGCTGACTACCTCACGCTCTTGAAGGTGGCGTGGTCGGCGGTGTTTGTAGTTCTTGCGTGTAGCGTCCACGGGTTGGCCCAGCCGGCTGAAGCGCCAGCCGAGACTCAGAATAATCACGTTGGGACGATTTCGGAGTTACGCGACAAGCAGAGGGCCTGGCTTGTTGTTTTTAAGTCGCGAGTGGTCGATGCGGGCAATGCCGAAAAGGCGATTATCGAAGACGTCCTCAAAGGCGAGGCGCAACCGAGAGGTCGTTACCGTTACATCTACAACGAACTCGCGCACAAGCTCAACAAGTACATCCGCAAGTACGGCAGTCTAACCTCGGCGAAGAATCTGGCGGACGCGGAGTACGTGATCTTCTTCAACGTGGTTGAGTTTCGGCGTATCCTCAACGCGGTCTACCCATGGGGCGAACTATTCGTCATCGTGAAAGGCTCCCCACAGGAGTCGAAGCCGCCACGCATCGTATGGCGCGCCAAAAAGATGATGGTCGGCACCGACGCGATCGGAGACCTGGTCAACGCCCTCAAAGCACTGCGCGGCGAGAACTAAACACACTATCTGCGTTTCGTATTCACCGGGCTAGAATCTGGTTGTTACCGGCACGCGATCAATATATACTCCGCCCCTCTTTTCACCTCGTTCATCCGAATTGCGTCCATGCCCTACGTACCCGGCTTTACTAACGACATCTTTATTAGCTTCTCGCACGTCGACAACCTGGACGGCTGGGTGGAAGAGTTTCAGAACCAGCTTCGCAACCGGCTACTGATGTTAGGCGCAGATGTCAGCATCTGGCGCGACCGCAAGCTGCGCGGCACTGATATCTTTTCCGCCGAGATCTTCACGCAACTCCAACAGTCCGCACTGCTCATCTCGGTTGTCTCACCTTCAGGAATTAAATCCCGGTGGTGCGAAGACGAGCGGCAGGCTTTTGAGCGTTTCGCGGGGTTGAATGGCGGTTTACGCTTCGGCAACCACTTACGAGCGATCAAAGTCGTCAAAACACCATTGCCCGCGGATCAGCATCGCGAATTGTTTGGCGTATTGGGCTTTGAGTTTTACGAACGCGAGGAGCAGTCGGATCGCTTCGCGGAGTTCGATCTCACCAGTTCCCAGTTCCGCAAGAAGCGAGACGAGATGGCGCAGGACATCAAGACTGTGCTCGACGCTTTTTCAGGGCACTTAACGGATGCACCTAAGAAAGAGACCGTTTACGTGGCAACCACGACGCCGGATCTCACGCGGAGCCGCGAGGCCATCGTGCGACAGATCCAGGACTGGGGTTATGACGTAAGGCCGCAGGATTCCGAACCGCCTCGTCTCCGCGGAAGCTTTCAAGCAGTGACTAAGGCGGAGTTGGCTGCCTCGATCTTCTCGGTGCATCTTGTTAGCGATCAACCAAAACTAATTGGCGAAGACGGGAAAGATTCAATCAGCGGGCAATATGACTTTGCGCAGTCGTTGCCGAAGGACCGTATCGTTTGGATTGGTCCCGGTCGCCAGCTTTACTCAGAGTTTGATGACGCGCTCAAACATGGTCTGCAAAAGGGCGTGGAAGTACTAAAAGATCGCCCCCTCGAAGACCTGAAGGATGTAATTGAAGAGAGACTCAATCGCCTTCGCCAACAGCCTGCGTCTCCGCGCAAGAGCGAGGACAAAGTCGAAGTCTATTTGATCTGTGACCGCCCGGATCATCCCGCGTGGGAGGATTCAACAGGCGGCCAGCGAGCGCTCAAGGTCAAAGAATACCTCGACGACCGCGGCGTTGTGGTTATGCCGTCGCCATTCTCCGAGATGGCTTGGAGCGAGCTTGAAGAAGAGTATGTCGCTCAGCTGCAGTTGAGCAAGGCGGTTCTGCTCTATTGGGGAAAGGCCAGCGAGAATTGGTTTCTCAAGATTCGACGAATCATCGTCAAAGAGCAAACGCGTCGTAACAAAACCAGTGACGCCGGCACGTTGACCGAAGCGTTCTATTTCGGCGACCCACCAATGAAGAAGTCACAGTATCGAAGGCTCACCGATTTGGTTTTCGAGCAGTACGACGACTTTGACCCCAGCGCGCTGAAACCGCTTTTAGATCGGTTGCTTACTAACGAGGAAGCCTGATGGCCTCTGTTGTCTCTGAGATCGGCAATCCTTTTCCTGGCCTCCGTTCGTTCGGGCTCGAACAGGCACACCTGTTCTTTGGTCGCGACCAGCAAATCAAAGATCTTATCGCGCGTTTAAAGCAACACCGGTTTCTTCCAATCGTGGGAGTCTCAGGCAGTGGTAAATCCTCGCTTGTGCGCGCCGGCTTGATTCCGACACTGACTGGCAGTTATGTCGGCGATGATACGTCCGGCTGGCGCATAGCCTTGCTCAGACCGGGGCGCAATCCAATGCACGAACTTGCGGCAACGCTGGGTCGGGAGTTCGCTGGGGCCGAGTTGAATGATGTGCTCCAGATGTTGCGCGGTAGTAGTGCCGGACTGGCTCGTGTCGCACAGCAACATCTCGGTGAGGGAGAAAGACTGCTGGTCCTGGTGGACCAGTTTGAAGAATTGTTTCGCTACCGAGAGGATACTCATGCTGCGGGTGAGGAGAACGACGACGCAGCTTTCGTCAAGCTTCTACTGGCGGCTGCAGGCGAGAGTGAACATCCGCTACCCGGATACGACGACTTACCGGTTTATGTGATAACGACGATGCGTTCCGATTTTCTCGGCAGATGCTCGCACTTTCGTGGACTGCCGGAAGCCCTAAACCAGAGCCAGTACCTCATTCCGCGTCTAACACGTGAACAACAACGCGATGTGATTGAAGGTCCTGTCGGCATGGTGGGGGCTTCGATCGAACCGGCGCTGGTCCAGCGACTCCTCAACGAACTTGGCGACAATCCCGATCAACTACCGGCGCTGCAACACGCGTTGATGCGCACCTGGGAGCAGTCGTCCGGGGCGCGCGCTGATGGAAAGTCGATCGCGGTTGAAGACTACGAAGCCGTCGGCACCATGGCCGACGCATTGAACCGCGATGCCGATCGAGTGTACGAGTCACTGTCTACCGATGAGACCACCGCGGCGATTACTCGACGGCTCTTTCAGCGACTCGTGCAGCCCGCTGCCCCGGGGAGTGAAACCCGCTCGCCTACAGCGTTTTCTGAACTTGTGGCGGTTACTGCTGCTGATGCAGGCCAACTGAAGCGGGTTATTGATGTCTTTCAGGAGCGTGGATTTCTCACTGTGTCCGGCGATGACGATCCGATTGTGGACATACCGCATGAGAGTCTTATTCGCGGCTGGCAGCAATTGACAACGTGGGTCCAGGAAGAAGCGCGTTCAGCGGCGATCTATCGCCGCCTGGCAGATCAGTCTGCACTCTACGCAAATCAAGAATCCTCTTTGCTCGTCGATCCGCAGTTGCAGGTGACGCTGTACTGGTCCAAGGAAACGAGGCCGAATGAGGCATGGGCCGCTCGATACGATCGACGCTTTGCGCCGGCGATGCAGTTTCTTGAGCAGAGTAGGGTAGAACGCGACTACGCACGTGGACGAGCCGAACTACAGCGTAGACGAACAATCAAGCGGGCTCGCTTGATAGCTGTGGTGTTGGGCACCATGTTGCTGCTCGCAATCGCTGCGTCAGTGTTCGCAGTAGTTCAGTTAAGGAGGGCACAAACCGAGCGTGATCGAAGCAGTCGCTTGGTTTACGACTCAAACGTTTATTTCGCGAGCAGTGCTATCGCATCTGGCCAATTCACGTTAGCACGGGAGCGCCTGGATGAGCTCATGGGTGAGGGGTTGAGAGAGCTACGTGGCTTCGAGTGGTTTCATCTCTGGCGGGCCGCAAACGCTGACGAAGCCACACTCGCCGGTCATTCCGGCTCTGTCAACTCGGTAGCATTTTCACCTGACGGCAAGACCCTGGCCTCAGCCAGCGCTGACAGTACAGTGAAGTTGTGGGACGTATCCGCGCGCAAGTACGTGGCCACATTCTCAGGCCATTCTGGTTATCTCAGGTCAGTAGCGTTTTCGCCTAACGGCAGGATCTTAGCCTCAGCCGGTGATGACAAGACAGTGAAGTTGTGGGACATAGCCGCGGGCAAGGAACTAGCCACACTCTCACACCATTCCGCATCTGTACGCTCGGTAGCGTTTTCGCCTGACGGCCTAATCTTAGCCTCCGCCAGCTATGACAAGACAGTGAAGTTGTGGGACACCACCACGCACAAGGAACTAGCCACACTCTTCGGCCATAGTCTTATATTCTCGGTAGCGTTTTCGCCTGATGGCAGGATCTTAGCCTCAGCCGGTTTTGACAAGACAGTGAAGTTGTGGGACACCGCGGAGCGTAAGGAAGTGGCCACACTCTCAGGCCATTCCTACTATGTTTACTCAGTAACGTTTTCGCCTGACGGCAAGATCCTAGCGTCCGCCAGCCATGATAAGACAGTGAAGTTGTGGGACACCGCGGAGCGTAAGGAAGTGGCCACACTCTCGGGCCATTTCGACTCTGTCATGCAGGTATCCTTTTCGCCTGACGGCAGGACCTTGGCCTCCGCCAGTGCGGACAACACGGTGAAGTTGTGGGACACAGCTTCACGGAAGGAACTGATCACGCTCTCAGGCCATTCCAGTCCTATCTATTCAGTAGCGTTTTCTCCTGATGGCAGAACCTTGGCCTCGACCAGTTTTGAAAACACAGTGAAGTTGTGGGACACCACCGAGCGGAAGGAGGTGGCGATCCTCTCGGGCCATTCCAGCCTTGTCAACGCAATAGCGTTTTCATCTGACGGCAAGACGCTGGCCTCCGCCAGTCATGACAACACAGTAAAGTTGTGGGACACCATAACCGGCAAGGAACTAACTTCACTCTCAGGCTATTTCGGCTTTGTATTCTCCGTAGCGTTTTCGCCTGACGGAAGGATCCTGGCCTTCGCCACTTTCAACGGGCCAATGAAGTTATGGGACACCGCCGCGGGCAACGAGGTAGCCACACTTTCAGGCCATTCCGCGTATGTCAATTCGATAACGTTTTCGCCTAACGGTAGGATCCTGGCCTCCGCCAGTGCTGACGCTAAAGTGAAGTTGTGGGACATCATCACGCACAAGGAACAGGCCACACTCTCAGGCCATTCAGGCCCTGTCAAGTCAGTAGCGTTTTCGCCTGATGGCAGGACCCTCGCCTCCGCCGGTGATGACGGTAAAGTGAAGTTGTGGGACACTGCCGCGGGCAAGGAGGTAGCCACACTCTCAGGCCACTCCACGTATGTCAATTCCATAACGTTTTCTCCTGACGGCAAGTCCCTGGCTTCCGCGAGTGATGACAAGACAGTGAAATTGTGGGACACCATCACGCACAAGGAACAGGCCACACTCTCAGGCCATTCAGGCCCTGTCAACTCAATAGCGTTTTCGCGTGACGGTAGGACGCTCGCGTCCGCCAGTGATGACGGTAGAGTGAAGTTGTGGGACATCACCGCGCGTAAAGAAGTGGCCACGCTATCAGGCTCCGGTGGGGTCAGATCGATAGCGTTCTCGCCCGACAACAAAACCTTGGCCTCTGCCAGAAGTGATTTTACGGTGAAGCTGTGGTTTGCGGCGACCGACGAGGAAGTCGAGGAGCGGCGCAGGCGCGGCTATTGAGTCAACAAAAGACTTGTCATTAACAAAATTCAAGAAGATAGTACGGAACAGATTTACGAGCGCCGCGTGTAAGAACCCGTTGTATCTGTGGTCTAACTAAGGCTTGAAACCTTTTAGCGCCCAGGCTCACTAACGTGAGAGAGGAACCACCCCGATGCTGCGTTGCTTGCTGCTCATCTTTGCCTTGGCCTCTGCTCTGCCGGCCCAACAGACTAACCAGATTACTGGGGGAAGCCTAAAAGGCACCGTGACGGACCCAATGGGAAGTCTCGTCGTTGGAGCCAGGGTCACCATCAAAAACTCCCGCGGCGTTACTACAAGCGCGACTTCGAACTCTTCAGGCGTCTATGAGTTCAGGCGAGTCGAACCCGGCATTTACGAACTTCACGTCAACGCTCCCGGCTTTAACCTATTCGAGGAAAAAGAGGTCGAGATCCGGGCGCGTGAGACGACCACGGTCAACCCGCAACTAAGTGTCGCCTTCGAAGAACAACAAGTCACCGTCGACGACAGAAACATCAGTACCGACTCCGATAACAACGCCAGCGCCATCGTTCTGCGTGGTAAGGAACTGGAAGCGTTGCCGGACGATCCGCAAGCGTTTGCGCAAGCGTTACAGGCGCTCGCTGGACCAACCGATCCTGAGAATCCATCACAGGTCAAAGTCGACGGTTTCTCCAACGGTCAGATACCGCCGAAAGAAGCAATTCGCGAAGTTCGCATCAACAACAATCCGTTTTCCGCGGAGAACGAGTTTCCGGGCTTCGGCGGCATCGAGATCTTTACGCAACCCGGCGCCGACAAGTGGCACGGCAGTTTCAGTTTTGATTTCAACGACGAGAGTCTCAACTCACGCAATCCATTCACAAAGGTCCGCGCGCCGTATCAACAACGCGCGTACAACATGAGTGTGAGCGGTCCGATAATCGCCAAGCGCGCATCGTTCTCTGCTTACTTCGGACGTTACGTTAGCGACGCTAACTCCGTCGTGAATGCAACAATACTCGATCCTGTAACCTTGAAGCCGCTCGAACTGAACGAAACGTTCGTCACTCCCGATACCAATACCTATGGCAACGGACGCGTCGACTTCAAGATCACCAAAGCCCACACGCTCGTTGCAAGATTCAACTACGGCGAATCAAAACAGGATCTCCAGGGCATTGGCGGGTTCTCCCTGCCGACACGCGCTTACAAAGGGAAGCGCTCGAACTTCGTCCTGCAAATAACTGAAACGGCGCTGCTCAACGAGAAGACCGTCAACGAAACGCGCTTCCAGTACATTCGCAACCGCTTCAATCAGGCGAGTGTGTCCGACGCGTTTGGGCTAAACGTGACGGAGTCGTTCTTCGGCGGCGGCGCGCAGGTGGGCGCGTCGTCGAACGCACAGAAGCGGATGGAGTTACAGAACTTCACGTCGTGGACCCACGGTAATCATTTTCTGAAAGCCGGCGTGCGCCTCAGACACGTCAACGTCGAAAGCGTTTCTCCCGACAACTTCGGCGGCACCTACATGTTCTCCGGCGGAGATGGTCCGAGGCTCGACGCGAATGATCAGATCATTCCCGACAAGGATGGCAAACCCGTGATCGAGGATCTCAGCAGCCTTGAACGCTATCGCCGCACGCTGTTGTTCTCCCGCTTGGGTTTGACCGCGCCGGCAATTCGGTTGCTCGGCGGCGGCGCGACCCAGTTTTCCATCGCCGGCGGCAATCCCCTCGCAAGTGTGAAGCAAACTGACGTGTCGGTTTATCTTCAGGACGAATGGAAGGTGCGTCCCAACTTCACGCTCTCGCCTGGATTCCGTTACGAGAACCAGACCAACGTCGACAGTAGGTTCAACTTCGCGCCCCGCATCGCTTTCGCATGGTCACCGGTTTTCGGCGGCGGCAAGAAACCCGCACCAGCCAAACCAGCCGCGACCACCGGCTCAATGACTACGCCAGCCGGAGCGACAGCAACTGCAAGTCCAGCCGCGCCGGCTCCCGCTCCAGCGGCTGCGCCGGCTGGTCCACCGAAGATGGTCATTCGTGGTGGCTTTGGAATCTTCTACAACCGCATCGGTGAAGACGTCACGCTAAACGCAACTCGTTTCAATGGCGAAAACCAGCAGCAGTTTCTGGTCACTGATCCAACGGTGCTCGATCTGTTTCCGATAGTGCCGGCCATCGAAGTTCTCGACGCTTTTGCACAACCACAGGTCCGGCGCGTTGTGTCCGACGATCTCGCACCGTTTCGCTCGCTACGAGCGACGTTCTCCGTCGAGCGCGTGCTGCCCAAAAACGTCAGGCTGACGTTCAGTTACGCGCATTCACGCTTCCAACGCCTGCGACGCTACGTGAACATCAATGCACCACTCGGCGGCACATACATTTCTGGCGAACCGAATTCCGGCGTCCGTCCGTTCGGCAACGAAGCGGGAAACATCTTCGAGTATCAGTCGACTGGAAGGTCTGTTGCGAACAGTTTCAATATGAACATCAACGGAACTGTGAGGAAGATCAACTTCTTCGGCGGCTTCAGTCTTGCCAAAACAAGGGGTACGGATGGGGGAACCAGCGGCGCAACGTTTGATGCTTACGACTTCACCAATGAGTTTGCGCGCTCCCCATTTAGTTCACTGGTTTTTGCGCACTTTGGCGCCAACTACTCGGCGCCATACGGGATCACGCTTGGCATGTTTGGCATCGCCAATTCCGGTCCGCCGTTCAACATCACAACCGGCGTCGACACAAACGGTGACACACTGTTTACCGAACGACCCGCCTTCGCCGCCGATCTCAACGAACCCGGCGTAGTGATGACTCCATTCGGCGCGCTCGATCCGACACCGTCGCCGGGACAGAAAGTCATTCCGAGAAACATTGGACGTGGACCGGGTTTTATGTCCGTGAGTTTTAGCCTCGGTAAGGCGTTCAAGTTTGGGCCAGCAATCGAACCCAAGGCGCCACCGCCAGGAGCACCGCGCACCACTGACGCAAGTGCTACTCAAACGCCGCCAAAGCCCGCTCCGATTCAAAGGCCGTATACACTGCAATTCTCGATGAACGTGAACAACGTGTTCAATCGGACCAATGAAGGCCTGCCGGTCGGCAACATGGCCTCGCCCTACTTCTTGAAATCTCCATCCGGTTCTTCTACCTTCTTCTTTGGTCCGGGCGGAGGCTCGAGCGGTAATCGCGTAATTTATTTGCGAGTAAGGGTCAGCTTCTAGTGCCGCTCAAGTAGCGACGAAAGTTTCCCGCAAAGACGCAAAGGCGCAAAGGTCTGAACTCTTGAAGCCGGACTCTCTTTGCGCCTCTGCGCCTTTGCGGGAAAACTCTTTCTCGACAGCTACGCAACAAATGAAGCTCTCAAAGAAGAAGTTAATAGTTCTCATCGTCCTCCTCGTTCTGCTGCTATCGCAGACGCCCTTTGTCTATCGTCGCTACAACCTCAGACGCCTGAGCGCCGCTGTCCAGCGCGTCAACGCTGAACGCACCCCGCCATCACCAGCAAATTCATTCACGGAGTACAAAGGCGTGGTCCATGTCCACTCGTTTCTCGGCGGACACAGCTCGGGAACTTTTCAAGAAATCATCTCCGCGGCGAAAGCAAACGATTTGCAGTTTGTCGTCATGACCGAGCATACGGAGAAAGAGTTTGACACCGCGGCAATGACGTTGAGTGGGATGAACTCGGGCGTGTTGTTCGTCAGTGGAAACGAGGTGAGCGCGGACAACGGAGATCGCTCGCTTGTGATACCAGGTAACGCGACGAATTCAGAGGGGCCGATCAAGATCGTCGCGTACCCTCAAGAATTTAAAAGTTGGGATACGGATGGCTTCACCGGCGTTGAAGTCTTCAACGTCTACACGAACGCGCGGCAGATAAATCCCGTTGTGGCTTTCTTCGACGTCTTATGGTCCAAACGCAGTTATCCTGATTTGATCTTTGCGCTCTATTACCAAAGACCAAACGAGAACCTGCGATTGTGGGACCAAAACCTGTCGGATGCGACCGCCACTGCCGGCAACGATGCGCACTCAAACATCGGCCTCAGCTTGCGCGACAGTTCAGGCAAGACGCTCCTTGGCATCCAGCTCGACCCTTACGAAGTTAGCTTTCGACTTGTCCGCATGCACGTGCTGATCGACCGAAACAAACCGTTGAATGAAGCAAACTTGTTGGACGCGCTCCGTTCCGGCCATTGCTTCATCGGCTTCGATTTTCTCGGCGACACCTCCGGCTTTTCGTTCACCGCCGAGAGCGCGGGAGAACAGAAGATTCAGGGCGACGACATAATCCTGAGCGCGGACACGCGCCTGAAGGTGCGAACACCTGTATCCAGCCAGATTAAATTGTTTAAAGACGGGAACGGGATTTCGGACGAGACGGGCGTGACGAGCAAAGACTTTCCCGTGACTGAACGAGGCGTCTACCGCGTCGAGGTTTACCTGCCACAACTGGGCAAACTGGCGGACGGCAAGCCCTGGATAATTTCAAATTCGATCGGGGTGCGGTGAATCCGTGGTCCAGACAAGGTTTCGCCCCACCGGGTGCCCTGCTAGCGACCCTGTGGGGCGACAAACCGCGCCGGAAAGCTCCGGCTTCACTTGTTTTCGGAAGCGGTGCGTACGTCACCGGAGTACTGTTGAAGGTCCCGTGTTGGACCCCGCTCTCCTAATTCCCCTAGTGTAGTGGGGATCGGGAGTACAGCCTTCCACACACTGTTTTTCCAAGTCCGATCAGTCTAGGCTTGGACCGAAAACCTGTCAACAGGCAGCTTGACCGAACGTGAACAATACAACGCTAAATTCGTTAGAATAACCACACCAAAATCGATCTAAAAAACCGTTATGGAAATCACAATACCAACGCCCCGAAATTTTAGCTTTCAAAGGACTGTCATTAGTCACGGATGGTACGGGCTCCTGCCGTTTTCGCTCAATCAAGCGAGGTGGGAACTCACGCGGGTAATCGACCTCGGTGAAAAGCCGCCGGTGACCATCACTATGCGCCGCGGAAAAGGCCATGTGTCCGCGGTTACGTCCCGGAGGTTGAACAAGACCGAGACCGCCCGCGTCCTGCGCGACGCGCGGCACATCCTCCGCCTCGACGACGACCTCGCTCCGTTTTACCAAGCAACCGGAGCCGATCCTGAGTTTGCATGGATCGGGAAGCAGGGGGCAGGACGAATGCTCCGCTCACCAACCGTGTTCGAAGACCTCGTAAAGATGATCTGCACCACAAATTGCTCCTGGTCGCTTACCGAGAAAATGGTTACAGGACTTGTTCAGAGTCTCGGCCGCGAGAGTGATGACGGCAGGAAGACATTTCCGACGGCAGAGGCGATGGCGGCGATGCCGGTGCAATTTTATGTTGACGAAGTGCGGTCGGGTTATCGAGCGCCGTACTTTAAAGAACTGGCAGATCGCGTCGCGTCAGGTGAGTTGAATGTGGAAACATGGCTCGCGAGTGATCTATCGACGCCTGAACTGGTGAAGGAGATCAAAGGCGTAAAGGGCGCCGGGAATTACGCTGCGGAGAATCTGTTGAAGTTGTTGGGCAGATACGACGGGCTAGCGCTCGACTCGTGGACGCGAGCGAAGTTTTTCAAAGTGCGGAACAAGGGTCGTAAGGCAAACGACAAAAAGATCGAGCGCTACTACTCACGCTTCAAAGAATGGCGCGGCCTCGCGCTCTGGTGTGACGTAACACAGGACTGGCTGGAGTAATCGCGACGCGGTGAAAAGGGGACGCGGTGACGCGGAGCCGTCCGCCGTGTCCCCGCGTCTCCCCTTCTCCGTGTCCGTCTTACTGCTTGGTCAGCACCCAGGTTGAGTCCTGAGGTCCGCGCGGTGATTCGCTGTGACGCGCGACAGTCAAAACCTTCCCGTCAGCCGAAAGCTCAAGCTTGTCAGTGGAAGTAGTTGTAATCTCCTCCCCCTCACGCTGGAACGTCGACTTCGTGAACAACTCGAGCGTCTTGTTTTCGTTGGACCACTTCGAAGTCCTGACGAACTTGGCGCGTCCACCCATCATCTCGCCGCTGGTCTCGGTACCGTCGAGGTTGAACGTTCGCGGTCCCATGTTTCCACCACCACCCATACCGCGACCGGGGCCGGCACCCTGTCCACCACCCGCCGGAGGCGCACCGGCCGGAGGAGCACCTGCCGGAGGAGCACCTGCCGGAGGCGCACCACTCGGAGCAGCACCGGAAGCACCGCCACCGGGACCGCCGCCCTGTCCACCAGTCACCTTCTCGTCGATGGTGATTGTCTTGTCGGTCTGCGTGATCGTCCAGACGACACTATCCACGCCCTGGATTCGCTGACTGAGACCCTGGCTCTTGCTCTTATCAAGCGTCCAGGTTCCGGCGAAGCTGGTCGGCGCCGCAGCATGCACGGCCAGCGAGAATACAAGTGCGCTGATCAGACTAAGAGCGCAAAGCAACTTTCTCATTAACGGATCTCCTTAAAAGGTTTCTTGAAAGTGCGCGCAGTCTACCAAAACAACCTCCAGAAAACTGTAAGGAACTGTAAAGATTTGTATAGCGTTGGTAAAGCCAACATCTTTTGTTAATGCGGAGGAACCTTGAGCGTTATAGATGCGTAAGGCGGCTGTTCGACGGGTTCTTTGATTCGATACATCGACGATCGTCCGAGAATGTGCACGTAGCGTCGATTAATGTGCAGACAAAAAGAAGCCGTTGATTTTTTGTCATAACCCGAATGCGAGCGGTGTTTGTTCGCAGAGGGACAAAGGCACTAATGGTTCCAACAGGGAGTAGGCCTGAACTAGATATCTTAAGGAGAGCTGTGATGAAGTCAATTGTGAATCGGATTGTGGTGGTTATTATGGTCGGCGCGCTCGCAAGCGTTGCCGCGTTCGGCAAAACGCATAAGCATCGTGTCACCTTCGAAAACGACATCAAGGTGAATGGCACGGTCGTGAAGAAAGGCAGCTACGACGTGAAGTTTGATGACGCGACTGGTCAACTGTCGATCATCAAGAACGGCAAGACCGTTGCCCAAACTATGGCTAAGCTCGAAGCGCGCGCTAAGAAGGCCAATGGATTTCAGTTGCGTTCGGTCGGCGCCGGTGATGAGACGGAATTGACCGGACTCACCTTTGGCGGATCCGACAAAGACGTTGTGATCACCAACGGCAGTGCAACCACCACCGGCAGTAACTAACGCTGAAGTTTTCAAGTAAGCGTTTCCCCTACTACGCCTCGGGACTCGAGAGTTCCGGGGCGTAGTCGTTTTTTGCGCATTCGATGATTCTGTGTTGTCTGAGTTACTATCAAACAAAACAACACGGAGAACATGAGATGAGATACAGACGCTTCGGCCGTACTGGCTGGGAAGTTAGTGAAATGGGCTATGGCATGTGGGGCATGGCCAGTTGGTCCGACTCGAGCGACGAAGAGTCGCTTCGTTCACTCCAGGCTGCGGTCGATCTCGGCGTCAACTTCTTCGACACCGCGTACGCTTATGGCAACGGCCACAGCGAAAACCTGTTGGGCCAGACCGTCAGGGCCAATCCCGGCAAGAAACTTTACACCGCGAGCAAGATTCCGCCGAAGTCATTGCAATGGCCAGCGCCTGCCGACTCGACGGTGGCGCAGTCGTTTCCTCCGGACCACGTCGAAGAGTACGTTCATCGCAGTCTCGAAAATGCCGGTTTCGATCAGTTCGATCTGATGCAGTTTCACACGTGGAACGACGAGTGGATGCGCGACGATCGCTGGTTCTATAAGATGGACGATCTGCGCAGTCAAAAACTGATCAAAGCGATGGGGATCAGTATTAATCGCTGGGAGCCGTGGAATGGAATTCGCGCGGTGAGAAGCGGCCAGGTCGACGCCGTGCAGGTGATCTACAACATCTTCGATCAGAACCCCGAAGACGAGTTGTTTCCCGCGTGCCGCGAGATGGAAGTTGCCGTGATCGCGCGTGTGCCGTTTGACGAAGGAACTCTGACCGGCAACTTGACGAAGGACAGCACGTGGCCGGAAGGCGATTGGCGTAACACCTACTTCGTTCCCGAGAACCTGATCCCCGCCGTTGAAAAAGCAGACGAGATCAAGAAGGTGCTTGACGGCTGGAACAGAGAACGTCAAACGCGGATCACGATGCCGGAGCTCGCGCTTCGTTTCATTCTTAACAATCCGGACGTCAGCACGATCATTCCCGGGATGCGCAAACTGCATCACGTGAAAGCGAATGTCGCGGCGAGTGACGCCGGACCGCTCCCTGCTGAACTTCATCAAAAAATGCGCGCTTTCCGCTGGGTGCGCAAACCTGCGCCGTGGTCGCAGTGAAGCATGGTCAGTTGTCAGCAGTCAGTTGTCAGTGGTTACCGTCGCAACTGACTACTGACTACTGACAAACACACAACTTGCGCCTCAATATCTAACATCTAAGTGCTATGTTCAGCTTTAACACACTTAAGACGACACTTTTACTGGGACTTCTAACTGGCTTGCTCGTGATTGCGGGCGGCGTGATTGGCGGCAACTCCGGCATGTTGCTGGGCTTTGTTATTGCCGTGGCGTTGAACTTCGGCAGCTATTGGTTTTCAGACAAGATCGCTTTGAAGATGGCGGGCGCGCGCGAAGTTTCTTATGCGGAGGCGCCGGAGCTGCACGACATGGTCGCTCGTCTCGCGCAAGCATCGGGTCTGCCGAAGCCACGCGTCGCGATCATCGATGCTGATGCACCTAATGCGTTTGCGACCGGAAGAAATCCGAATAACGGATTAGTAGCAGTGACAACGGGTATCGTGAAGATACTCGACCGGCGTGAGCTCGCCGCGGTCATTTCACACGAACTCGGACACATTCGCAATCGCGACATTCTGATTAGTGCGATTGCCGCAACATTCGCGGGCGCGATCACGATGCTGGCCCACATTGGTCAGTTTGCGATGATCTTCGGCGGTCGCAGTGACGATGACGACGATGGTGGTGGAATTTTTGGCGCGTTGTTGATGATTATCCTGGCGCCGATCGCGGCGACGATTATCCAGCTTGCGATCTCTCGCTCGCGTGAGTTTGGTGCGGATCGTACCGGCGCGGAGGTAGGCGGCGATCCCGAGGCACTCGCCTCAGCGTTGGAAAAACTTGACGCTTACTCGAGACAGATTCCGCTGCCCGTAAATCCAGCGGCATCACACATGTTCATCGTGAAACCGTTGACCGGTTTTTCAATGCAGAGTCTCTTCAGCAGTCACCCACCGACCGAGCAACGCGTCGCGCGTCTCCGCCAGATCGCACGCGAACGTTCGATCGGCTCCGGCGCTCGCAGTATTCAAGCGTAATTTCACAGGTCTTTTAAAACGTCTTCGACCCGGGTCTCAGGAAAGGTCGCGAGTGGCTAGGAGCCAGTCGCGACCTTCATGTTTAGCGCTTTGACCAGGAAGGCCCAGCGGTCGGCGATCTCTTCTATTGTTTTCGAAGTCGGTTTGCCGGCGCCGTGTCCCGCTTTCGTCTCGATGCGGATAAGGATAGGAGCATCACCACCCTGCGCGGCCTGAAGTGCAGCCGCGTATTTAAAACTATGTCCCGGCCAGACGCGATCGTCATGATCGGCCGTAGTGACCATCGTCGGCGGATACTTCGCTCCCGGCTTGATGTTGTGCAACGGCGAGTATGCGTAGAGAGCTTTAAACTCCGCCGCATTTTCCGATGAACCGTAATCGGAAACCCACGCCCAGCCGATGGTGAACTTCTGGAACCGCAACATGTCCATCACACCAACCGCCGGCAGTGCCGCGCCAAACAGATCGGGACGCTGCGTCATCGCAGCGCCTACGAGCAAGCCGCCGTTACTCCCGCCACCGATCGCGAGTTTCGGCGTTGACGTGTACTTGTTCGCGATCAACCACTCCGCCGCGGCGATGAAATCGTCAAACACGTTCTGCTTCTTCAACTTCATCCCGGCCTGGTGCCAGTCTTCACCATACTCACCACCGCCTCGCAAACTCGGCTGCGCGTAAACGCCTCCCATCTCCATCCAAACCATGTTCGCAACAGAAAACCCGGGCGTCATCGAGACATTGAAGCCGCCGTAGCCGTAGAGGTATGTAGGATTGTTGCCGTCGAGCTTCAAACCTTTCTTGTACGTAATAAACATCGGCACCTTCGTGCCGTCTTTGCTGCTATAGAAAACCTGCTTCGTTTCATAATCAGCAGGATTGAACTCGACCTTGGGCTCGCGAAAGATCGTGCTCTTGCCGCTGGTCATGTCGTAACGGTAGATCGTCGTCGGCGTGGTGAATCCGGTGAAGTAGTAGAACGTTTCCTTGTCCTTTGCTTTGCCGCCGAAGCCGCCCGCTGAACCGATACCGGGAAACGTAACCTCACTCAGCATCTTGCCGACCGTATCGTGAATCCTGACCTGCGTGTAAGCGTCCTTCAGGTAGTTGAGAATGAATTTATTGTTGACGAGGCTGACCGACTGTAACGCGTCCTTACTCTCGGGCACGACGACTTTCCAGTTATCGCGGGCCGGCTTGCTGACGTCGATCTCGACAATCTTGCCACGCGGCGATTGCAAGTCAGTTTGAAACCAGAAGCGAGTTCCGTCATTGCCGATGAAGTTGTAAGCAGCGTCGAAATCGTCAAGCAGTTTGACTACTGACGTATTGCTCGCTTTGAGGTCCTTGTAGTAGACGCGGTTCTTAACATCCGTGCCCTGATAGACCGTGATTAGCAAATAGTTTCCGTCTTCGCTGACCGAACCGCCGAAGAGCCAGTCTTTCTGGTCGGGACGTTCGTAAACAAGGACATCCTCAGTTTGCGGCCTACCGAGTTTGTGGAAGTAAACCTTCTGGAAGTAGTTCGTATCTTTCAGCGAATCGCCTTTTGGCTCGTCGTAACGGCTGTAGAAAAAGCCCTTACCGTCGGTCGTCCACGAAACGCCGGAAAACTTCACCCATTTCAGATGATCAGAAAGATCCGTGCCCGTTTCGACGTCACGGACTTTCCACTCCTGCCAGTCTGAACCTGACGCGGAGATGCTGTACGCCAGCAACTTGCCGTCGGGACTCACCTGTACGCCCGAAACCGCGACCGTACCGTCAGCCGACATCGTGTTCGGATCGAGGATCATCTTCGGCGGCGCATCGAGACCAGTGACGGTATAGAGCACCGACTGGTTTTGCAGCCCGCTGTTGCGGAAGTAAAAGTAGCGGTCCCCTTCCCTGAATGGGACGCCATACTTCTCATAGTTCCACAACCTGGTGATGCGATCCTTCAGCGAGTTGCGCGCCGGAATGGCCGCAAGGAAGTCGAAACTCATTTTGTTCTGGGCTTCGACCCAGGCTTTCGTCTCCGCTGAGTCGAGCTCTTCGAGCCAACGATAAGGATCGGCCACTTTCACGCCATGGTAGTCGTCAACCTGTTCGCTCTTACGGGCCGGGGGATATTTAGTTGAAGTGATCATCTGCTGCGTAGCAACTGCTGCCAACAAACACACGACCGCGACACGAGTCAGTGGGTAAAAAGGCATAACAAGCTCCCTTCCTATAATTGGCGAGACAACGCGGATACTGATTATATAAATGAAAATCTCATTGACAACTCGCGGGAGGATGGGTGAATCTAAGCCAACGCCCGCCGCCCCCCGGCCGACGTGCTGCGGATCCTGGACTCTCCTGCTGCAAAGACATTTATGAGAATGAATACCCGTATCGTAATAGCTGTCGTCGCCCTTATTTGCTGTTCAGTTTACGCAATCGCTCAGGAGACCGGTCCTGAAAAGGCCGGCCGGCCGCGTGTCGTCACGCCGCAGGCGCAGCAACCTTCCGTGCAGAATCCGCCGGCGCCCGCACTGCCGAGCACAGCCAGCGCTGCCGCCGAAGCGCCTCAGAAACTGGCGCCCGGACCGATTCAACACCTAACGCCGTCCGTTATTCAGACGCGTATCGGGGAAGCGAAGAGAATGCTTCGCACTCGACCGGTGGCGACCGCGTTGACGACTACTCCGCAGATTGAATTCGTGACGATCGCGGCGCTCGAGCGCGAAACGTCGAAAACGCATTTCATCACGATATCTAAGGAAACGTTTCTCAAAAAGGGTTCGGAACTAAATACCGTCACCTCGCTGGGAACGATCGTCAACGTCAAGATCGTGCGGGCAAACGGCGTCAACACGGCACTAACGATCATCACTCCCGAAGGCAAAGCGCTCGCGCCGTTGACGGTCGAGTATCCGATCGAAAAAGGCGGCAAGTTTAAAGAGCTGGCTTACTACACTTCGGCGCATCCGGAGTTGCTTTCGAGAGACCTCGTACGCTCCGGTCAGTCGTACGTCCGCGACATGCTCGATCTCGCCGCCAAACGGCTGAGCGAGAAAGGCATCATGATCACGCCGGATCTGATCGACATTGCGGAACGACTCTGCGTCGTGGAACACGTCGATCACGATCGCTTCCGCAACGAGAACCGGATCGCTCTCTACGACGAGATCTATTCGTTGTTTGCGCTAAACGAACTGGATACGTATCGCTTCGCGGTGAGCTCGGCAGGCGCCGGCGGCATGGTGCAGATGATTCCGTGGGCTTACAACCTGCAACGAACGCGATATCCCGGCGTGGGCTTGATGCCGGACTTCGTGGCCGGCATGCGCAACCACGGCAACGCACTCCAGGCGATGTTGCTTTACATGAAGGACGTGTGGGCCGATCTCGCTGCCAACGACGAAGTGCAGTACGCACTCAACGCGAAGCTGGCAACGAAGACCGAACTGATGGCTGCGGGTTACAACTCCAACGCCGCCAAACTTCCCGGCTATCTCAAACGCGGCGGCGACGGATGGCGCGTATTGATCCCGCGCGAGACGCAAATGTATTTGCAGATCTACAAATCGTTTGACAGTCTCGTGACACTGCCGACGCGTTCTAAATCTCTCTGAGATCCATCCGCGTATTGCAGTTTATATAACTTCCAATACAGACCACGTTCAGCGAGCAATTCCTGATGCGTGCCCTGCTCACGAATCTCACCGTGATGCAGCACGATGATCCGATCCGCGTTTTGAACTGTGGATAAGCGATGCGCGACTACGATCGATGTGCGGTCGCGCATTACGCGCTCGATCGCGCGCTGAATCAGTTGCTCTGTCTCCGTATCGATTGAACTCGTCGCTTCATCAAGAATCAACAACGCCGGATCGAACGCCAGCGCGCGTGCGAACGAGATCAACTGCTTTTGTCCGACTGACAACCCCGCGCCACGCTCACGTACCTCCGCCTGATACTCGTCTTTCAAACGACGAATAAAGCTGTCGGCGTGAACCTCCTGCGCCGCCCACCGTACGCGATCCTCCGTGATCTCCTGCCGGCCAAGTCGAATGTTGCCTTCAATCGTGCCGCTGAAAAGAAATACTTCCTGCAACACCACCGCGAAGTTTTGCCTCAAGGCTTTCAGATCCCAATCACGCAAATCGACGCCGTCGAGCAGGATGCGTCCGCGCTGAATGTCGTAGAAACGCATCAAGAGGTTGGTGATCGTCGTCTTGCCTGAACCCGTGTGGCCAACGAGCGCGATTGACTGTCCTGGTTCGACGGTGAACGACACGTCTTTCAACACCCAGTCTTCGTCGTGGTACGCGAACCAGACGTTTTGAAACTCTATGCGACCGCGCGCGCGTTCACTCTTCAGCGGCTTCTCAGGTGTGGTGATCGCGATCGGCAAATCAAGTGTCTTGAAGAGTCGATGCGAGGCGACGACCGCCGCCTGTAGAACGTTGTACTTGTCCGACAGATCGCGAATCGGTTGAAACAGCGCCTGCGAATACTGGATGAAAGCCACGAGCGCGCCGAGCGACAGCGCGTCTTGCATCACGCGATAACCGCCGTACCAAATGATGAGAGCGACGCCGATGGCGCCAATCAGATCGACGAGCGGAAAGAAGACTGCGTAATAGAAGATCGTGTCGATGTTGGCCCGCCGGTAATCCTCGTTGATGCGATCGAACGTGCGCAATGATTTAGCTTCGGCATTGAAGATCTGCACTGTCTGCGCGCCGGCGAAGTGTTCCTGGAGAAACGCGTTGATGCGCGCGATGCGTGTGCGGACGAGGTCGTAACCACGTCGCGCCCCTTTGCGAAACCAGGTCGTGGCCGCAAAGAGCATCGGCACCGTCAGTAATGAGATGAGCGTCAGTCTAACGTCCATCCAGGCCATCACGACGATGATCGTCACGATGATCACGAGGTCGCCGAGTAGATCAGTGACGCCTTCGGTAAATAACTGATTCAGCGCGTCTACGTCGTTCGTCAGCCGCGTCATGATGCGTCCGACCGGATTGCGGTCGTAGTACGCGACTTCCTGATGTTGCAGTTTTGCGTAAAGCTCCCGCCGCAGATCGAACATCGTGTACTGGCCGACGCTGTTGACGAGGATTGCCTGGAAATATGAAAAGATCAGTCGCAGGACTTGCGTTGCGAGATACAGGGCAACGAGGAGACCAATGCCTTCAAAAGTTCGCGGCAGGATGTACCAATCGATGGCCCATTGCGTGAACTTGGGCCCCAACGTTCCCAGCCAGTTCAGTACGAACGTGAGCCCGATCGCGCCGAGGAGAAAACGTCGATATGGCTTGAGATAACGCAGCAGCCGGCGAGCGACCTGGAGATCATAAGTCTTCCCGATCGCTTCTTCTTCGTGAAAATCTTTTACCGCTGACATAAAATTTCGAATTGCGAATTGCGAACTGCGAACTTTCGGCTTTCTCAATTCACAAGAAATTGGAAATCCGCAATTCGAAATTCGAAATTCCTAAGTCGCCGCTAGTTCTTCCTCAAGCAACTGCCGCTCGTAAAGATCCGCGTACGCTCCATCCAATGCTATTAGCTCTTCGTGTGTGCCCTGCTCGATTATGCGTCCTTCTTCCAAAACACAGACCAGGTCCGCGTTGCGCACCGTCGAAATGCGGTGCGAGATGATCAGACTCGTGCGGTCACTCATTACGCCACGAAGTTGACTTAGGATCCGTTCTTCCGTGTACGTATCAACCGACGACAACGCATCGTCGAGAATCAAAATCCGCGGTTCACGCAGCACAGCACGCGCGATGGCTGTACGTTGCTTCTGACCACCTGAAAGCGTAATGCCGCGCTCGCCAACGAGGGCTTCGTAACGATCGGGAAAACCTGCGATGTCGCCCGAGAGCCCGGCAATCTCAGCCGCCGCCTCAACTTCCGCGGTCTCCGCATCTGCAACGCCAAACGCGATGTTTTCTTTTACAGAATCACTGAACAGAAATGTCTCCTGCGGCACGTAGCCGATGCTGGATCGCAACTGGGCCAGCGGATACTTATGAATCTCGATCCCGTCGATGAAAACAGTCCCTTCCGGAGCATCAAGCAGACGCGGGATTAAATTCGCAATCGTCGATTTGCCACTGCCGGTCCGGCCGACGAAAGCCACCGTTTGCCCCGCGGAAATCTTTAAGTTGATGTCTATGAGCACCGGCTCGTCGTTCGAGTTATAGCGAAACGTCAATTTGCGAAATTCGATCGCGCCTTTGATCGGCGGCTGCTCAACCACACCAGGCTCGTCAGCGATCAACGGCTTGATTCGGAAGATCGCGTTTAGTCGCTTCAAACTCGCAGTGCCGCGCTGGTAAAGATTCACTACGTACCCCAGCGCGATCAACGGCCAGATCAAGCGCGTCAGATACAAGTTGAACATCGTGAACTCGCCGACGCTGATCTCGCCGCTGACCGCCAGCGGCACGCCCTGCCAGATGATCAGCACGTAACCAAAGCCGATCAGAAAAGTCATGAGCGGACGCATCAGCGCTTCGACACGCACCAGTCCGAGATTGCGTTCGGCGTACTGCCAGTTCAACGAATTAAACGCATCCATCTCGGCATCTTCCTGCGCATACGCGCGCACAACGCGCACTCCGGTGAAGTTTTCCTGCGCACGGGCCATGATGTCGGCGAAAAATTCCTGGATCTTTTCGAAACGAGTGTGGACCTGCTGGCCGAAGAATTTAACCGTTAACGACACCAGCGGCATCGTCACGAACAACAACAAAGTCAGCCACCAATTGAGCACGAACATCAGTGGCAGCACGAGGATGACGACAAGCAGCGTCTGCAACGTATACATGATCATCGGTCCGGCGAGTTGTCGCACTGCCGAAAGATCGTTCGTGGCGCGTGCCATCAAGTCACCCGTGCGATGATCGTGATAGAACGACAGCGGCTGCCCGACGAGATGCTCGTAAAGTTCTTTCCGCATGTCGTATTCGACGTTGCGCGACATGCCGATCAGAATCCGTCGTTGCAGGAAGAGAAACAGGCCACTGATAACGCTTGCACCGAGCACTTTCCCGGCCGCGATCCAGAGCAGGGTCCACGAGACTCCAGTCCAGTTGGCGTCAATCGCCTGGCCGACAAAGAGTGGAATGAAGAGGCCGGCGGCGGTGCTGGCGAAGATGCAGGCTATGCCGATTGCTAGTTGAAGTTTATAAGGACGGAAGTACCGCGCGAATTTCTTTAAATCATCCATTGCCTACGACAGACTAACACGAATGAGTGTTAATCCGCGTCCGGCGTCAGCCGCAGATAAGTACTGACCGCAGTTGCAACAAGTCGCTCGTTGTGATCCAGCACTTCCGCTGTTACGACGATCACGCGTCGCCCCGCTCGCACCACTCGCGCCGTCGACTTCGCAACGCCTTCGGTCAATGGACGGAGGTAATGGATCGTGAGGTCAACTGTCGTTGTTCGCTCGTTTTCAGCAAGCAGTGGGATGATCGCGAACGCCATCGAGGAGTCGATCAACGACGCGATTGCTCCACCATGAACGACTCCGTGGTTCTGCTTGTGATCGTCGCGTACTGGCAGAGCTAGAACCGCGTGGCCTTCAAGGACCGATTCAAGTTGAATCCCGAGTAACCTCGCAAACGGAACAGTGTCGAGTGCGCGTTCAACCCGTTCGCGTTGCGCGGGAGTCAATTGCGCTGTTGTCACGAACGAAATCCTTCTCCGGGATTGGTTGGTTCAACGATCACGGCTGTGCCATAGCAGAGCACTTCGGTTACGCCCTGCGACAGCTCGGTAGTGTCGTAGCGTGCGCCGAGCACCGCGTTGGCGCCGATCTCAGTGGCGTGCTGAATCATGATCTCGAAAGCATCCGCGCGAGTATCTTCGCAGAGCTTGGTCCAAACGGTGATGTTGCCGCCAACAATCGTTTGCAGCCCCGCGCCGATGGTGGCGAAAATATTTCGCGATCGCACCACGATCCCGCGTACGACTCCGAGGTTCTGCACGATGCGAAAGTTTGGCAATTCAAACGTCGTCGTCACCATCTGATGCGAAACGGAATAGCGCGGTGGACTGACTGCGTAAGGAGCTCGGGCTAGGGGATCAGTGCTCATCGTTTTCGTCCTCGGGCGGAAGATTTTGATTTATACAAACTCGCTTCTGATTTCTTCGCTCTGGCTTTCGGAACCCACAGGAACGTTTGCAGATCGCAACGCGCGTTCTTGTCAAACACGACGCCTTCCTGTTCGAGCATGCGTTGCTGTTTGTCGTGCGGCAGCACGACCCGGCCTGTTGAGCACGCGCCCTGCGCATTCAAGACGCGATGCCACGGCGTACCGTCCGGCGAAGAGTGCATGCAGAATCCGACGGTCCTCGGCGTGTAACCTTCGCCGAGCAGTTCGGCAATCTGGCCGTAAGTCATGACGCGACCGGATGGAATGCGACGCACAATTGTATAAACGCGCTCGCGATACTTTGGGTTTTGTTGTTTATTCAAGAGTTCTCAACACGGCGCGCGCCGGAGCGCCGTCGCCAAGCTCGCTGCGCAACCGCATCGGCAGACAGATCAGTTCGTATTTTCCGGCTGGAACGGCGAATAGAAACAGTCCTTCCAGGATCACGACACCCTTGGAAAGCAGCGCGAGATGCACCTCGTGATTGCCCGATTTGAATCTTTCGATCGAGAGATAGTCGATACCGATCAATTTCGCGCCCTGGTCGCGAAGCCATGTCGCGGCTTCCAGGTTCAGGTGAGTGAAATCGGTATGAAACTCGTGTGGTACCTCGCTCCAAAACATGGAATTACGCGTCTCAAAGAGAACGCGCTCGGTTCCAGGCGGCACGTGTCGGGTGACGAACTCTTTATCGATCACGAAGTATTCGTCAGGCACCACTACAACAAGTGCTTCGCCGATCAACGATTCAAACGGCAGCCACTCCACCGTTTCCCCACCGTCGATGAAATGCGCCGGAGCGTCAACGTGAGTTGCGCTATGCGCGCCAAAACTCACCACGGAAACATTCGCGCTGTCGCCCTTCGCGATGCTGCGGTAGTCGTCGATCTGAATTTTCGGGTCGCCGGGGTAAGTCGGCAACTCGTTATATAAAGGAACGGTGATGTCGTAATAGGTTGGCATCGGCCCATAGTATACTCGTAAACGAATGACAACCAATCCGCGGTTTCGCATCGCTGCTTCAACCTACTTAAATTCAGCGCCACTCATTTGGAGTTTTCTTCACGGAGCAAAACGTGACACGGTCGATTTCATCGACGCGGTTCCCGCGCGCTGCGCGCAACTGCTATCGCAAAACGAAGTGAACGCGGCGTTGATTCCCGTGATCGAGTACCAGCGCATACCCGGCGGCGCTCTGGTACCGGACGTTTGTGTCGGATCGCAAAACGAAGTGCGCAGCGTCGTACTCGTGTCGAAGAACATCCAACTCGAGGACATTCGCACCGTTGCTTTAGACGAATCGTCGCGAACTTCGGCGACGCTCGTGAAAATCATCTTCCGCGAGTTTCTTGGATGCGAGCCGGACTGGACCACGCAGTCGCCAAACCTCGACGAGATGCTGGATCGCAACGACGCGGCCTTGATAATCGGCGACCCCGGCATGACGTTTCCGCGCACCGGTCTGAAGGTGTGGGACATGGCCACTCTTTGGCGCAACTACACGGGGTTCGGATTCGTTTTTGCTATGTGGATGGTGGGCGACGAGCGCGCTGTTAACGTCGATTTTGCAGGTGCGCGTGACGAGGGTATAACACGAATTGAAGACATAGTTAATGCTTATCAAGAGAAGATTCCCCAGATGGACTTGCGAAAGTACTTAACTGAGAACATCGTCTATCGTATCGACGACTCGATGCAGCGCGGGCTCGAACTCTATTTCGAACTGGCTGACAAGCATGGGTTGATTGAACGAGTAAAGCCGTTACGATACATTTAAGGTGCCCATGAATAGTATTCAACCGATTCTCGATCGAGTGCTCGCGGGCGAACGCATGTCCGTTGAAGAGTGCACGACGCTGCTCGAGTCGCACGACATCGCCCGCATGGGTGTCGCCGCGGATGAGATTCGTGCCCGCCGTCATCCCGGAAACGTGGTCACGTACATCATCGATCGAAACATCAACTACACGAACGTCTGCAACGTGGTCTGCACCTTCTGCGCGTTCTATCGCCGGCCCGGCGCGCCGGACACGTATGTTCGGACGTTCGACGAGATCTGCCAGAAGATCGACGAGACGATCGCGCTCGGCGGCACCGGTGTGCTGATGCAGGGCGGACTTCATCCCGACTTCGGCCTCGAGTGGTACGAAGATCTGCTGCGCTCATTGCGCGCGAAGTATCCTGGTTTCCAGTTGCATTGCTTCTCACCACCGGAAATACACAACCTTCATCTCATCTCGAAACTCGATTACGAAACGATCATGGCACGTTTGAAAGAGGCGGGTCTTTACAGTCTGCCCGGCGGAGGCGGGGAAATTCTCGACGACGAGGTTCGCAAACGAGTTTCCACGAAGTGCACGACTGACGAATGGCTCGACGTGATGCGCGCGGTGCATCGCGTCGGCCTGCGATCGACGGCGACGATGATGTTCGGTATCGGCGACCGCATCGAGCATCGTGTGAGACACCTGCAACGCATTCGCGATCTACAGGACGAAACCGGTGGCTTCACGGCGTTCATCCCGTGGACTTTTCAACGTGAGAACACGGCCCTCGGCCGCAGGATCAAAGACGAGCCGACTGGTATCGATTACCTGAAGATGCTCGCCGTCTCGCGACTCTTCCTCGACAACATCGAAAACTTTCAGTCGTCATGGTTGACGCAGGGGTTGCGTCTCGGGCAGGTCGCGTTGCGCTACGGCGCAAACGACATGGGTTCGATTATGATCGAGGAAAACGTGGTGTCAGCGGCGGGCGCTCACAATCGTGCCGATGAGCAGATGCTGCAATTTCTGATTCGTGAGGCGGGCTTCATTCCCCAGCAACGAGATATTTTGTACCAGCACGTTTATCGGAACGGGGGACGGGGAGACGCGGAGACGCGGAGAAAGGAGAACTCTGCGATCCCCGCGTCCCCGGGTCTCCCCGTCCCCGCGTCTCATTAGGGTTTCTTTTAACCATGCGCGGCGCGTGCACGAAACGATTCGCGCACCAGACCATTGAACTTCTCCGGGTGTTCCTGTTCGGGCATCACGCGACAGAAATCAAAAATCTCCAATCGCGCACGCGGATTCAAATCCAACATAGCAACCGCTTTCGAAACAGGCGTACTGACGTCTTGTTTGCCGCACACCAGGACAATCGGTTGGACCAGGCGAGAAAACGCGGCGCTCATGTCGCAATTGAGATAGCCTGACATGAACGCGGCGATCGCGTATTGCGCACCCGGCTGATGACTCGTGGCGTAAAGATGGGCAACGAGTCGATCGGTAACGCGACGATAGTCATAAAAGAGCGTGCGGCGAGCGTAGTCGCGAATGCTTCTTTCGCTCGACATAACGTTATAGAACGACGTGCCCAGAACCGGCGATTGCAGCAGTCCATAAAACGCGGCACCCGCCATTCGCGGTCGACGGTTCATCGTGTCGTAGCCGGCGGGCGCGTTGAGAATCATCGCGTTGATCAGTTCCGGATGTTCGTCCGCCACGCGCACGGCGTACGACGCGCCAAGTGAGCTCGCGACGACATTCGCGCGACCGCCTGCCACTTCGCGGATGAAATCGGAAATCAGTTCGACGTAGAGATCGGCTGAATAGGGCGCCGCCGGAGGTTTATCGGAAAAACCAAAGCCAAGTAGATCGAACGCGAGGACGCGAAAGTTCTGCGCGAGCTCATCGAAGTTCTTGCGCCACATGAAGCTCGACACGCCCGCGTCGATACCGTGAATGAAGACGATCGGAAGGCCGGGATTATTGACTCCGGCTTCCTTGTAGAAGATTTGGCCGTACTTCCAGGTAAACAGTTTTGCTTCGCCGCCGAGCGCGCTGTCGTCAGGCTCGAGGGCGTTACGCTGGATCGAAGCGTTGACGGCAGCGAGGGCCGCGACGCCCGCGCCACCGGCGAGCAGTGTTTTCCACCAATTTCCTAGCTTGCCCATTGTTGTTCCAGGAGAAAGGGAGACGCGGAGAAGCGGCGACCCGGAGAAAAACCGACGCGCAGAAATAATCGGAGGCCTTGGCTCCCCGCGTCCCCGCTTCCCCGCGTCTCCCCGTCCCGGTTAGTCGCTTCAGATGATCGCGAAGTCATATTGTTCCTGGTGAATCGTCACGTCGCTGGTGATTTCGATTGGACCCAGATAATCCTCGATTTCTACCAGCACGTCGCGCTCGCTCGATCGCAGGGTTTTCGCGACTTCCGGATTGATGCGCAGCGTGATTTGCTTGTTCTCGCTATCGCCGTTCATCCCTTTCGCGAGTCGTCGCGCTTCTTCGAGCAGTTCATAGCAGATCGTTTGCGGCGACTTGATCAACCCCGCACCCTGACAGTATTGGCACGGCGAGCAAAGCGTTCTTTCGAGCGACTGCTTCACGCGCTTGCGAGTCATGATCACCAGTCCGAAGTCGTTGAACGAAAGCACCTTCGTTGGTGACTTATCGTTGCGCAAAGCTTCCTGCAACGCCTGCATCACCTTCTGCCGGTTACGACGCTCCTCCATGTCGATTAAGTCGAGCACGATGATGCCGCCAAGATCGCGTAAACGAATCTGCCGTACGATCTCGTCGACCGCCTCGAGATTGGTGCGCGTGATCGTGTCTTCCAGGCGACCGCTGCCGCGACCCACGAACTTGCCGGTGTTGACGTCGATCGCCACCAGCGCTTCCGTCTGATTGATCACGAGATAGCCGCCCGACTTCAGCCACACACGCGGCTTTATCGCTTTATCGATCTCAGCCTGCACGCCATAGGCTTCGAGGATGGGCTGGTCCTTCGTATAAAGCTTTACACGTCGCACCAGTTTCGGCTGAATGCGATTCACAAATTCGACAATCGCCTGGTACTCCTCTTCGGAGTCGACTCGAATCGTTTCAAAATCGTCTGACAACTGATCGCGCAGCAGTCGTTGGACCAAATCCAGATCCTTATGGACCAGCGCCGGTGCTTTCGACTTCTCTGCCGCGCCGCGGATGTCGAGCCAGGTGCGGACCAGGTATCGAACGTCTTCACGCAAATCTTTTTCGTTGATGCCGACTCCCGCCGTGCGCACGATAAAACCACCGGACGGTATATCTTCTTCAGCGCGAATCGTTTGGATCAGCTTTCGCAGGCGATGTCGTTCGCTGTCCGACTCGATCTTCCGTGAAACGCCCACGTGTTCGACGGTCGGCATGTAGACCAGAAAACGGCCCGGTAACGCGATATGCGAAGTGATGCGGGCGCCTTTCTTGGCGATCGGTTCCTTCGCGATCTGGACCAGGATTTCCTGACCTTCGCTCAGCAGATCGGTGATCGCAGGTTGATAACGTTCGCGTCGCGCCTGTCCGCGATGACCACGTTGATCGCGGCGCCCTTCACGCTGATCGCGTGGCCGTCGTTCGGGCGCAGCGACGACGACTTCTTCCTGAATCTCGATCGCCGGCGTTTGCTCTACTTCGTCGTCCTGACCATCCGCTGGTGAAGCCTCGGCTTCAACTGTAGCGGCTCCGCCTTTGTTCTTGCTCGGACGGCGGCGTCTGCGGCCACCGCGACGCGTCGCGAACTCTCCACGCGACGGACTCTCACTCACGCTCGCCTTGGAATCTGCGTAAAGTTCCGTTTGCTGCTCGGAGTCTTCGCCTTCAGGCGATGCGGCTCGCTTCCTGGAAGGCTTCTTGCTCGATGCTTTCTTCTTCGAAGCAGCTTTGGTGGTCGGGGTCGACTTGGGTCGTTTCTTCGTGGCGGACTTTCGCGCTTTCTTACCCGCCGGCGCTTCAGCCTCGATCGCCTGCGCAGCTTCTTCTTCGTCGTCGCTGATGCGTTCAAAACCTGCGCTGCTCAAAGGCGCACTGGAAAGGTCGTCGACAAAAGTGGAGACGTGGGCCTCACGCGGACGTTGTCCTTCGCGCACCATCGGCTCGTCGTCGCTTACGCCATCGTCGACCCGTTCAAATGTCTCACTGCCAAAGCCACTCGAAAGCAACGAACCAACTTCAGCGGAACTGAAGTCGTCCTCGATGTTGAATTCAACAGCGTGAATCTGATCGAAAATGCGTTCCTGAATTCGCGCGTCCTTGAACATCTCGCCGTTGACTGCGGCGGACTCTTCTTCGTCGACGATGCGCTCGATTGAAGGATCGGCAGCGACAAAGGGTGTGTCGGGAACTTCGAACCTCGGTGACGGCGGTGCTTGCGGAGCTCCCTCCTCGCCTCTTTCCCAACGGCCTCGACGACGGCCACGGCGGCTGCGACGTTTTCCTCCGTCGGTCGCCTCCGGTGTTTCTTCGGGGAGTTCGGCGAGTCCGGCTTCGCCTGCTTCCGCCTCGATTCGTTCCTGTGTTGCTTCAATCTGTTGCTCGCGCTCGACGCGGTTGAGTGCGACTTCTTCAGCCGCTGCATGTTCGGGCTCCGGCGCGCCCTTCTTCGACTTGTCGATGACGATCCGTTCAAACTCTTCTTCCTCATCGAAAAAGTCGGAGACGTAAAGGAACGCATCGCGTTCGAGTCCGATGTCGACGAAAGCCGACTGCATGCCGGGTAGAACGCGCATGACGCGTCCCTTGTAAATGTTGCCGACGATTCCCTGATGTTGTTCTCCACGCTCGATGTAGAACTCCGCGACCTTGTCGTCTTCAATGATCGCTATCTTCTTTTCTTTTCCGTTGACGCTAACGATTAGTTGTTTTGCCATTACCAGCCTTTTCTCAGAATTGTTGACGGCAGAGCTTGCCTGCAAGCCGAGGGCGCGTGCGCGCGCGGGCGAGGCAGTTGCTCTGCACAGGATCGGCGACACGAGTAACTGAGTCGCCATGAAAATGATGAAACGAAGTTTGGCCGAGGAAGGAGTAGTTCACATCCGGCCGTTTGTGGATAGTTTTGGAACCGCACGCCGACCGGCGCACAATTCTCGTCGGCGGCGGACTAAATGGCTCCGCAGCACGACGGAAAATTCTTTCTCTCAACAGAAAACCTGACTAGCCGCAGGGCGCTCAGGGCCGGAGATGACTGACCGGGAGCATTGGCAGCGCAGTGGACCAAAGGTCGACTGGCTTGCTGCTGTCTGCTCTGAACCTGGTTAGATCTCGCGGAGCCGCTTGGGATTTTTGAGGTCCTTTACGCGCCTAGTTGAGCTTGGCCAAAGGCCAGGTCAGCGGCTGCAACCGAAGTTAATCTAAACCGTCTTACAGACGATTATAAAACCGGGCCTCGCCAGTTAAGTGCCAGAAGCACTACAGCTTCCCTGCATTCCTCGAGTCTTATTTTGACCTAAGCGCCTGAAAAAGCGGGGCGGGGCTGGGTGGAGTATAGCAGACGACGCAGATCCGCGAAACATCTGTGAAAGTCGGTGGTCAGTTGTCAGTGGTTAGTAGGTTAGTAGTGGCTTTGCACGAAAAGACCTCTTTTTCTGACTTATGTCTCCCGCAAAGACGCAAAGGCGCAAAGCGCTACCGCGTTTTTAAAGGATTTCTTTGCGCCTTGGCGCCTTTGCGGGAGACGATCTCCTCCGCAGAGGTACTTTTCGTGCCAAGCTGTTAGTAGTTAGTAACTAGTGGATCGGAGTTAAATCTAAAACGGACCACTGACCACGGACAACTGACTCGTCATTTCAGTTCTGATTGCGGTACTGCCGGTACTTCGGCAACGACTCGACGAGGTAATCAAAACCGAGCCATAAGCTCCAACTGTGGTGATAAAAAGCGACCGGGAAGATCAGCGCGACGATAAACAACACCACCAATACACTCTCGTATTTAGCGCCAATCACCAGCAAACAAAAGAAGCAGAACGCTAGGATTACCAGTTCGGTTATCACCACATTCGCCAGGATTGCCCCGACGAAAAAGCCGTCTTCACGTTTGTAGAGCGCGAGGCAAACGGGACAATGATGCCGGATATGAAAAGGGCGTTCTACGATTGAGCTCTCGCCACATGCCGGACAACGCAGCTTCAGAGCGCGCTTCAATACCCGAATTCCTTGTTCTTTATCGAATTTCATGACGGTTCCCGTATTCTACGCCCAGATGGGACGATCCCAAAGCCGTAACCCGTACAGAACACAGATTTTCAGCACGTTGCCTGAATCACGACAACCTTGGCCTTGACAGACACAAATGGGTTTAGTAGATCAATGCGCGAGTCCTCGACAAACTCAAATTAATCAGAAATACAAGGACCTGCGAACCATGTCATGGCAACGAATTGTGCTTCCTTTTACTACTGAAATTAGCCCGGATATCGTGGAAATTGGGAAACGGGCCCAGGAAGTTTATCGCCAGGAGAAACAACCCGAGGGCTTTGCGATGTTTCACGCGACGGAAGGCCCTGGAAAAGGCGATCATGAGGATCGTTGGATCGTTTACTTCTCGCCCGTCGCCGCCACAGTGTGCAGCGAAGCTGTATCTGACTACACCCTCGAACCGTGCGAGGTACCACACCACAACGAACCAAATATCGCGTTCGTTTTCGGCGACGCCAAAGTCATGGGCGCCCTTCGTCGTTAACCGTTGCTCCACGTCTGGCTGCCGCTCGCGCGCGTCCAGTTTGTAACGTTTTTTCCGACTAACCGCATTTGTATGTGGATCGAATGCTCGACGTAGGTCCACGCATATCTCATTCGAGGTGTCACAGTGCTTGTTACCCTCGGCTCCATCGGCTTTGGCCTGGTGTTTGGATGGTTACTCGGTCTCTATGACATTCGACCTGAAAAACTACCGACCGCTATAACAGCACTATCCGGCGCCTCCATTGTGGGAGCCGGCGTAACAACCTGGCTCGGTGGCCTCTCAGCCACAGCGCCATTTTCCGTGGCCGCGCTCACAGCTCTGTGGGTGCATACACAATGGCGTAGCGAACTTCGCAAACGCTATCCGAAGTCAACCAACACTTAAAGGAGAAACTCATGCTGCAAGAAGCCGCTCAACCCGCCGCCGAAGTCGCCACAATGCTGCAAAAGATTGGCGCGGGCGCTTTCGGAGCAGTAGTCGGCTGGTATGTTTACTACATCAATCGGTGGCGCAAGGACGATGTGCAGTTGAGTGACATCGTTACGCTGATTGGGGCTGTCGGTGGCGCTGCGGTACTCGCCCTCTTCCCCGAAAAGACCGATCTGTTTGGCGCTTACGGTATCGGTCTCGCTTCCGGGTTCTTCCTGTATTTCTCTATTCTGGTGATCCTGGTCAACAAAGCACCGGGCTTCAATTCCGGGTGGTTCATCGATGGACGAGGGCCCGCGCTTAGTAAAGACCAGGCGATCGTCGGTGGCAAAGGCATGGGTAGCACGCCACAGGTCGAAGACTAAGTTCGTATTTCTTCCGCAAGAGGTTTCGTCATGTCGCAAGATCCCTTAGAGCGGGTTCAACTCTTTCTGTCTGAAACGAGGGTCGACCCGCTCGCCCTCATGTTGGATCTCACAGCGTTAGTGCCCGAAAGCCTGCTCCAGAGGGCGATCTCGCTCGCGGAAAACGCGAGCGACCGTGCACTGCGAGTGTGTCTCGTTCACGCGCTCGCAGAACGTTTGCCCTCCCGAAGTAAGCGGAACCAACTGGAGGACCAGTATCCGGCTTTCGCCGGCATGTCGGTGGATGACGTTTCGGTTCCGGAAGGCAAAGAAGCTCAGCGGTTGATCGAGAAACTTTCCGAGGAAGAGCGATACAAAGTTTTCGATCAAATGTTCGCCGCTATAGAACCCGCGTTCCGTCTCCATAAACAAAGCCGTCGTCCGCAGGAGACCAAATCGATCGATTACGATTTTGGT
>Ga0209486_10000107_pt1 | contig 41934 bp, 34 predicted proteins | sample NCCompost_FD_187518 | JGI IMG/M metagenome (GOLD analysis project Ga0209486, IMG submission 187518) | Agricultural soil microbial communities from Utah to study Nitrogen management - NC Compost (SPAdes) (version 2) | ecosystem: Environmental > Terrestrial > Soil > Agricultural land | place...
GTCGTCGAGTCGACGGAAGATCGTGCCGTTGTCGAAGGCGAACTGATCTCGCACGACAAAGTTTGCGCCACGTGTCGTGGCACTTTTGTAGCTGTCAAACCGGGCCACCCGGCCTATCACCGCTGGTAGTAAATTGTCAGTGGTCAGTTGTCCGTAGTCCGTGGTTGTACCATCAAGGAACAAGTAACGGAGCCGAACTACTGACAACTGACAACTGACAACTGACAACTGACAAAGCACATGATTTACCGTCCCCGTCGTCTTCGACGAACTGATGCGCTCCGCTCGATGGTGCGCGAAACACGTCTCACGCGTGACGACTTCGTGCTGCCGTTGTTCGTCTGTCCCGGCAGCGGCGTGCGTCGTGAGATCTCGTCCATGCCGGGCGTCTTCAACCTCTCGATCGACGAAACGACGAAGGAAGTCGCAGCCGCGTACGACGCAGGTGTGCGCAGCATCATCCTGTTCGGGCTGCCTGAGTCGAAAGACGAACTAGCTTCCGGTGCTTACGCGGAAGACGGAATTGTGCAGCGCGCGATTCGCGCTATCCGGCAGTCGTCGCCGGATGTTTTGATCATGGCGGACACGTGTTTGTGCGAATACACGTCGCACGGTCATTGCGGAGTGGTGCGCGGTCACGAAGTGTTGAACGACGAGTCGCTGGATCTCCTCGCTCGCACGGCCGTGAGTCAGGCAGCCGCTGGGGCGGATCTGGTTGGACCTTCGGCAATGATGGACGGGCAGGTCGGTGCAATCCGTGAAGCTCTCGACGAGTCGGGATTTGAAAACGTCGCCATAATGTCTTACGCGGTTAAATACGCGTCCGGTCTTTACGGCCCGTTTCGCGAAGCAGCGCAGAGCGCGCCGGAGTTTGGCGACCGCCGAGCGTACCAGATGGATCCTCCAAACGTGCGCGAGGCCATGCGGGAAGCGGAACTCGACGCGGCTGAGGGCGCTGACATCCTGATGGTCAAACCGGCAACGATTTACCTCGACGTGCTGAGGATGGTGCGCGAGCGGTTCGATCTCCCGACCGCCGCTTATCACGTCTCCGGCGAGTACGCCTTAATCAAGGCGGCGGCGCAAAAAGGCTGGATCGACGAGCAGCGCGTAATGTTGGAAACACTCACAAGCATCAAACGCGCGGGCGCAGACATCATACTGACCTATTACGCTCGCGAAGCAATCAGAGCGCTGGAGCAAATCAAATGACGACTAACCACAGATTCCCGAGATCTGTGTTTGTGGTTTCGGGCTTGCTTGTGTTGCTCGCAACGGAGGCACTGGGCCAGTCTGGCCGGCGCGCTCCCAAACCGCCTCAGATTCCCGTCACTACACCCCAAACTGAGCCCGATGCGAAACCAAAGGCCGACGGGCATCAGTTGAAACACAAAGTTTCCCTCGTCGTGGCGCGCGAAGTGAGTTCGTACGCGTTGTTGAGCGAGGAGGCGATCTTCGCGGCGTTTGTCGCGCGACTGAAGGAATTCGCAAACGTTTCGGTTACTACGGAGGTTGGTAGTCTGAAACGCGACCACGCGGAGAAGCGAGCCAAGAAGGAAACCGAGGCAACCGTGGTCCTGATCCAATACGACATCGACGAGTTTCAGGCCGGATCGATCATGGTTAATCCGCAGGACATGGATGTGAAGATATTCGTCTTCGCGCCGAAGAGCGGGCAGAAAAAGTTTGAAGGCAAGGTCTACTACAAATCCGCGGGTGGACCGATGCTGAGAAGAGACAATTGGCCTTCAGGCACGCCAGTTAGAATGACCACGGAAGCGGTCGGCATCGAAGCCGCGGAACAGGTGCGCGACTGGTTGATAGTCGAAGAACAGAAAAAGAAGAAGCCCTGATCCGTGTTAGCTCTTGAGCTCGTCGAGCGCGCGACCTAATCGTTCCAGTCCACCTTCCAACACATCCGTATCGCCGGCGATACCTATGCGAAAGTGCGTGGCGCGCTCAAAGAACCTGCCGGGCACGATCGTCGTGTCATACTTCTCACGCAACAAGCGACAGAGTCTTGTTACCGTCTCGCCACTGCGCAGACGTGGAAACATCACCGTCCCAAACTGCGGCCGCACAACTTCAAGATCGTCACGCGTATCGAGAAACGTATTCAGCAAAGCACGATTCCGATCCAACAACGCTTTCGCGCGCGCAGCGATCTCGTCGATCTGATTTAACGCGACGATACTCAGACGTTCAGCGGTGTGAGCCTGCGTAGCGCTGAAGAGATCGTTCAGCAACCACATGTCCTTTGCCAGGCTTGTTTCTGCGAGGATCCAACCCGATCGCAGGCCGCTTAGTCCGAACGCCTTCGTCAAGCTACTCGTGACTACAAAGTGTTCGCCGAGGTGAAAGGACGTCCGCGGCGGCTCTTCAAACATCGTCTCCAGGTAAACCTCATTCACAAGCACGCGAGCGCCAACACGCTGCGCGATGTCGCCGACTTGCTTCAGCGTCGATTCATCAGTAAACACGCCGCTCGGATTGTGTAGGTTCGTTATCACAATCAACCGAGTCCGCTCGGTGACGAGAGCGCCGATCTCGTCAGGGTTGACACGAAAACCGTCTTCAAACTTGCGCTGGTAACGTTTCACATCCGCGCCGAGATAAAGCGCAGTCGCGAGCATCGGTTCGTACGCAGGCTCTTCAAACAGTATTTCATCACCCGGCTCGAACAGCGCAGCCATTGCCAGATGGTTCGCGAAACTCGCTCCCGCCGTAGTTACGATCGAACTCGGCTGGACTCCATACCTCGTGGCGAGCATTCGCAACAGCGGTGGATAGCCATAACCTCCATACGTCAACTCAAGATCGTCGAGGGACACGCGTAGATCACGAATGCTTAGGTTACCTAATCCGCTCGTCGCCAGATTGAACTGAGACTCCGACTGCGTCTTGGCCCAATACATGTAAGACGAGCTGTAAGCTCCGCGCGCCGCTGTCATTTGCTGCCTCTCCCTCGCCAAAACCAGTACACCGGTATGCCTGCCAACATGATCGTGACGCCGATTAGCGTGTTCCGCGGATTCTGGTACACGGTATTGATCGCCACCAGCCAACAGATCGCGATAAACACAATCGTCGTAATCGGATGACCAGGAACACGCGTCGCGCCTTCCGGTTTTTCTAAACGCCGGCGAAAGATGAAGACGCAGCACGCTGTCAGACCAAAGAAGATCACATCGACGGAGACGACGTAATCCAATATTGCTCCATAGTCGCCTTGCAAAGCGAGGACGATCGCTAGTACACCCTGCAACGCGATCGCGACGATCGGCGCGCGCGTCCGTGGATGAACAGTGCCGACACTTTTGAAGAAGAGCCCATCATTCGCCATCGCGAAGTAAACACGCGGCGCTGTCAACATGCTTTGACTCAGAAAGCCAACAGTCGAGATCGCGATGGCCGCCGCTATCGCGCGCGCGCCAAAGTCGCCGAGCACACTGGCCATCGCGTCCGACGCGGGCGCTGTCGATCCAGCCAATCCGGAAACTCCAAGCACACGCAGGTAAACGAGGTTCGCCGCCAGATACAGCACGACAACGCCGATCACGCCGAGTATCAATCCACGCGGCAGGTTCTTACGCGGCTCCTTGATCTCGCCGGCAACGAAAGTCGCTGTCTGCCATCCACCGTAAGAAAAGATGACGGGAACGAGGGCAACGCCGAACGCTGTCAGTAAACCAAGCGACGCTGGTCTGTCGAGTATGCCTTCAGGTGATGCCGCAGTGTTTCCGAGAAACAGTCCGCACACAACGAGCGCGACCAATGCGACGATCTTCAGGACCATCAAGACGTTCTGCACGGTCCCGCCTGCACGAACGCCGAGACAGTTGATGAGCGTGAGTGTGGCCAGTACGATCGCCGCCATTGCCGGATAACCGATCGGCAGACCCGTCAACTGCACGAAGTACCTGGAGAAGGTGACCGCAACCGCCGCCATCCCACCGGTTTGAATCACCAGCAACAACACCCAGCCGTAAACAAACGCGACGAGGGGATGAAACGCTTCGCGCAAATACGCGTATTGCCCGCCGACATCCGGGCGTACAGACGCAAGCTCGGCCCAGATGAAGGCAGCCGCGAGCGCAAAAAGACCGCCAAGCAGCCACGCGCCCAAAACCAAAAACGGCGTGTGGACCTGCCGCGCCACAAAAGACGGATTCATGAAAATCCCGGAGCCGATGATGCCGCCCATGACGATCATGGTGGCGTCGAAGAGTCCGAGACGACGAGCGAGTTGTGGTTGAGACATCCGTGTTCTGTCGGAATTAGAGCTTCGTACTTTGTATTTTGTACTTTGTTTTAAACTAAGTACCAAGCACTAAGTTCAAAGCACTAACAAGATCGGGGTTCGAGAACACCAGATTATCATTAGTGGACCACCTCGTTATTGTTCATTGCTGCTTCTTCTGTGAGCCGTGTCAGCCACGACGGAGACCAGCTCGACGTGCTTTCTCGTCCTTTCGCCGACCCTTCGCCGATACCGCCGGCTTCCGGTAACACTCGATTCACGAGTGCCATCAACTCCGCGGACGCCTCCGGAAACAGCGCATCAAACATCACCGCCATCTTCGCCTGAATCGTAATAACCAGCTCGGCCCGACCTTGCTTGCACGCGTCAACAATCTGCCGCGCCGCTCGTTCCGCCTTGATCGACGTCACCGGCAACGAGTCGCTGATGCTGAACCACGCATACTCGTCGCGATGCTTCCCTTTGAAGTTGGCATTGCGCGGGCTGCCAGTGCGCATCAAGCCGGGACAAACCGTTGTCACGACGATTCCGTCTTTACGCAATTCCGCGTTAAGACCTTTCGACAAGCCAACGAGGGCAAACTTGCTCGCGCTGTACGGCACGAGATGCGGCACGGCGATCTTCCCGCCGATCGATGAGATGTTGACGATGCGGCCATCACGACGTTCGCGCATCTCCGGCAGGACGGCAAGGATCGTGTTGAGTGGACCCCAGAAGTGCGTGCGCATCGTGTGTTCGAAATCTTCGTGCTTCATTACTTCAAGTGGTCCCACCTGAATCGTGCCTGCGTTGTTGACGAGCACGTCGATCTTTCCGAATCTCTGGCGAACGCGACTCACCATGCTTTCGACTTCCGCCATGTTTGTCACGTCGCATTTGATCGCCAGCACGTCAGCGCCGCGGCTCAGTAGATCGTCACTCGCCTGGTCCAACTCCTGCTCGTCGCGCGCGCAGATGGCCACGCGCGCGCCGTTCGCGGCAAACTCACGAGCAAGGACAAGTCCGAGTCCTCTCGATCCGCCGGTGACGAGTACAGTCTTGCCCCGCAGGTCGTATTCATTCATCTTGCGCCACAGAAACTTTCCGAGCGCAACGGCGCCGAGCGCGATAGCGGCCGTCTTTACGGTATTGCTTTGATTGCCGTTAGCCATACAAATCCCCCCTGAAAAACTGGTTCGCTTTCCGTACGAAGTGTTAAGTTAACGAACAGAAGACGCAATCAGGGTGCCGCCTACAGACGACGACAAACGTAACCGTGGATACGACGCAATCGTGATTGGCGCCGGTCCGAACGGATTGGCCGCTGCGATCGAGATCGCGCGCGCCGGACGGCGTGTTTGTCTTTACGAAGGCCATTCGACTGTCGGCGGTGGTACCCGATCGGCAGAACTCACGCTGCCCGGTTTTATTCACGACGTCTGCTCCGCGGTTCATCCGCTTGCGGCAAGCTCGCCGTTCTTTACGCAGTTACCTCTCGAAAAGTACGGACTCGAGTTCGTTTATCCACCATCGTCACTCGCTCATCCCTTCGACGACGGCACGGCGCTCTTTGTCGAACGTTCGCTCGACGCGACAACGGCACGCCTCGGAAAAGACGGCGCGTCGTATCGCAGCGTGTTTTCGCCGTTGGTTAACGCATGGGACGAGATAGCGGGCGATATTCTCGGGCCTGTCGGCATACCACGACATCCGTTCGCGATGGCGCGCTTCGGACTAAAGGGAATCAGGCCCGCGAAAGGTTTTGCGGAAGCGAAGTTTCAGGAAGACAAAACGCGCACCCTCTTCGCTGGAATGGCCGCGCATTCTTTCCTCGCACTGGATTGGGCGGGCACCACGGCGTTCGGCCTTGTCCTTGGGGTACTGGCGCACACTGCTGGATGGCCGATCATTCGCGGTGGCTCGCAGAATCTGGCGAATGCGCTTGCGGCGCATTTCACAGAGCTGGGCGGCGAGATCGTTGTGAATCATCGCGTCGAGTCGTTGACGGATCTTCCCGCCGCGCGAGCGGTTCTTTGCGACGTGACGCCGCGACAACTGGTGATCGTCGCCGGCGACGCACTGTCAGCAAGCTTTCGCCGCCGACTCGAACGTTACCGCTATGGTCCAGCCGCATTCAAAATGGACTGGGCATTGAACGCGCCCGTGCCATGGAAAGCGGCGGAGTGTAGAACGGCCGCGACAGTCCACCTCGGCGGTACGTTCGCCGAGATTCTCAGTTCGGAATGGAACGCGACACACGGACAACATTCGGAAAAACCATTCGTCCTCATCGCGCAACCGTCGCTATTTGACTCGACGCGAGCCCCTGCGGGTCAACATACGCTGTGGGCGTATTGTCATGTGCCTAACGGTTCGACCGTTGACATGAGCGACGCCATCGAAAACCAGATCGAACGCTTCGCGCCGGGGTTTCGCGACTGCATCCTCGCGCGCAGTGTGATGAACCCTGCGGATTACGAACGTTACAACCCAAACCTCATCGGCGGCGACATCAACGGTGGCATTCAGGATCTCGCGCAAATGTTCCTGCGGCCCACTGCGCGCCTGTACTCAACCTCCAAAGAAGGCCTGTATCTCTGCTCCTCATCGACGCCTCCGGGCGGCGGCGTACACGGATTGTGCGGTTTTCATGCCGCGCGCCTCGCGCTTCGAAAAAATCTCCGCTGAATTCTGTGGAACCCGAAATGCTTTTACGTTAAGGACTACTAAGTAGACGTACGCATTTCAGACGGAAGTGTCGGAGAAACAGAAATGAAAACACCAGATATCGATGTTGATGAGCGAACCATAGCCCCGAAGGAAGCGACAACACCACAGCAGTTAATGGACAGTCTTTTGACGTTTGGCGCCATTCCCGCGCCCGTGATCAGTCTTTACCTCGACGCGCGAGTCAACGAACACGGCAAGCGCAATTTCATGCCGTTCGTGCGTAAACAACTTTCGGAACGCGTCAAGTCATACCCCACGCAGAGTGAGGAACGCGCAAGTGTCGAGGAAGACTTCGTGCGCATCATGCGCTATCTCGAAGACGGCGTGCGCGATTCGACGCAAGGCCTCGCATTGTTCGCCTGTTCGGCGTTGGATGATTACTTCCAGGTCGGACAATTCGAAGCGCACTTCGAACGCAATCGCCTCGTCGTTTCGGAGCGACCTCATGTCTATCCACTGGCCCGGTTGATCGATCAGTATCGACGCTATGCGGTTGTGCTGGCCGATACGAATCGCGCGCAGATTTTTGTGTTCGCGGCTGGAAAGGCAGTTGAGCAAAATGATATCGAGAATGTGAAGACGAAACATACGAGCGTCGGCGGTTGGTCGCAGTCGCGATATCAGCGACACGAAGAAAACTATCACCTGCATCATGCGAAGGAAGTCGTCGACGCGCTGGAGCGCACTGTGCGCGAGGAGCAGATCGAACATGTGATTCTTGCGGGTGATGAAGCCGTGGTGATTCCTCTCTTGAAGGAACAGATGTCGAAGGAACTGCTGGAGAAAGTCATCGACACCATCAGTCTCGGCATTGACACGCCTGAGCATGAGCTGCTGGAAGAAACGCTCACGGCGTTCAGCCGTCACGACAGTTTGACGGACATGCAGCAGGTCGAGCGGCTGTTGGGTGAGTTTCGCGGAGACAATCTTGCAGTCGCGGGTGTGCCCGATACGCTGGCGGCGCTTTCTAATGGTCAAGTCGAGGAAATGTTGATCGTCGCCGCGGTCGATAGTTTGAAGTTTGACGAAGAGGAAGTACGAAAAGTGCTCAAGGTCTATGGTGCGGACGACATTCCGGAAACGCTCGATGCGCGTGCTGTCGCCGATGAGTTGATTCGTCGTGCGAACCAGATGTCAGCGGCGCGAACGACGTTTGTTGAAGATGCAACTCGGCTCGAGCAACTCGGCGGCGTTGGTGCGCTGTTGCGCTATCGCGTCTCCGAAGAAAATGCGGCGCCGTACGAACAGAGCGATGCAGTGCCTCGCTCGCGAGCCATTTCCAAATCAACTGCATAGGGGGGACAGATGTCAGAAAAGGATCGACAAAAGAAGGACCACGAACGGACGGACAAGAAGAACAAGCGACGGCGCGAAAGTGAAAACCCGCGCCTGCAAACCGCGCAACCCCGTCACCAGGCGAAGGACGAGTCGAACCTGACCGACACGCAGCCGGCGGCGGCGGACAGCGGAAGGAGATAGTGGAATGCCAAACGAGAACCGCAACAAGTTGAACCAGCCGCCGACGGGTGAAGGTAAAAAGCAGAGTCCTCATCCGGGCGCGGAAAACAAGATCGACAAGCGCTCCGAGGTGTTGCAGGCCACGGACAGACGGCAAAACATCGCGACCAATGAAGACGAGGAAGCGGCACGGTCGTTTTCAACGGATAATCCGAAGCGTCCAAAAGCAGGACGTTGATTATTATCCGTGTTGATCTGTGGTTCGGATTCCGATAACCTCGCGGGATTGTGTCAGCACGAGCTGAATCGATCGTCACTGCTGGTTTAAGACCTGATCTTTTTGCCGGCCGTGGTGTCGTCACCAACAACCGCACGCTCGTTGTCATCACCCTAGCTATTTTGGTTTTGACCGGCTTTGGCTTTCGCTTTGCCGGTCTGAGCGCGGAGGGACTCAGCGAAGACGAACTCAACAAGCTCAACGCCGTCGCCGACTACCGCGCCAACGGCCTCACAGGCGCGAACGGCGAGCATCCGATGTTGATGAAGGCGTTTCAAGCCACGTCGATCATCCTTACCGAAAAGTGGAACAGTTTTGTCGGTCCTGAAAACCGGATCGCGCCCGAGACTGCGCTCAGATTGCCGGGCGCGATCGCCGGTGCGTTGGGTGCGATCCTGATCTTCCTGATCGCCGCGGAGTTGTTTGGCGTCGAAGTCGCACTGATCGCAGCGGCGTTGTGGTCGTTCGATCCGAGTGGTATCGGATTCAATCGCGTCGCCAAGGAAGATACGTTTCTGCTTTTCTTCTTTCTGCTCGCGAACGTGTTTTGGTTGCGTGGGCAACGGGTCGCGGAAAGCACGGATAAAAGTCCAAATCGATACTATTGGGCGACTGCGGCGAGTTATGGCGCGATGGTGGCTTCGAAGTACGTGCCGCATTTTCTTGCGATCAGTTGGTGTTACTACTGGATGTTTCAACAGCTTCCGGAGACTCGCTGGCGGCTCGGTAAGAAACGACTGTTGATCGTTTTCGCGATCATGGGAATCGTCTTTCTGATCTTGAGTCCGACGGTTCTGCTGCCCGAGACGTGGCGCCAGATGGGTTTGTTCGCCGGCGGGAAACGTATCAGTCATGATGGTTATGAATTTATTGGGCAGCTATACACGCAGCGTTTTGACGATTGGTTGAACGGCATTCCGGTTTACTTCTATTTCGTGTTTACGGCGGTGAAGTTGCCGCTGCTGACTGTGGTTGGTTTCGTGATTGGGCTGCCGCTGTTGTTTCGTCGCAAGCTGGGAGACGGGCGATACTTTCTGCTCTTCTGGTTTTTGTTGTGGGTGGTGGCGTTCTGTTTTCCGGGTGGGAAGTTCACGCGCTATTACACGACCGTGCTGCCGGCAGTGCTGATCACTTGCGCGCTGGGGATTCAGTTTGCCGGACGCTGGATCGCGAATCGTATCGCGTCGTTAGGCTCTTTATCGGCTTTGAAGCATTACATTCCCGCTGCACTCGCGGTGATCGTCATCACCGGCTCCGTCATTAGTTCGATCCGGGCTGCGCCGCACTTCCGGTTGTTCACGAACACTCTTGGCGGCGGGATGCAGTGGGCTGGTTACTACTTCCCGCATGACGAGTTTTACGATGCGAGTATGCGCGACACGATTGCCGAAATAGCTCTTCGCGCCCGGCCTGGTGCACGCGTAGCGAGTGAGAGCCCGTCACTGGCTTCTTATTACGCCGAACGCTCCCAACGACCCGATCTCATAAACGTCTCACTCTCCGATCCCGAGGCCGTCGGCCAACTGCAGCCCAGCGACTTCATCATCGTCGCCCGCGGCCGTCGTTACTTCAGCAACGACACCCTCATCACCACCCTGCGCACCCAATCGACACCGATAGCCGAGCTCAAACTCAAAACGCTCCCATCGGTGAAGATTTATCAGTTGGACGAGAAGTCGGTGGCCGCCTTGAGCGGAGCATCTCTTTGAACTGTGGTATATTTTCAACAGATGACAGCGGAAGAGCTAAAAGGAATTATTCATTCTGATCCGGAGATCATGGGTGGTACACCCGTTTTCGTTGGTACTCGCGTGCCCTTGCAAAACCTCATTGATGCTTTGGAGGGCGGCGAATCTGTCGAAGACTTCCTGGAGGCGTTTCCCACTGTTACGAGGGAACAAGCAATTGCGGTAATTGAAGCAGGTAAACTCAAGCTGCTCGAAACCGTCTGATCCTCACACAACGTGCGAATTCTGATTGACGAGTGCCTCGACTGGCGTCTTTGTCGCGCCCTGATCAACCATCACTGTAGTTCTGTTCGCGCCGAGGGTTGGACCGGGCTGACGAACGGAAAGCTACTGGAAAACGCTCAGCATCAGTTTGATGTTTTCTTAACGGCGGACCGGAATCTCCGCTTCCAACAAAACCTCGAAACTTTTGATATCGCTGTTGTTGTCTTGGAAGCCGTAAGCAATCGTTTGATCGACACTCTGCAACTAATGCCTCAAGCTCAGACTATCGTTGAGATGATCCAACCTGGTCAGGTCGTATGCATTCGGCATTCATCATAACCTTGACCGCTCGATTTGCGAGGATCGTCTATCGCCGGTATATTTCGCGGCGATGGGCAATCGCTGTGATGGTTACCGTTCGCTGCCTGTCATCGATCAGGAACAGAATTCGATATTCGCTAACTCTCAAGCGCCATTCTTCGCGATTCACTAGTTTTCGAGCACTCGGAGGACGGGGATTCTCAGCGAGCGACATGATTCCCGTCACGATGTCTTCGCTCTTCTTATGATGGGTATTTTGGAATTGACGTAACTGCCTGCGGGCGGATGGCAGTATAAGAAGGTTATAGCGTGCTGGCTCGTGAGGAGTTGCCATGAGAATGCGTGACTAGAGTGAGGGGTCACTTTAGGGAGTAAACTGTTCTGGACCTCCCTCCGTAACAGCTCGTTCACAACTCAACTGATCCTCTAGTTCTTCCACAAACGCCTCGAGCGTTCGTTCATTAAGCACTGCATTCGCCAAGCTTCGCTGGTCTTCTTGCGAGAGTTGGCCCATCTCAGCTATGAGATCCTTAACACTTGGTGTGGTCTTGACGCTCGACATATTCAGTTCTACTACTTCCGAAATACCACTTGCGAGAATACACCTTTTCAAGTTGCCGGACTAGTGCCGTAACTCCACTTCGACGGGGCGGGCGTCGTGGGAGTCGTAGCCTTCGGGCCAGGTGGAGATGTTTATGCCGTAGGGCCAGTCGGAGTCGGGGGTGACGGCGAAGCGAACCGAGAGTGGGAGGCCGCGCATGGCGCGCAGCCGAAGAAGCCAGCCAGTGAGACGCCATTCCAGAACATTAGCTTCAGAAGGAGTCGAGGGGAGGGGGACCAGGCGTGAGCCGGCATTCCAGCCTTCAACAAACAACGTTACGTTCGTCTTACCAAAACCAGCGGGCGCATCGATCGGCAACACCGGTTGAATATGAGCGCGCACGATGATCTCACTTACGCGCCGCCGATCGGATCGTTCCGGCACCAAAAACTCAAGAAACCCCGACCCATAACCCCAGATGTAACCCGGACCACCACCAATCTTTTCAAAACGCTGCGCCACCGCCATCTGCGGTTTAAACTGATAAAGAATCGACCGGTCTTCCCTGACGATCATCTGCGGCTGCAAACCCGGCTCACCGGGCGAACGATTCCACGCGAACTGACGCGGGACCAAATGCCGCGACGGCTCCTGCAAATGTGCCGGCAAGTCCGCTGCCTGCAACGCCGAAAACACCTGCGACGATCGCGACACCTCCCGCATCAGCGCTTCATCACGCGGTGTCGAATACGCGACACCGTACCCGCGTCGAGGATCCGGCGTCAGGATCCAAAACATCGCTCCACCAGCACCAGCCGCCGCACTTCCATCAAAAAACGCCTTGTACCAATCAGCCTGCGACACTCCCTGGTGCCCGTCAACACTCATCCCAAACTCACCCATCACCAACGGCTTACCCAACGAAAAAGCGGCCGCCGCCCGATTCTTGATAAAGTCCTTCAACGCCGCAGGCGAGTCGATAAAACTGTCGTGATCGTCGCGCGGATAATTATGAACGTCGCAGTAGTCGATCGACGGCAGCGCATGGTCCGCCAACCACTCGCGGCGTTCAGACGACGAACGATAACCCCACGCACCCGGCGTGATCATGTGATTCGGATCGAGCGACTTAAGATACGCACTCATCTCCGCAAACCAAGTACGCCGCTCCGCCCAGCGTCCCGTGATCACCTGCGACTCGTTCATCAATTCCCACGCAAAGATCGTCGAATCGTCGCGATACAAAACCCCGGTCACTGTATTTCGACGCGTCGCCAGTTTCTCGACATGCTCACGGTAGAGCCGCCTCGTTTCCGGATTCGTATAAAAGAGAAACGCCTTTTCGTTGTTGATACCAAACTTGTAACTATCATCCGCAGCATCAGCAACTCCGGCCCAACGCAAGTACTGCGTCACGCCCCCCGTATCGCGCCACCAGTTCGTCAAACAAAGCTGCACGTAAATCCCGTTCTTCGCAGCCTCCGCGATCACTTTGTCAAGATGCACAAACGCTTCTTCATTCCATCGCCCAGGCGCGAAACGGAACGGATGATGCCGCGGCCAATCCTCGAAATCTCCGCCAACCGGTTTGACGTCATTTGGACCACCCTCGCCAAACGCCCAAACACGCACCACCTTGATGCCTGCCTGCGCCGCCCGACGAATCGTCTCCGGCATACGCTCTCGATCTTCGTCGCGATACATCACCGCAACGTTCGCGCCCACAAATCGAAACGGTTTATTGTCGACAAAGAAACGCCCGCCACGCTGCCGCGCAAACTCCGACCGCATCTGCCCGCCGCCGCCATTCGCAGACGGCGAAGCGCCCAAAAGGAGAACCGCCGCGCTTCCCACCAGGATCAGCGCGGCGACAAAAAGCAGTTTCTTCTTCATCAACGACGTCAGTTTAGCGCGGGCTCGTCATCCGGACAAAACCCATGATCGCGCAAATCGACCCCAGTACCACAAACAGATTAAAGAAAGCGCCGATACCCAGCGCCGCCGACAGATCAACTGAGTTCTGCGACATTCCCAAAAACACAAATACGCCAAACAGCAAAAACTGAAGATGATAAATAATCAAGCAAACCGCCGCATACGAAAACCAGCGCGCTGACGGACCGAACGCGGGCGACCGCGCGAAACCAAGTACCGCCGCGATCAACCAGCCTACACCTCCGGCAATCAACAACAGCAAAACGACCAGGAAAAAGTATCCGGGCTGCGTGGCGCGGAGTTGTTGCAGCATCAACAGGAGTGGGAAGAACATTTGATTGAGGTCTCTCCTTCGCGGATTAGTGCGTCAAACAAAAAGCAAGCGCCGCCTGCGCACGTGAGCCGCTCTGTTCGTGCACAAACGGCGTCGAAATCTGCGTCGGGTTCGAGTGCAAATCTCTACATGGGAAGTCAACCACAATGACTTCCAACAATCGGGATCGCTCAGGCCCCGCCTATTGAGTTATGTGGATCTCCTCTTCTTTGTTTACGTGGCCAAGGAAGTAGATCAGACCACAAATAAACGCCACTGCTGCCAATCCGAGCGCGATCCAACCCGAGGTGTGTCCACCCGCGGGATTCGGATCGGTCACGAATCTGTAAAAGTAGTAGATCGCACCGACGGCTGCGGCTATGCCGACAATTACCGCCAGAATGTCTTTCAGGCTTTTCATTTTGAACCTCCGACCCGGAAAAAGAATATGAAGGTTAAGGAAAAAGCCGCGTTTTTACGCTTTATAATGCGAGCATGTTAACGCCGCGCCGCGAGGGATTGCAAGTCTGTTAATTCTTTCAAATTCGTGGCTTTAAAATGACCCGTTTGTCCCCAGTGCGGCGGGTCACTTGCTCCCGATCGAAGTATTCCAGGAGAGGGATTGCGTACTTACGCGAGACTCCGGCGAGTTCTTTGAAGGCGGGAACGTCGATGAGACGTTGCGGCTCGTGTTGCGAAGCGTAGTCGTGCAGCTTCTGTTTCAAAACTTCGATGACGTCGCCGTGCATAAACATCTCGTTCTGAATCCGCACCAGCTTTTTGCCGTCGACCAGCAGTTGCAGGATCTTCCTGGCCTGAGTTCGTTGGGGAATCGTGACGCCGGCTCGCTTCAGGACGTCGTCGATTGAAGGTGCCTCAACGCCAGCGTCTCGATAGACCTGCTCGATTCGTGAGCTTATCTGCGCATCGTGTTCCGACAGTCCCACTGAATGACCGCCCGCGCGAATGATGTCCTTTTCCGAAACTACTGCGCCGGTCGCCTCAAGCCTCGCGATCACGGCGTTGAACAGTTCCGGCGACGAATGCGCGAACACCTTCTCGCGTAACGTCTCGCGTAACATTCCGCGGGCCAGCGGTTCGCGTTTGTGATGACGTTCGAGTTCATCGAGGACGGAACTGCTGAGTCGATCGAAACTCTCGCGCGCAAGATAAACACCACCCGCGTCAATCACCTTCTCCCCAGCCTGCGCGTTTGACGCGACGCTCGCGAGCACATCGTTGTTCCAGCCAGTCGCCGCGCCGATATCTGCCAGCCGCAATCCACGCTCGGCGGAACCACTGACAAACCCGCGAAACTTTGCGACTCGGTCTTCATTCACCAAACCTCGCAGCAGTCGACGCGTTTGCGCGAGATCTTTGCCGCGATGCTTGACGGCAAATGGATCGATGATCGCGCCACCGGCAATGGTCCGCGTGGGCGAATAAGTGCGGAGGATGAAGCGATCGCCGTGTAACGCAACGACCGGCGCTTCGAGCCGTAGTTGCGCCAGACCGCTACTACCGATCGGAATCTCGGCAGGTTCGTCGAGCACGCGAACGCGGCCCAACACTTCAGTTGCGCCAACGTGCAAACGCATGCGCGATCGCGAACGCACGCCACGCGGCGCATCCGGCAAAACGTCGATCCATGCGTCAACGATCTGCGTCGGGCTCAAACGTCCGGGCGGCGCGAGGACCATGCCACGTTCGATCTGTGCCGTGTCTACACCGCCGAGATTCACCGCGGTCCTTTGACCAGCATGCGCTTCTGCCACGGAGGAGCCATGAACCTGCAACCCACGCACACGAACCTTGATCGCCGGTGGCAGCAGTTCGAGATCCTCACCCTCCTTGATCGTTCCCGAGATCAACGTGCCTGTTACCACAGCGCCGAATCCCTTCATCGAGAACGCGCGATCGATCGGCAATCGCGTGATGAAATCCGCCGAACGGGCGGGAGCGCGTTTTCCAATCTCGGTTAACTGAGACTTCAGTTCGTCAAGACCAGCACCCGTCTTCGAGCTCACCGCGAGGATCGGCGCGTTCTCAAGAAACGATCCCGCAACCATTTCGCGCGCTTCAGCCTCAACCAGCGAAAGCATCTCGTTTTCGACGAGATCGCTTTTCGTGATCACGATTAACCCGCTGCCAACGCCGAGCAAACGACAGATATCAAAATGCTCTCTCGTCTGCGGCATAACACCTTCGTCTGCCGCTATGATCAGTGCGAGCACGTCGATGCCATGCGCCCCGGCCAGCATGTTTTTGACGAAACGCTCGTGACCGGGAACGTCGACAAAACCGATTCGAAGGTTATCGAGTTGAAGATCGGCGAAGCCGAGATCGATGGTGATTCCGCGGCGTTTTTCTTCCGGCAGGCGGTCAGGATCTGTACCGGTGAGCGCGCGCACGAGCGCACTTTTTCCGTGATCGATATGGCCGGCTGTCCCGACGATGAGAGACGTCATTTCAGCACATAACCTATTTCGCTAAGACTTGTTCGTAGAATTCAATGTACTGCGGAATAACAACATCAGTGCGATAGCGAGAGATCGCCGATTCGCGCGCACGTTGGCCCATCTCGCGTCGCAACTTGTGATCGACAACCAAACGCGCGGCATCCGCCGCCATCTTGTCGAGGTCGCCCACCGGACTTAAGTATCCAGTCTCGCCATCGGTAACTACTTCCGGAAGGCCACCCACGCGTGACGCAATCACCGGCACTTCGCAGGCCATCGCTTCCAGCGCAGCCAGACCAAACGACTCCTGGTCCGACGGCAACAACAGCACATCACTCGCGGAAAGGTAATCGACAATGCGAGGCTGTTTGCCGACGAACGAGCATTGTTCATAGATACCGAGACAACGCGCACGGTGCTCGGCGTTCCGGCGCTCACTGCCGTCGCCAACCATCACCAGCCGCGTCTTCACGCCCTTCTCCCATACACGCGCGAGAATCTCGACGCAGTCAACCGGGCGCTTCACTGGACGAAAGTTTGAAACATGGACCAGCAGCGGTTCTCCATGCGGCGACAACGACTCACGCAACGAGGGAACATCAAGTCGTTTGTAATCGTGCTGGCAAACGAAGTTTGGAATTACCTTGATATCGTCGAAGTGAAAGATCTCTCTTGTCGCATCTTTCAGATAATTCGAGATCGCAGTCACGCCGTCTGATTGGACGATGCCGTAGCGCGTGATGGGCAGATACGAGCGATCCGCGCCGACGAGCGTGATGTCGGTGCCGTGCAAGGTGGTGACAACCGGCAGACGCCGCCTCGGCTTCAACGATTCGCGCGCGAGAATAGCGCTGATCGAGTGCGGGATCGCGTAGTGTACGTGAAGTAGATCGAGGTTTTCTTCCTCGGCGACGGTGGACATCTTCGTCGCGAGCGCGAGTGTGTAAGGCTGGTGCTCAAACAACGGGTACGACATCATTTCCACTTCGTGAAAACGTACTCGTTCGTTCAGCTCGGTTAATCGCGTCGGAAGCGCGGAAGAAATGAAATGGACCGTGTGCCCGCGCGCAGCCAGTTCTTTGCCGAGTTCTGATCCCACGATGCCGCTGCCGCCGTAAGTGGGATATACCGTTATGCCGATGTTCATTGAAAATCGTGCTGGGTCTTTTTCATTTGTCTGGGAGGATCCAAGTTTAAGCCTCAGATTTTCGTATTCCAAGTGGGGAAGGGCCGCGTTGCGTTTTATCGCCAAAAAAGAGGAGGCAGGCGACCCTCGCTATCGCCTACCTCTATCTCAACTTGACTCACCTTCTGAGAGGGGGGGCAAGTGAGGGCGGGAGTATAGAACTGGTTTGGGAATTTAGCAATGATTCTTGCAACGACTTCTGAAACCAGTTCTGCCAACCTGCGAATGCGCGCCAAAGCCGCTATAATGAGTGCACAAACAAGGAGTTTTGCGATGCCGAAGATTAGCGATATTGAAGAGACGCCAAATCCGAACGCAGTTAAGTTTATTCTCCGCGAACCGGTGAGTAGCGGCGTCGCCAGACAGTATGGTTCCGCGGACCAGGCGGAAAACGATCCGTTGGCCAAGTCGTTGTTCGACGTGGGTCATGTCGTGTCGGTCTTTTACATGGACCGGATGATCACTGTCGAAAAAGATGAAGAGGGCGACTGGGACGAACTCCTGCCGGCGTTGGCAGTTCCGATCCGCGCCGCTGAAGCCGTGAGCGGTTCACCTGCCGCTGCTGCGGCCGCCGCAGTGGGAGGATCGATTGCCGCCGTCACGAGCGACGACCCAAGACTTTTGAAGATCAACGAAATATTGGATGAGAGAGTACGACCGGCGCTGATGGGCGACGGAGGTTATCTTGAAGTGCTTGGACTCAACGATCACACGTTGAGCATTCGCTACCAGGGCGCCTGCGGCAGTTGCCCAAGCTCTCTGACCGGCACTTTGATGGCGATCGAGGGAATGCTGAAACAGGAAGTCGATCCGGACCTCGAAGTAATCGCTGTCTGACGCGCACGACCTCAACCGATCTCCGGAACTAGATCGTTGACCGGGCGTGTAAGGCGTCCGGCTTGCCATCCCGCATTCAACTCTTAACAGGAGTGCCCCATGTTCAAAAGGCTACTTGTCGTCCTTCTTGTGCTCAGTCTCACGTTAACGCCAGCAATAGCTCAACAAGATCAGCAAGAGAAACCTGCGAAGCCGGCGAAGGTGAAGGCGGAGGATGTTGACGCTGAAGCCGAGCAGCGGCAGGAAGTAGCGATGGCCCTGGTCGTCACGCTCGCCGATGAGGCGCGCAGTTTCAAAGATCAAACGCGACGTGCGCGCGTTCAGGCGCGAGCGGCGGACATTCTTTGGGAGAGGGATCAGGAGCGAGCGCGCGAGTTGTTCAGACGCGCATGGGAATCTGCCGAAACGGCTGATACCGACGCGGCACGTCAAAGAGCAGAAGACATCAAAAGAATGCAAGCGGCCGGCGAACCAGTCGTGCTGCGTGGTGGGCCAGAGTTGCGCAACGAAGTGCTGCGTATGGTGGCGAAGCGTGATCAGGGTCTCGCTGAGGGGTTTCTGAAAGCCTTCGACGAAGCCAAAGCGAAGGCCAGCGAAGAGACGGCGGCGCAAGCGCATCGAAACCGGCCTTTTGAACAACTCGGCTCGGCGAGACGACTGCAACTGGCCCAACGTCTAGTCGAAGAAGGCGAGGTCGAACGCGGCTGGCAAATCGCACTGCCGGCACTCGACAAAGTAAGCGTGGACTCGATCTTCTTCCTTTCCGCGCTACGTGAGAAGAACGCGAGCATGGCGGATAAGGGTTTCGATAATCTACTGGCGCGCGTGGCACGCGATCCGATGTCGGACGCGAACACAGTTTCCGGTCTGTCGTCGTATGTGTTCACACCATTCTTCTACATCACGTTTGAAGGCAACGGAGCAAACCAAAACCAATCTCGACGAACTACGCAGTCGCCGGACGTCCCTCCGAACCTGCGCAGCGCTTTTATGAAAGTTGCTTTTGACATCCTGATGCGGCCAATGCCGGCGCCCGATCAGGACCGGACGACGTCGGGCCACCGGGGAAAATACCTCGTCATCAAGCGACTGTTACCGCTCTTTGAACAGTATGCGCCCGATCTGGAACCAGGGTTGCGCACGCAAATGACCGCACTCGCTTCGTACGTGGCACCGGACGCTCAGGAGGGTGGGAATCGCGACCTCACTGCCGGACTCAGACCTGACGACGAGGTGGAATCAGATCCGTGGCAGCGAATGCAACAGCGACTGGATAGAGCAGCGAAGTCAGACGATCGCGACTCGATCTACGCCGACTTCGCCGTTGCTCTCACCGAGAAAGGCGATCCACGAGCGCGCGATCTGGTCGACAAGATTGAAAACACTGAGATGCGTAAGAGCGTCAAGGCCTACATCGATTTCGAGTGGGCCCAACTCTTTATTCAAAAGAAAGATGCGACCGAAGCAGCGCGTCTGGCGAAGAACGGCGACTTGACCAGCATCCAACGCGTTTGGACGTACACCAAGGCCGCGAAACTCGCGCTCACGTCCGAACGCTCCTACGCCATCGATCTGTTGGAAGCAGCGCTCGCCGAGGCCCGACTTATTGGCAACAGCGATCCGGACCGCGCTCGCGCACTCACTGCCGTTGCCACGACAATGGCCGACGTCGACCTCGTGCGCGCGTGGGAAACGCTCTCGGAAGTGATCAAGGCCGCAAACGCAGCCGACGCATTCACCGGCGAAGACAGTCGTATCTTTTCGCGCATTCAAACGAAAGAGATGACTGTAATTAACCAAAGCACCGCTGAAGACTTTGATCTCCTCGGCTTGTTCCGCCATCTCGCGCGCGCCGATCTGCTGCGCGCGGTCCAACTAACAAAGTCGTTTACAGGCTACGTTCCGCGCGCCGTCGCTACTCTAGCCATCGCACAATCTGTTCTCGAGAAACGGAAGGATCGAGTATGAAGTTTCTGCAAATCGGTTTTCTGTTGGTGTTCGTGACTATACCTGCCTTTGCGCAAGCGCCAACTAAACCCGCAGCCAACAAAGCACCGGACGACAAAGCTGCAACCGACAAAGGCGCGGCAGATAGAGTCCGGCGCCAGCAGGCACGTTCACTCCTGATTGCACTTTCGACAGACGCGCGCGCCTTTCACGATCAGACACTCCGTGCGCGATCGCTGGCACGTATCGCCGACGCACTGTGGACCGTCGACGGCGAACAGGCCCGGCTGTTGTTCCGCAAAGCGTGGGAAGCTGCGGAAGTCGCGGATAAGGACAACGACCAAAAACTCCAGGAAGAGATCAAGCAGCAACAAGCCAAAACCGGGCGGAAGGGGTACGCGGTAACGATGCCACCAAGCCTTCGTCGCGAAGTGTTGCGTTTGGCGGCGAGGAAGGATCGTGTTCTCGGTGAAGAGATGCTCGAGAGGTTGAAGGCGGAGAAGGCCGAAGCCGCGACGAATGCAAAGCTAGACCCGGGAAGATTGAACGATTCGCTAAGCCAGCGATTAGGTGTCGCGAGAGAGTTATTGGAAACAGGCGACGTCGAGCGGTCGCTGCAATTCGCCGATCCAGTATTGACGACCGTCTCAATGGAGACGATGAATTTCCTCGTGGATCTGCGTACAAAAGATCCGGCTGGACCTCTCAACGCTGACAAGCGTTATGCAGCATTGCTGTCCTCGTCGATGAATAATCCGCAAGCCGACGCTAACAGCGCGTCGCTGCTTTCGTCGTACATCTTTACGCCCGGTCTATACATGGTTTTCACCGGTAGTGGGATGTCGACTTCGCAGATGTCTTCGACAATCAAACCAGTAGAAGTCTCGCCTGAATTGCGCATGGCGTTTTTCCAAACGGCTGCCGCCATTCTGCTTCGTCCGTTGCCGCCACCCGGACAAGACGCCGGCCCGGCAGGTATCGACGGCAAGTATCTCGTAATCAAACGGCTGCTTCCCTTCTTCGAACAGTCAGCGCCGCCGGAAATGGTTGAGTCACTTCGCGGTCAGTTGAACGCGCTGAACACAGTCGCCTCCGAAGGCGCGCGCCGCCGCGATGATGAATGGCTTAACCGCGGCGTTCGTCCTGAAAAGCCGATTGCTGATCGTGAACGAGAATTGATGGAACGACTTGATCGTGCCAAGACCTCCACCGAACGCGATTCGATCTACATCTCGCTCTCCAACATCGTCGCAAGAAATGGAGACGTGCGCGCGCGCGAGTTTGCGAGCAAGATCGAAGACCCTGAAGTACGCAAAGAGTTCGGGGCGTACATGGACGGCCAGTTGCTGAATTACCACGTCGGTAAAAAGCAGACGGACGAGGCTTTGGAACTGATTCGTAAAGGTGAGATCAAGCTCCTGCATCGCGTTTGGGCGTTAACTCAGATCGTGAAAGAACTCGTGAAGACAGATCGCGACGCGGCGCTGCAACTAGTTGAAGAAGCCGCCACCGAGGCGCGTCGCATCGAGGTCTCGGATGCTGGACGCCCGCAGGCATTGGTTGCAGTCGCAAACGCGCTGAAGGTTGTGGATGCGTCGCGCGTCTGGGACGCAACGTTTGACGCCGTGAAGGCCGCAAACTCGGCGGAAGGATTCACGGGCGAGGACGGCGGACTGATACTTCAGTTTCAAAGTAAACATCAGTCGTCAGTGAACACGAACGATGCTCCTGATTTCGATCTCGAGGGGATCTTTAAAGAGTTGGCAAACCAGGATTACGACCGCGCTGTTGAATTGGCCCGCGGATTCGAACGAGAAGGACCACGTGCTGTCGCGACTATTGCGATTGCTCGAGCAATACTGGAGCCAAAGAAGAAGTAGTCCGTTGTCAGTGGTCCGTCGTCAGTGGTCCGTTGTCAGTGGTCCGTTGTCAGTGGTCCGTTGTCAGTAATTCTGACTACTGACCACTGACTACTGACAACTTACAACCTATGAGTAGATGTTCATTGGCCGCGTGAGAAGGGCAAGCGGATCGTCGACGTTGAGAGCCTCGCGGACGTAGAAAGGTTCGCCCGCGCTGACGCCGATCAAACTACCGAAGTAACGCATTCGCAACTCAATCTCTTCAACAAAACCGCGCGCGCTGATTCGCGTCGCGGGCTCTTTCGACTCCGCATCATAAAACTGCGACTTGTAAGCGCGAATCGCATTCATCTTTTCGTCTACAAACCCTGAGACGTCTACAACAAACGAAGGCACGATCCGGCGCGAGAAAAGCGAATGCATGATCGCCGGCATTGGCACGGGCGAGAGTCCCGACTCTTCGTCGTAACGGCGCATTGTCGCCAGCCGCGCAGCTTGTCGCACGATGATCGACGTGTTTGCGTGATCCGGGTGTGGATCGTCTTCGTGTGTAGTCAGCAACACCTTCGGTTTGTGAATTCGCAACAGCCGCACCATGGCGATGCGCGAGACCTCGGTAGGCCAAACATGGCCGTCGGGTTGTTCAAGGTTGAGCCGCGCATCGAGTTTCATGAGACGCGCCGCGTCGGCAGCCTCACGAGCGCGAATTTCCGGGGTGCCGCGAGTGCCCATCTCGCCGCGCGTCAGGTCGCAAACGCCCGTCCGATAGCCGAATGACTTCAATTTCAAAAGCGTTCCGGCAACTGACAACTCGGCATCGTCCGGATGCGAAAAAACGGCAAGAACGTCGAGCTGCGTCTCGGTTGAATTCATATCGCCGCTTTAGATTAACAGATTTGTGTAATCTCTGGCGTACACTGCAACGCGCATGAAACTGATCGTACTCGGCTCCGGCACTTCCGTCCCGCATCCAGATCGCGCATCGTCCGCGCACTGGGTCGAAACGTCCGCCGGATCGGTCCTGCTCGACATCAGCGCCGACGCAGCGCACCGCATGGCCCAGGAACAACTCGACTGGCCCAACCTCGACGCCATCTGGATTTCGCACTTTCATCTCGATCACCTCGGCGGGCTGCCGACGTTTTTGTTCGGCTCGAAGTGGGCGCCGCAAACCCAAAACCGGACGAAGCCGCTGCGAATCTTTGGTCCAGCCGGCCTCGAACGCATCATGCGCGCGATAAACGAATCCAACCAGTATCCACTGTTTGATCAGCCGTTTCCGATGCAGATCATCGAGGTGCCGCCCGCATCGCGATTCGACATACTGCCCGGTGTGATTGCCGATACTTTTTCTACGCCACACACCGACGAAAGCCTGGCACTACGTGTGACAGATCAAGGATCGAAGACACTCGTTTATACTTCCGACACGGGTTTTTCCGAGAATCTGGCGGCGTTCGCGAATGGCGTCGATCTGCTGTTGATGGAATGTTCCTTCAGAAGAAACAAACCTGTCGAAAAACATCTCGAACTGGCCGATGCGATGAAACTGGCCCAAATGTCCAGCCCTCGCAAAGTAGTGCTGGCGCATCTTTATCCGGAGTGGGACGGAATCGATCTCGACACGGAAGCCCGGCAATTGTGGGCCGGGGAAACGATTGCCGCGGTTGATGGATTAAGATTGGAGTTTTAGGGGGAACGATGGCGAACCTGTTACTGATTCTGTTTTTGTTATTTCAACTTCCTGCTCATCACAACAACGATCCGCTGCTACTCGAGTCAGGCAAAGCCGCGACAGTAAAAACAGCAACCACTCCGCCGGCGGAGTTCAAGATCGTCTCGTACAACATTCGCTGGCGCAGCGGCGACGAGCTCAAAAAACTTACAAAACTACTTCAGGACGATCCGGAAATCGGCGACGCAGCGATTCTTGCTTTGCAGGAAGTCGACCGGCGGAAGAAACGCACCGGGAACAGTAATGTCGCGAAGCTAATGGCCGACGAATTGGGAATGCATTACGCGTGGGCGGCACCGCCGGCGGCGAAACCTGATGACGAAGAAGAGACCGGCGTCGCGATTCTTAGTCCCTATCAGCTATCCGAGGTGCGCCGGATCGTTTTGCCGCATCCTGGTCCAAACAAGCGGCGCCGTGTCGGCATCGGCGCGACGGTGGAGATTCACGATCAAAAGTGGCGCGTGTATTCCATTCACGCGGAAACGCGCATTCCTTTCGACAAGAAGCTGGAGCAGTTCAAAGCCGTACTCGAAGACCTGGCCCAGTTTCCATCAACCATGCCCGCAATCGTGATGGGCGACTTTAACACATGGGAAGCAAGCTCCGAACGCAAGACCATCAAACTATTCACTGCAGCCGGTATGCGAACGCCGTTTGGCGGTCAATCTACGTTCAAACGACGCATCCTCGTCGTGCCGATCCAGTTCAGACTTGATTGGGTATGGTTGCGCGGACTGGAACCTGCCAGTTATGGTATTGATCGCAAGGTTGAAGTTTCGGACCATTGGCCGCTCTGGGCGAACGTGCGCCCTTCATCAACTGGTGTGAAAGTCTCCCCGACTAAACAGTAACGAATGATCTGTCCTAACTGCGAGCGGAAGGCAAGTTGGACCAGGCACCGGTGCGCCGCGTGCCGGACCAAGCTACCTGCGTGGTATGTCACCGCGACGGTCGTTACGATTGTCGCGGTGTACGCGGCTTTTCTTGTGGTCGAAAACGTTTTCTAGCTTATTTAACCGAGACGACGATACTGTGCACGCTCAACGCATTTCCTGTCGCTCGTTGTAAATCTGCAATCGCCTTGTTCAGATCGGTCTGCGCTTTCAGCTCCAGTCCACGCGCGGTAGTCAAAGCCGTCTGCCGCTCCAGCACGAGAAACGTGGTCGACTGACCCGCGTCCAGCTTTCTTTGTTCACTCGCAAACTGCTGTTCGTTAGCTTCGCGCGTAGCGACCGCTGCCCGCAGTCGCGCCTCAGCGCTGCGCATCGACTGCAAAGCATTGCGCACGTCAACCTGAATGGACTGTTCGAGTTGCTCGCGCTGGGTCGCAATCCGCTCGCCTTCTACGAGCGAACGTCCGAGCTGCGCCTCCGCTGTGCGGTTCCGCAACGGCAGACCGATCTGAATACCGACTCGGAAGTTGCTGTAACGGTTCGCAAGCAGGTTCTGTAACGACTGTCCGTAACCCCCAAGCAAGTCCGGCGAGAGCGTCTGCGGCGGGACAACCGGCAACGGCCCAAGGCCGGCGATTGCCGACAATTCATCCACGCGCTGTCGCACTTGCAAGCTCGATGCTGTAAAAGGATTAACTCCCTCAGTACTGACGGCGCCTGCAAGACCATTGATGCCGTAAGCGCCGACCAGATCCACCGCCGGCTTTGTCTGGTTCTTGTAGAAGCGCTGGTCTATCTCGTTGATCTCTTTAACAACCGTCGCTTGCTGAAGCTCCGGCCGGTTCGCCATCGCGGTTTGCAACGCATCCGGAAGCGAGATGGCGGGAACCTGAAGATCAACCGGATCACTGGGAACAATCGACTCGATCCAAATCGGCGACGATTTGTTTTCAGCGATCAGGTTTTTCAAATTGTTTTCGGAACGCGACACTTCTTCCAACGCACTGAACACACCCTGTTCGTAGGTAGAAATCTGCGCTTCCGCCGCAACGATGTCGATCGGCGCGAGTTGTCCTTCCTGGACCAGGCGCTTGTTGTGTGTGAGTTGCGTCTGGGCCACGGTCACTGCGTCGCGCTGCACTTGCAAGCTGCGCAGAGCAAACACGAGGTCCCAGTAAGCGCGCTGAACGTTTGTGATCGTATCGATCGCGCGTTGACGAAACTGAGCGTCAGTTAACGACAGGTTCTTGCGCGCGATCGCTATCTGGCGACGGTTATTGTCGATCTTCAACCCGCGCCACAGCGGTTGCGAGTAGGTGAAGGACGTCGACGTCGGATACTGCGGGTTCAAAGCCACAAACTGGTTATTCGTCGTGAGCCTTGTAGACGAGAAATCGAGTCGATAATTGCCGCCGAGTGCTGGGGTTTGTCCTTCAAGCCGAACGTTCCCGACGTAGTCGCTCTGAATCGTCGATCCGTTCTGACCACCGCTCAGAAAACTCGCGATCGGATTTTCTATTCGCTCGTAAAACGACGAGAAATTCAAACGAGGATCGTAAACACCGCGTGCTCCGAGCAGATCAAACTCCGCGATGCGCACGTTCTCCCGCGCCACTTCGATGTCTTTGTTGTTGGCGAGCGCCATCGATAATGCGTCGCGCAACCCAAGGGGTCGCTGGCGATTCATGTCGACCCCGACGCGATTGAGATCCGGCATCGGTTTCTGCGGCGCGCGGAAGTCAGGCGCAATCGGAGGTACTGGGAGTTGCTGAATCGGTTCTTGAGCGACGACCCAACCTGAACCACAAATCAAGATCAATAGAGCAAAGAATCTGTTTCCCATATCTCTTCCTTAATGCTTTTGAATCAGTGAAGCCGCCGTGCTGGCAACTTTGCGGCGCGCGCGTCCGAACACCGCGTCACTCGTTCGTCTAATTCGGCCCCAGACATGGCTGCGCGCCAGATCGTCAAACAGCGAATAGAAAACCGGCACCGCCAACAGCGTCAGCAACAAACAGAGCGTCTGTCCGCCAACGACCAGCACTCCGATCGAGCGGTTCGTGCCTGATCCAGGACCAGTTGAGATCGTTAGCGGCATCATGCCGGCGACGAGGGCAATCGTGGTCATCAAAATCGGACGCAGCCGATCGCGATTCGCGCGCACGATCGCCTCGAGCCGTTCCATACCGCGTGCCCGTAGTTGGTTCGTGTGATCTATTTGCAGGATCGCGTTCTTCTTGACGACGCCGAATAACAACAACAACCCGAGTCCGGAAAAGATGTTCACTGTCTGTCCGGTCATCAGCAGCGAGACGATGCCGAACGGAATCGCGAGGGGCAGCGTCAACAGAATCGTCACCGGGTGAATAAACGATTCAAACTGTGCCGCCAACACCATGTACATGAAGACAAACGAGAGCAGGAACGCGAGGCCGAAGTAGTATCCGGCGCGCCCAAGCTCTTTCGAACGGCCCGCGAGTCCGGTGCTGTACGCCGGATCGATCTTTGTCTCCTCCGCAAACTGGTTCATCTTTTCAATTATCGCCGCTTGCGACCCACCGGGCTTCACGTTGCCAAGCAACATCACCTGCCGCTGCCGGTTGAGACGATCGATGGCGGCTGGTCCAGTTCCCTCTTCGAAGGTGACCAGATTGTCGAGACTCACCCAGCCGATCTTCGCCGACGAAACGATCATCCGGCTCAAGCCTTCAACGCTCGTGCGAAACTCACCAATCGCGCGCACACGCACGTCGTATTGATCCGTCCCGGCATTGAACGTCGAGACTTTCTGACCCGCGACAAGCGTGTTCAAAGCCTGTGCGATGTCGCCGACTCTTACGCCCAAGTCAGCCGCACGCGCACGATTGATGACAACTCGCACTTCCGGCTTGCCGCTGATCAACGTCGAGTCGGCGTCGACCACATCCGGAATCGTTTTCATTTTTGCGAGCAACGCTTCCGAATACTGCGTCAGCTTCTGCAAATCCGGTCCACCGATGACGTACTGAATATCAGCGTTGCGGAAACCGCCTCCGGAAATCGCCGCGACCTGCTGCACGCTCGTACGCAGTTGGTTCGGATACTGCTGTAGAAACTTCGGCAGCACTTCCGAACGCGCGCGGACCATCAGGTCTTGTTGCGAGATGGGCCGCTCTTCGATCGGCTTCAGCTTCACGTAAATCGAGGCGTTGTTGACCAGCTCCTGCTGCCCACCCCCAATCGTTGTCAACGTGTCAGTGACACCTGGTAGATTGCGAACATCTGTTGCAATTCGTTCGGCGAGCGCCGAGGTCGCCGCCAGGGTCGAGCCTTCCGGCGCGCGTACGTTGATTTCAAACTGGGACTGATCGTCAACCGGCAGAAAGTTCTTTCCGACGAACATGAACAACGGAACGATGCTCGCGATTACCACGACACACGCCAGCACGATGGCCCAGCGATGCGACATGGACCAGCTCAACATCTTCGTGTACGTGCGATCGACCGGGCGATAGAAGCGCGATTCCTTCGAACCGTGATCCCTTGGCTCAGTATGCCGTTCCAACGGACGTTCCTTGGTGTCATCGCTACGCCGGATCAAACGGGCCGCGAGCATCGGCGTGAGGGTGAACGACACGAGCAACGAAACCGCAATCGCGAATGCCGACGTCAAACCAAATGACGACATGAACCGGCCGACAATACCGCCCATGAAACCAACCGGCAGAAACACGGCCAGCAGCGAGAGGGTCGTCGCCATGACTGCCAGTCCGATCTCTTTCGTGCCTTCAATCGCGGCTTGAAACGGCGGCATACCTTTCTCTTCGACAAAACGAAAGATGTTCTCCAAAACGACGATCGCGTCGTCGATCACGATACCCACCATCAGCGTGAGGGCTAACATCGTGATGTTGTTTAGCGTGAACCCCATCGCCGCCATCAGACCAAACGTCGCAATGATCGATGTCGGAATCGCAAGCCCTGCAATTAACGTCGAGCGGAAACTCCACAGGAAGATGAACACGACGATGGCCGCGAGAATGCTGCCTTCGATCAGGTGCGTTTGAATCGCTTCAATTGAGTTCTTGATGAAGATTGACTGGTCGCCGACGACTTCCGTTTTGAACCCTGGCGGCAACGTCTTGCCGATCTCTTGCAAACGCGCCTTCACCGCATCGGCAACCGCAACTGTGTTCTGACCTGACTGCTTCGAAACGATCAGCGTTACCGCGGGTTGACCGTTCAAACGGGCTTCGGTCCGTGGCTCTTCAGCGCCGTCTTCTGCATACCCGACGTCACTGAGTTTGACCGCGTAAGTTCCCTGGGTCGAGACAACCAGATTGTTGAACTCGGAAGGTTCGACGATGCGGCCCATCGTGCGGACGGTCAGTTCACGCGCGCCTTCCTCGACGCGGCCACCCGGCACTTCCATGTTCTGGGCGCGCACTGCATCGGCAACCTGCGCGACGGTCACGTTGAATGCGCGCAGTTTGTCAGGATCGACCCAGATCTGGATCTCGCGGCGGCGTCCGCCAATGATCTGCACGTCGCCGACGCCGTTGATCGACTCGATCTGCTGCTTGATCCTGTTGTCGGCCACGTCGGTGACTTCACGAAGCGAGCGCGGCGCGGAGACAGCGATGCGAACAACGGGCGCTGCATCTGTGTCGAGTTTCTGAACGATGGGTTGTTCGGCCGTCAGGGGCAGATCGTTGAGAATCAGATCGATCTTGTTTCTGACTTCCTGTGCGGCGATGTCCGGATTCTTCTCTAGCAGGAACGTGATGAAGACCTGTGATACGCCTTCAACTGACGTCGAACGCAGCTCGTCGATACCGGAAATCGTGTTGACCGCGCCTTCGACTTTATCGGTGATCTCGGTCTCGATTTCCTGCGGCGACGCGCCGGGGTTCACGACCGTAACGGTGATCGTTGGCAGATCGATCTTTGGAAAGAGATCCACGCCGAGCGATCTGTAGGAGAACAACCCGACGACGGTGAGACTCAGTATGAGCATCGTCGCAAAAACCGGGCGGCGAACGCATATCTCAGCTAGTTTTTGCATTGCTTTTTATCCGTGTTACTGCTGAACAGTGGTACCGTCACTCAACATCTCGAGATTCGAAGTCGCGACCTGTTCATCAGCCGCAACACCGTTCTTGATCTCGATCAGATCGCCTTCAGTCTGGCCCGTTTGGACCAGCCGCTGTTCGGCATGTCCGTCCTTGATCACAAACACGCGACTGACGCCCGCCTGCGTTAACACCGCACGCGACGGCACCAGCACAGCCGGGTCGGCTTTCGGTTGCAGTATTCGCACGGTCGCAAACTGCCCCGGCTTCAACGCGCCACCGCTGTTGTCAATCTCGGCTTCCACCGTCAACGTGCGCGACGTCGCCGACACGTTCGGCGCGATGCGCGCGACGCGTCCACTGAAATTCTGATCGGGCCACGCGCTTGTGGTAATCGACACAGCCTGACCTACCTGGACTTCCGAGATCGCCTGCTCGGGAATGTCGATGCGAATGCGCAACGGGTTCGTGCGTACGACCGTCGCGACCTTTTGCTGCGGCGACACGTACTCGCCGAGGTCCGCCGTGCGTTCAGAAACAAACCCATCGATCGGCGAAGGAATGTTCGCGTATGAAAGGTTTTTGCGCGCCAGCGCAAGCGCCGATTCAGCATTCGCAACGTTGGTGCGCGCAACGTGCACTCCGGCAAAGTTCTGCCGCGCCTGCGCGAGCTGCACGTCGTACTGCTCTTTCAACTGATCGCGGCGCGCGCGCGCATCGTCGTAGAACGATCGCGACACATCACCCGACTCGACCAACGTCTGCGCACGTTTCAGGTTCTTTTCCGCGAGATCAAGAGTGACCTTCGCAGCCGCGACTTCCGCGACACGATTCGGATCGAACGCCTGGCCTGATCTCAAGCCGATTTTCTCTTCGGCTTGCCGGACCGCGGCCTTCGCTTGTTCAACCTGCGTCTGCGCTTGATCGACGCGTAGCTTCAACTCCGCGTCGTCGAGACGCACGAGCATCTGCCCGCGTTTGACTGGACTGCCGATCTCCACACCAACCGCAACCACTTTTCCCGCAGTTTGCGGTGCGACGTCCGTTTGCTGATCGCCTGCGAGACTACCCGTCGCTTCAAAGAAGCGCGGAAGTTCTCGTTTGATCGCTGCGGCTGTCGAGACCTCGATTGCTGCGGGCGCAGTCGTAGCCGGCGTTGATTCCGCTTTGCCGTTGGCGCGCGAGCGTCCGCACGCGGCGAGTCCGACAGCCGCGACGACGAGCAGCAGCAACAGAGCTATCAGTTTTAAATTTCTTTGCGAGGGCATTGTTTTACCCATCTTTTGAACCGGCGCGCCCCTTCGTTGTCTCCGCCGAAGGAGCAGTAATTCCATTTAAAAGAATGGTCGTGAAATGCCGCGCCGCCTCTTCATTCGATATGTCGAGCAAGCGACGGCTCGGATCCCACAAGTTGTTGTTAAGCGAATGGTGCATGACCATCCCGATGAAGCAGCGCACGACGATCGCCGGATCGATATCGATAAACGCGCCTTCGCGCTGGCGCTGCCGTATGTAACCCCCCAGAAACTCGTAAACGCGCCGCACGAACTGATCGAAAAACATTTGCGCGAGCTCGTGTTTCTCGAGCGCCGAATGAAGCAGGAGTCGTTGAAATTCGGGATCGTGTTCGTGGTGATCGAGGGCGCCGAGCGCGAGAGCTTCGAACACCGCGCGATCATCCTGCCGGCCGATACCTTCGGCGGCCATCTTTTCCGGTTCGAACGACTCGCCTCCGCGGCACGCTTTGTGGTCGAGAATGGCGGCGTAGAGTTCTTCTTTGGTGGCGAAATGGCGAAAAACCATCGCCTCCGAGACGCCGGCCGCCTGGGCAATTTCTTTGGTGGTGGTGCCGCGAAATCCGCGGTTGGAGAAGAGACTAACGGCTACGCGAAGTATCTGTAGCCGTCGCTCTTCTCCAGCCATGCGTGCACCGCTCACGCCATCGTTTGTAGTCATATTCCGGCTCAAAGTAAGTACTTACTTACCAGCTCTGTTCATACGTGTCAAGCGAGCTTTTTGTTCAGCGAAAACTTGTATCAATCCCGATCTCTAACGTGATGTTTTTCGTACCCTTTCGCAACAAGATTCAAGCATTCTGACGCTTTTCAAACGCACATTGCGTCGGCACAAAGCTTGCTCTTCTTGTTACGACCTAATCCGTGTTCAGCGAAGGAGATTTAGCAATGACAGAGAACCCAAACATCAATAAACCAAATACCGGTACTACCGGCACTACCGGAACGACTGGAACTACAGGAACCACGGGAACAACTGGAAACACCGGAACTCCAGGCGGCGGAACTGGAATGGGAACCGCTCCGGCTCTATCGCAAACTGCTCAACAATACGGACAGAAACTTACTGAAGTGGCAACGCAGGCGAAGGATTACGTGGCCGATAAAGTTTCCGTCGTCGGCGACAAGTTTAAAGACCTGCAAAACGCGGATCTCGGGGAGTTAGCTGAAAACGCGAAGGAATATGCGCGCAGAAAACCTGGTCAGGCGCTGCTGATTTCAGCCGCAGTCGGCCTCGTTCTCGGACTGCTCGTTCGCGGCCGGCGCTAACGAGACCGTTCGTAGTCACAAGGAACAGACAGGGGGTAAACGATTATGGCGGCAACGAAAAAGGAATTGATGAACGTTAACGGGGCGAAATTGGCGACAACTACGCCCCTGGAAAACGAGAGTCTGCCTAATCTCATTAGTCGTTTAGGCGACGACATAATGCAGCTCGTCAATTCGCAACTCGCACTCCTCAAGGTCGAGATCAAGGAGGAGGCAAACACATACGCGCGCGGCGCTGCCATGATCGCATTTGGCGCCGCCGTCGCCGTTGTAGGCTTTGCTCTGTTGAATGTGGCGATCGCTTTCGCGGTCTCGACTCTGTTTGCGCAAGCAAACTTCAGTCAGCCCGCGAGCTACGCACTCGGTTTTCTGGCGACTGGCGGCTTCTACCTGATTGTGGGAGCCATCGTCATCCTCGTGGTGAAGAACCGGCTCGCCAATCAAAACCTGGTGCCTAAACGAACAGTTCAGGAACTGAGAAAGGACAAAGAATGGCTGAAGAACGAACTCTAGGACTGGCCCGCGCGCAGGAGTGGTCCTCTGAGGAGCCTTCCAAAGAGGAACTTCAGCGACGCCTCGACGTGACGCGGGATTCAATTTCACAAACCGTGACGGAGATTAAAGAGACCGTGGCAAATCAGGTTCAAGCAGTGAAGGACACCCTCGACTGGCGCGAGCAATTCAAGAGACGACCGGTGGCGTGGAGCGCCGGTGCGCTTGGTGTTGGGTTTCTAACAGGTTATTGCATCGCCAACACCTTCAAGGGCGATGACGAATATCGCCAGTATTCGTCGGCAATCGATCGGTACGCGGAAGCGTCGAAGACCTATGCGGCTCAACCGGTGCTTGGCGCGGCGAGCTTGTCAGCTCAAGGTATGGCGCCGCGAGTGGGAAACGGATCGAAAGATCATGGACCGGGTTTCTTTGAGAAAATCACGAACACTCACGCTTACGAGAAAGTGCGTGACGAAGCGGGAAACCTTGGTAGTGCGCTCGTCCAGGAACTGGCGAACACAGCGAAGACGGTCGTTCTACCGGCGCTGATCACATCGCTGAAAAGTTTCATTGGCGGCCACCTGCCGAACGCTCCGCAATCTGGAGCGCAAGCAGTTTCGCAGCCGTCAGAGTCGTCACATACGCCCCCAAGATACGAGCCGGCGCGAGACCTCTGAGATTCGTGTCATCCGTGTTCAATAACAACGCGGATGACACCGATTTTTCGTTGACTTACATCCCGCACGTACCTAGACTCGCGGCGTGTCCAAACAAAAATTTGCTTCAATCCTCCTGATCTTCGTCTGTCTCGCCATTACACCGGCGGTTATTGCTCAAAAAGACGATCCTGACCGCAAGCGCGCGTTTGAGCTTTATGACGACGCGCAGTGGATCGAAGCGTTGCCGCTCTTCGAAAAACTCGCCGTTCGCTATCCGGAAGATGGCCAGGTGATCGAAGCTCTCGGCATGTTGCTGATTGGGCAAACTGCATACGTCAAAGATTCCGAAGCGAGAAAAGCAGCGCGCAAACGTGGACGTGAACTGTTGGTGAAGGCCCAGTCACTCGGCGTCGACAACGCGCTGTTGAAGTCAACCATTGAAGCGATACCACCTGACGGCGGCATCGATAACGGTTTCTCGCTCAAGAAAGAGGTCGACGAAGCGATGCGCGAGGGTGAAGCGGCGTTCGCGCGCAACGACATGCCCAAAGCACTCGAGATGTATCAACGCGCACTGCTGCTCGATCCGAAACTCTACGAGGCCGCGTTGTTCGCCGGCGACGTCTACTACAAAACAGCTGAGCAGAAGAAAGCGAGCGAATGGTTTGCTCGCGCCGCCGCCATCAATCCCGATCGCGAGACTGCTTATCGTTACTGGGGCGACTCACTGATGAAGCAGGGGCGCGTGACGGAAGCGGGGGACAAGTTTGTCGAAGCTTACATCGCCGAACCTTATAGCCGCCTCGCGCGTGCAGCGTTCATAAACTGGGGCAACAAGATCCAGATCCAACTGGGGCATCCTGAGATCGATATCCCGGCGAACGTCTCAGCAAAGGGCGAGAACCAAACAACACTTAATCTCGATCCAAACCTCTTCAAGAAAGACGCAAGCGCGAATTCCAGCGCGGCCTGGATGATGTATGGAATAGCCCGGGCAACCTGGCCCAACGGAGAATTTGCGAAGAATTATCCGGAAGAAAAAAAGTATCGCCACAGCTTGAAAGAGGAAGCTGCGGCAATGCGTTCAGCGATCAAGGTCCTCGAGGAGAAGAAGATCAAGGATCCGAATTCGATCGACAAATCTCTGCAACTGATAATGAAGCTGGACAAAGAAGGCCTACTCGAATCGTTTATCCTTCTTGCTATGCCGGATGAAGGTATCGCACGAGACTTCGGTCCATACCGGCGTACCAACGTTGAAAACCTCCGCCGCTACGTTAAGGACTACGTGTTAACGGGCGGCGCCGGCCCCAAGAAATAATCAGAGACACGGTGACACGGGGAAGGGGAGACACGGACACGCGGGGAAACGAAGATCTCCGCGTCCCCGCGTCTCCCCTTCGCCGCGTCTTTCCCTACCGGCTGCCCGGTGCTGCTTTGCGTGGCAGTTTCTCGTCACGCATCGCGGTGTTGTAAACAAACGCCGCCATGATGATCGAAGCCTGTTTCATGTCGTCCGCCTGAATACGATCGAACACATCCTGATTCGAGTGGTGCGTCCTGGTGTCGTATTCAATCTCGTCCTGAATGAACTGAAATCCCGGCAGGCCGATCGCGTCGAACGCGAGGTGATCTGTGCCACCTGTGTTGGAGATCGTTAATGTGTTCGCGCCCATGTCCTTGAACGGCGCCAACCATTGCCGGAATAGACTCCGCACGCCTTCGTTACCCTGCATGTAAACGCCACGAATCTTGCCCGTGCCGTTGTCGAGATTGAAGTACGCGCTTAGTTTTTCGTAATCGGGTTTTTTGACGAGTGTCGGAGCAGCAGGCGCCACCGCGCCGTTTCCGTTGCCGCCGCCGTTCCCTGCGTTCGCAACACCACCGGTTGCCGGTGCCGCTGACGTCGCGGGGTTCTGCATGCTGCCAAAATGCTGCGCAACATACGCGCGCGAGCCGAGCAGGCCCTGTTCTTCACCACTCCAAAGCGCGATGCGAATCGTGCGGCGCGGTTTGAGTCCGAGCGCCTGGATGATGCGCACCGCTTCCATTACGACCGCGCAACCGGCGGCGTTGTCGGTCGCGCCAGTGCCGGAGTGCCACGAGTCCATGTGACCACCGAGCATCACGACCTCGTCTTTCAGGTCGGTGCCGGGAATCTCGGCGATGGTGTTGTAGCCCATTAGATCGGCGTCCTGGTAAGCAACTGAAAGATCGACGGTCATCTTCACAGCCTCGCCTGCCTGCAACATGCGAACGACGCGATTGTAGTGCTCGATGGCCAGGACGAGTTGCGGCGTGATCTTCGCGTCTTTGTTGTAAGGCGAAGGGCCGCGAGTTGGTGTCGTCACATTCGGATCGGGTGGAGGAGGAGCAACCTGTGCTGACTGCACGAAGATCGTACCGCCATCGCCGCGACTCGGATCGATCAACATGGCAGCGCCTTCCTGTTGGAAGAACCGTAGCTTATTGCCTGCGAATTGAAACGCGTTGCGATTGCCGCCAAAGTTTCCGCGGCCGCCGCCCGCGGGACGCGGTTCGGGTGCGTCGGCCAGCGCGAGCAGTTCCTTCTCATTCAGACGAGTGCCTTGCGCGTCAAAATGCGCAGGCACCTCGCGCAACGGCGCGGTCAGAACGATCTTTCCGTTCAGCTTGCCCTTGAACTTTTCAAGGTCGGCATCATTGCGGGCGTCGACGTAGACAACGTCAGCCGTGAGCGGACCGTTAGTTCCCGGAGACCACGCTTTCGGAAAAGCGATCAAAGGAATCGCGAGTGGTGACGACACCTGCGCCGAAAAACTCTTCAACGTCCAGCCGCGTCCGAACGGTCCCCACGATTCGAGATGCGCGTTCTGAAGTCCCCACTTGGTCAACTGATCGCGCGTCCACTCATTCGCTCGCTTCATACCCGGCGAATTGGTCAGACGTGGTCCAATGACATCGCTCAGGTAACTCAAGGTCTGCATGACCTCGGAGCGTTTGGTTCCTTCTTCCTTGATGCGTTGGATTGGATCGTTGGGATCGGGTGCGGGACTTTGCGAGGTTTGCGCGAGCAGTGTCGCCGGCGACACTAAGAAGATCATCAGCAGCACTATGGCTGCATAGCGCCGAACTATCATGGTGGTGGTCTCCTCGGAATCTGTGGTGTCGCAATTTGGAGCTTTGGGTTTCCTTTGCGCCTTTGCGTCTGCGGGATCCCAAAGTGTCCCGCAAAGGCGCAAAGAAGCAAACCAGGAAGTTCTCGGTAGTTACGACACTACGGAAATTATGGATATGGCCGCCGGGATTTTAGACTATCCCGTAGACGCAGACCTAATCGGATCGGAGCGGTAGCCGCAACTTTCGTCCGCGCAGTAGCGGAAGGTGCCCGTTTTCTTGGTCGTCTTTTCGAGAAGGAACGGAGCATTGCACTGCGGACAAGTCTCGAGAACGGGTTTGTCCCAGTAAACTACGTTGCAGTTTGGATACTCGGAACAACCGTAAAAAGCCTTACCACGTTTCGACTTTTTGACGACGATCTCGCCTTTGCAACCCGGACGCGAACACGAAACTCCCACGGTTTCCTGCTTGATGTATTTGCACTTCGGATAGTTCGAGCACGAGATAAACTCGCCGAAACGTCCGAAACGCTTCACGAGCTGCGCTCCATCGACCGGACATTTTTCGTCGAGCGGCACCGGCGCTGGCGCTGCCACTCCACTCTTCCCGATCTTGCGAATATTCCGGCATTCCGGATAACCCGTGCAGCCAAGAAATGGACCAAAACGCCCGCGCTTCAACTGCATCGGCTTGCCGCATAGTTCGCAAGCTTCCGGTTCCGCTTCCTCTGCTGGAGCTCCTCCGTCGGCTTGTGCGTTAGCCCCGTCGGATCCTGCGGGCGGTTCTGCATCGCGCGTCGCTTCGCAGTTAAGGCATTTCAGGTATGGACCAAAGCGTCCCCACTTCTGGACCATGCCCGGCGTGTTGCACTTCAAACATACCTCTTCGGTCGGGACGCTCGTCTCCTTGATGTCTTTGATGTAGATCTGAAACTGTTTCAGGTCGCCTTCAAACTTGTCGTAGAACTCGCGCAGAGCCTTGGTCCACTTGATCTTTCCTTCCTCGATATCGTCGAGTTCTTCTTCCATGCGCGCCGTGTAAGTCTCGTTGAAGAGATCGTCGAAACCACCGTCGATCAAAAGATCGTTGACGGTCTTGCCAAGGACCGTCGGATGAAAACGGCTCTGGATCTTTTCGACGTACTCGCGCTCCTGAATCGTCGACATGATCGCCGCGTAAGTTGACGGGCGGCCGATTCCCTTCTCTTCAAGCGCTTTAACAAGCGTCGCTTCGGTGTAACGCGGAGGCGGTTCGGTGAAATGCTGTTCCGGAGTGATCGAGTTCAGCTTCAGCGTCTCGCCTTTTTCGACCAACGGCAGAGTGCGCTCTGCTTCTTCGTCATCTTCCGTCTTCTCGTCGCGGCCTTCCTGGTAGATCTTCAGGAAGCCGTCAAACTTCTGCACCGATCCGGTTGCACGGAAGACGAAACGTCCCGCGTTGATGTCGATCGTGGTTTGATCGAACACCGCGGGCGTCATCTGCGACGCTACGAAGCGTTGCCAGATTAAGCGATAAAGTTTCAGTTCTTCCGGTTTGAGAAACTTCGCGAGCGAATCGGGCGTGCGTGCAACTTCCGTTGGACGTATCGCTTCGTGCGCGTCCTGCGCGTCTTTCTTGGAGCGATAGTGGACGGCTTTCTCGGGAAGATACGCGTCGCCGTATTGACGACCGATGAAGTCGCGCACTTCGCCCAGCGCCGCATCGGAAACGCGCGTTGAGTCAGTACGCATGTAGGTGATTAAGCCGACCGAACCTTCCGGTCCGAGTTCGACGCCTTCGTACAGCTTCTGCGCCAGCATCATTGTCTTCTTGACTGCAAAACCGAGCTTGCGCGACGCTTCCTGTTGCAGTTTTGACGTGATGAACGACGGAACGGGATTGCGTTTTCGTTCTTTGGTAGTGACCTCGCCGACTACGAACGACTGTTGACGAGCTTCCGCGACGATCTCGTCTGCTTTTGCCTGCTCGTTGATCAGAATCTCGTTTTTCTTGAGGTCCTGATCGAAACCACTCGTCTTGACCGTTTGCTCACCGACCTTGAAAAGACGCGAATCAAAGGCCGGCGGTAACTTCGCGCCGAGATTGGCGCCGATGGTCCAATATTCGGTCTTGACGAAATTCTCAATCTCGCGTTCGCGTTCAACGACCATGCGCAGCGCCACTGACTGCACGCGACCGGCACTCAAACGTCCGCCAATCGTGCGACAGAGCAATGGCGAAACTTTGTAACCAACTAAACGATCGAGCACACGGCGCGCCTGTTGCGCGTCGACTAAGTTCTCGTCGATCTTGCGCGGATGATCGAACGCCTCGTTGACCGCACGTTTAGTAATCTCGTTGAACATCACGCGATGCGTCGGTTTCGCAGGCCGCTTCGGAACGATCTCTTCCGCCAGGTGCTGGCAGATCGCTTCGCCTTCGCGATCAGGGTCGGCTGCGAGATAGATCGCTTCAGCTTCTTTCGCCGCTTTCTTCAGTTCGGCGACGATCTTCTTGTTGTTGCGCTTCTTTGAATCGGGGATCAGTTCGTAGGTAGGTTCGAAATTGTTGTCAACGTCCACACCGAGGCCTTTGGAAGGCAGATCCTTGATATGGCCTATCGAGGCCTTAACGAGATAGTCCTTTCCTAAATACTTGTTTATGGTCTTCGCCTTTGCGGGCGACTCAACTATTACTAAGTTTTTAGCCATCTATTCGTCTCACAACCTGCGCACAAAACATCTGCCGGGTAAAGCACGCACAAGATCCCTTATTTCCAACGACAATAACGCGGCCGTCAACTCCGAAACCGCCAGCTTACTTTTTTCAATCAACCAATCAACATGCGCCGGACTGTCGGGCGTCAATAATTTAAAGACCGAAGTCTCCGTCGAAGAAAGTCCTTCCGGCACCAGCGACAACCGTTCCGAGATTGTCTTCTCCTTTTTGATCGGCGGCGGTAACAACTTCGCCGCGATCTGCTGCGGCAACTCAGCCGCAATGTCCTGCCACTGCTGGACCAGCTTCGCTCCGGCACCTTTGATCAGGTAATTGGTGCCAAACGAATTGCGCGAAGTGATGTTGCCGGGGACGGCAAATACTTCCCGGTTCTGTTCCATCGCCAGTCGCGCAGTTATCAAAGAGCCCGAATTCTCCGCCGCTTCCACAACCACAATGCCGAGGCTCAGTCCGCTAATGATGCGGTTGCGATACGGAAAGTTTTCCGACACCGGCGGCGTCTTCAACGGGAACTGCGTTACGATGGCACCGCCCTTCGCCAATATCTCCGCCGCGAGCTTCGCATGATCGCGCGGGTAAATCTGGTCGAGCCCCGTTCCGAGAACTGCGACCGTCCGGCCGCCCCCCTCGAGCGCGCCACGATGAGCGGCTGCGTCAATTCCCCGTGCGAATCCCGATACGACCGTCACCCCGCGTTGGGCCAAATCACGCGCCAGCATCAGCGCGGAGTTTTGACCGTAAGTCGAACATCTACGCGACCCGACGACGCCGATACACGGTTGATCCAAACATTCTGCCCACGCGCCTTTTACGTAGAGAACGATAGGCGGATCGTATATCTCACGTAAGGATGAGGGATAAACTCCGTCGTCCAATAAGAGTATGTCGCCGCCGAGTGTTTTTATCGCATCGATCTCGGCTTCAGCGGTCGACTGCAAGTCGCGCGCAATTATCGAATCGAGTGCCTCCGGGGGCAGTCGCAATTGCTCCAACTCGCTGCGAGTGGCGCTGTAGACGGCACCCGCGGAACCGAAGCGCTCTAAGAGTTTAGCAGCGGCGCGAGGTCCGATGCCGGGAGTCATATTTAGTTCGACCCAGTCTCTGATCATGGTGAGGATGTCCTTCTTGAGCTTCTTTATTCGTCAATTTAGAAAGAACTGTTAAAGCGTCCAAATCACGTCCGTTGGCGGAGGCGTGTAGGAATCGAACCTACCTGAGCCCGCTCTCACGGTCTCACTAACGGTTTTGAAGACCGCGCCATTCACCAGAACAGATTCGCCTCCACGGAGGCCACAAACCCTACGCGCCCCTGACCGAAACTGTCAAGGCGGCTTCGGGTTTGCCTTTTCAACGACTGTTTCCTAAAATCCGAACGAACGTTCGAACCACCATGATTAATTTTCAAACAACACCCAACGAGTATAAACACTGGGAGCTTGAAATCTCAGGCTCTTTGGCCACCCTGTCGATGGACGTTCAGGAAGACCACACGCTCGCGGACGGCTACAAACTCAAGCTCAACTCCTACGACCTCGGCGTCGATATGGAACTCGCCGACGCTATCCAGCGCATCCGTTTTGAGCATCCCCAAGTCGCGGTCGTGGTGGTTACGAGCCTGAAACCGCGAATCTTCTGCGCCGGCGCCAACATCTACATGCTTGGTTCGTCATCACACGCGTTCAAAGTCAACTTCTGCAAGTTCACGAACGAAACGCGCTGCGCGATCGAGGACGACTCCAAGCATTCCGGGCGTCGATACGTCGCCGCACTCAACGGAACGGCTTCCGGTGGCGGTTACGAACTCGCGATCGCGTGCGACGAGATCTACCTGGTTGACGACGGCAACTCGGCTGTTTCGCTACCCGAAGTTCCGTTACTGGGTGTGTTGCCAGGCACGGGTGGACTGACGCGCCTCGTAGATAAGAGAAAAGTGAGACGCGATCGTGCGGACGTTTTTTCTACGCTCGCGGAAGGTTTGAAAGGAAAACGCGCGAAGGAGTGGGGGTTAATAGACGACCATTTTCCGACTAGTAAATTTCAAGAAGGGATTGACGCCCGTGTTCAGCAACTCGCCACTAAACGAACCGTCGCAGGTCCTGGTATCAAACTCAATCCGTTAGGCGATTACAAATACGTCAAATTAGAGTTGAAGCGTGAGCAGCGTTACGCCGATCTGACAATTCACGGACCCGAAGGTGCACAGCCGACAACAGTCGAAGAGATACACGAACTCGGCGACTCCTACTGGCCGCTGCTGGCTTATCGCGAACTCGACGACGCACTGCTCAACTTGCGCGTCAACGAACCGGAGATCGGGCTTGTTTGTGTACGCACGCACGGTTCAATTGAATCCGTGTTATCCGTGGATCAAACGCTGGTTGCGAATCGCGATCACTGGTTAGTGCGTGAAATTATCTTACACATGGCGCGTGCGTTGCGCCGTCTGGATCTGACAGCTAAAAGCTTTTTTGCGATTGTCGAACCGGGCAGTTGTTTTGTCGGAAATCTGCTTGAACTTTTGCTCGCTTCGGATCGCAGTTACATGTTGATGGACTCCGGCGCCGCGATCGCCGTTTCCGAGATGAACGCGGGCGCGCTGCCGATGAGCAACGGCTTGACGCGTCTTCACTCGCGCTTTCTCGCAGAGCCGGCAAAAGTCGAC